>Ga0256406_1002611_pt1 | contig 24802 bp, 19 predicted proteins | sample RumenRJG_03DNA_FD_185986 | JGI IMG/M metagenome (GOLD analysis project Ga0256406, IMG submission 185986) | Bovine rumen microbial communities from Lethbridge, Alberta, Canada - RJG_03 | ecosystem: Host-associated > Mammals > Digestive system > Stomach > Rumen | place: Canada: Alberta | collected...
ATAAACTACAACAAATGGGTGCCCCAAATCCCTTGGAGACACCCATTCAGACAATTAATAAACCTCAGAAGCCGCTCCACAGCGGCTTAGTATATTTTTTGCCATAGGGCGCAGCCAGCACCCTACAGCCATCTCGTTTCTACCATTCCTCCCAGGCGTTGCCCTTACTTCGGTTTCCGCCTCCCGATGCACTCTGACCGTGGGTGAAGTAAGCCTCGGCCTGGGCGTTCACAATCCCCCACTCCTTGCCGGTGGTGGGCACCTCGCCCCTCCAGCGGCGTGTACCAGCAATCATTTCCAGCGACGCTGCAAGAATCGTCGTATTACCATGCAACACGATAACCTCTGTTGTCGGCTTGATATATTTCTTCTTCTTTTCCATAGTTGTCTCATTTTAAGGTTTTTACTTCACAATATATTTCTTACCACCGGCGATATATATTCCCTTGGGAAGTCCCTCGAGACTGTCGCCGACATACTGTCCATTGAGATTGTACACCTTCCCGTGGAAAATGTCTATCGTTCTGTTGCCGAAATGCGCCTTCGTTATTCCGTCGGCGATATTGCCGTCGGCCTCTATCGACACATTCTGCGGACCGTTAGCTTTGGCGCCGCCGGTGGTCTCAAACGAGTCGTCGCCAAAGACGCTTGCGCCATTTTGCACATTGCCTAACCGTGCGAACCAGTGGACGTTACCTAATCCATTAGGGCCGCCTTGTGGCACATACATCTTACGGTTGTCCTTATTCCAGTTACAGCCGATGATGGCCGTATACGGATTCCAGTTCATCGTTCCTTCAGCCTGTTTCTCCTGCCAGAAGAATGTAGCCAATCCCTTGGAACCGTCAGTAGGCTGATACCAGGCGAGGAAATAGGCGTAGCCCGGCATCTCTGTCTGCCAGAAATTGCCAATGAAAGTGTACTTATAATTCTGGTCTTCGTTGCCCGCAGCGTCCTTGGCCGTCACCTCGACGACATTCTTCATAGCCATATCCTGAAGCTCTGCCGACGAAACAGCCTTACACTTAGGGTCGCGGAGGATATGCTGACTCGGGATAAACACCACATTGCCGTCGACTTTCTCCTTGTAGTCAGGTTGCAGAAGATACGGTACGCCCTTGTGAATCACGATGTTATCATCCGCGGTCGCCGTCTTTGTTCCATCGGCATTGTAAATCCACTTGTAAACATCACGGTCGAACTTCAGCACAATCTTACCCTTGCCCTGGCCGACGGCGTTGGCGTCGCGCAGCACACCGGTAAATTCGCAGACGTGAGGACCGCCGTGGGTGCCGTCGGTGCCGAACATCGTTCTCACCTCCGCCTTCGTCATATCGAACGGCACGCAGATTGTCCACCAGCCATTATCGTTGATATAACTGAAGTTATGCTCCGGTGTAGTGTTCTGATAATCATACGATTCCGCCAACGAGAACTGATGCCATCCGCGGTAGTCGCGGTCGTAGAGCGGCTTGCCGTCGGCAGTCTTAACATTAGCATAAGCGCCGCCATCGACATCCGCGCCGTCGTCCGTAGCGGTGTGGTAGAAGATCGACGAGGCCTTGTCCGCAGCTTTATTATCATCGTAATATTGATTGGCAGTGGCCTGCGTCATCTGATAACCATGGTCGCTCTTATTCAATTGGCATGAGCCATATTGCGACCACGGCTCGCGCGAAGTGTCCCAGGCGCGCCACAGATATCCGTTTGTGCCCTGCTCGTAGGCTCGGGTAAACTCCGTCTGGTTAGGCCAGTGGATAACGTTGCCCCAACCGTCGGTATTACCGTCAGCATCGGTGATAGTGTAGTCGCGCGTCACGTCGGTATAGCGTTTCTCCTCGTCGGTGCCCTTGACAGAATTAGGATAGTGGAGCATCGTAATCCAAAATCCTTGATTCTGATAGTCCAGGCGTGTGATGGAGCCAGCCGGGTCAAAGCCGTTATTGCCGGTATACATATCTGTTGAGAAAGCATTTACATGGCATGCCGGAGCCTCCGTGGCGAGAACATAGACATCCTTCACATACCGAACACCGGATTGGTCATTGAAAGCATAACTGTCTATCTCCTTCAGATTATCCGAAAACACATACGATCCGGAATGCTCGTCAATCTGTGTGCTGTCGATGACTTGGTCAGTCCATGATGTCCCGTCATCGGCAGTAACCGTTTTCTTCTCCACCTTCTTACCATAGCCAAAGTCGATTATCCCACCATTAGCATCGGTTGTCGTGACGTGGGCCAAGTCTTTCAGATGAGAGAAAGCACGGGCTCTAATTATCTGTATATTCCGCGGAATACATATCTCCTTGAGCGTTGAGACTTGAACATTAAGGAAATCCGGCGGCAGCTCCGTGATTGACGGGTCGGTGGGGATAAGCACGGTGGTGGTCCTGTTAGCAGCTATGAGATTTGTCATAGACAGCGTCATATCAGTAATCCTTGCGAATTTAGCATCGCTAAGGTCGAGTTTAATTACGCCGTCATATTTCTTGGCAAATGCAACATTGTCAGTATTTCCATCCGAAGAGCTTGCAAATTTCGTGGTCCCATCTATCTTGATCTCATCATCAGAAACCAAAACGAAATGACCATCCTTATCGTACTTTGCATCCCAATCATTATTAGCCGATATGTCCTTAGCATTGAGATTACCCGAAATCTTCAGATAATCAATCAGTTTACCCCACTCGTTTGTTACAGGATCCGTCATCTTGGTGAGAATATACACCTCCCCCGGAAACTTCGAGTAGCAGGTGTACGACTTCGTTGCCTTATGGTAGTAAGCCACGCCCCTGAGCTGCGACATATTGTCGTAAAGGGTCTTAAACAGCTGGTCATTGTGATTGGTGATATCAGCACCCGCATCAGGAAGAGCAATAAACTGGAAACTACTGTTGCTCAGCGTATTAAGTTCGGCAAGGCGCTTCTCGGCAGTGTTTAGCTTCTCATCGCTCTCGTCGAAAGTCAGCTGGCAGAGGTTCAGCCGTGGGTTCGTCAGCCTGTTAAGGGCAACAAAATCCGCAACGTTGGCCGGACCCTTATAGACTATATTATCATAGCTCTTATATTCGGTGGCCAACTGGCCACCGCGATCGTTCATATATTTTGCGAAGTCACCGGCTGCGTCAATAGTCATTGTCACACCAGTAACTATTTGTGAGCCATTAACCCATTCGTAGTTCTTCGTGAGAGTCACCCCTCCCACGGCCTCTTCGACATTTCCGAAGAGAGCTATCAGCAACGTGATGGCAGTCACTGCCACCACGTGCCTACACTCATGAATAAGATTAGTAATCATCGTCAATTCCTCCTCAATTTTCTAATTATTAACTTACCAGTGTGGCCGGAACCAGTAACCCGGACCACGTTATCTATCTTTGTCGGCCTTGCCGACAGTTTGTGTTGTTGCCTCGTTCTACTTGAACCGCTGTCCAAACTGTTTGCAATCGGCGAAATGTTATTATTGCCGAGTTGTAATTATTCGCAGGTATGATTAATTCCTTAATAAGAAACAAAGCAATTCTGTTTTCATTTGCAAATGTATAAATTATTCTGCTTAGGGAGGTAAATAATTGGTTAACAAGATATGTATGATTTGTTAACAGAGTTACTAAAACACGTAAATAGTTACTGAAATATGCATTTTTTATGCTGTTCGGCAGCATAGCAGCTTCGTTGCGAGTACTTATTTCCATAATTCTGAGCGTCAAATTATGTACAAATGAACAATATTTGAGACATAATATTCATTTGTACCTATATTAAATCTATTTCTACCTATCCGATTTAGAAGAATGATTTGTAATCATTGAGGTCGCAGTGGGCCTCTAAAGAAGCTGCTACCTTAGTAGCAACTTGTCCGCAGTAGCTAAGCAAGGGATATATATTGTAAATCCATCGTAAAAAAAACGATAGAAAGCAAATTTATACCCCATGCAAGAACAGGAAAGACGTTATAGGTCTTGCCTTTCCGACAAACGCGATGACCCATTAAGGACAACGCTCACGCCTCATAGCGCGGTTGCAGGATGCTGGTCAAAACTGCAAGACATTGAATGTTGTTTTCTTCCCCCACACAAATACAAAACTTAATGGCCACCCTAATGTTGTAGTTGGGTGGTTATTGGATTCTTCTCCCACAAAAAAAATAAAAGACCATCGCGCAAATCACGAAAAATCTTTACACGAAATACATACATACCGTTTGGCATCGCAAAACGGACTATTTCGCGTTGCAAAACGGTCCCTTTCATAACGCAAAATGGACCATATTGCGATGCAAAACGATAAAAATTGCGAAAGGTCTGATTATCAACAACATAGAAAGACGGCATTTTTCATGATTCAATCAGAATTTTATTTACATTTCACCGGAGATATTTCGTGCAAGGATGTAATCACTTTCCACACGAAAAACACGAAAGAGACGATTGTCAATACAGGCAGGGGTGGATTGACACGATATGAACCGTCCGCCAATCTCGAAGAGCCAATGATCAAAATTATTCGGTCTGACGACCGAATCTCTACCATCCGCCCCGTCTATTTACCCAAGTAAACCGCTGATAATAAAACGCTTGCAGCACTCCGCCGCCGTAGGGGTGGGGTTTATCCCCACCCTCGCAGCTGCGAGGAATCTACCTTAATGCTTGCACGATGCTGATAGGGCTGGGATAAACCCAGCCCCTACGGTGGATACGTGCAACACATTGACTATCAAATGATTGCGATCATAATGGGTCTGTAGGGGCAGATAGGCAATACGGTGGACGGCGAAGATATCTTACCCCATAGCTTTAGACCCACACCCTTGGCATTCGCTGTCTGGGGCTCCTCAGCAACCCTTGCCATCGATGCTGCACGAGGGGGCATCGGAGGACGGATTGTACTCTTTCAGCCCCACATCCTCTGGCTTGAGGGTCACGGTGCCATCTTCGAGGACGAAGGCGGGAATGCCGATATCGCCGATAGCCTTCGAATGGTCGAAGACGGGACTATTGTCGCGCAGATGCATGAAAGCACTCATATAATGAACGTCGGCACCGATGTCGAGGACCTTGAATCGTTTGTCGCCCTTGACCTGCTCGTCGACGAAAGCGCAATAGGGGCAGGTGGGCATACCATAAATCTTAATCATTGTCGTTTTCCTTTCTTTTGTTATCAGTGCAAAGATAGCGAGTTTCTTGCTTATCGACGCACCGATTCTCCCTTTTTACCTATTTTTAAGGTTCTTTCGTTTCAGCGGAGAGATAAGAAGCGGGACTGTTGAGACCCATTGCATGCTATAGATGCCAATAGGCTCTATAGTTGCGATAGTTTCTATAGTATCAATAGTTGCTATAGTCGCTATAGTTGCTATAGTCGCTATAGTTGCTATAGTAGATATAGTAGCTATAGTAGCTATAGCCCCCTATATATAATATGTATAGGGCTTCTATTTTCTCCTCGGCGAAGGTGTCTTCTTTGCACCGGAATTTGCGGGAGCCTTCTTCTGCGTGCCCCGAGCCGAGCCCGATTTCTTCTGCAATCCGGCTGAAGCAGCGTTTTTTCGGTGGCCAGGAACCGCCTTTGCGTTTGTGGGCAGGAGATAGCTCTTGATAATCTGTGCGGCGATGGGTGCTGCCGTCTTGTTGCCGTCGCCGCCGTGCTCGATATATGCGCAGACGGCTATCTGCGGGTTGTCCATGGGAGCGAAGGCTATGAAGGCCGAATGGTCGATGCCACCGTTCTGCGCCGTACCCGTCTTTCCGCAGATGGTGATGCGGGGGTCGTCGATGACCTTTGCCGTCCCGTTCTTCACACAGGCCCGCATGCCCTCGATAACGATATTATATGCTGCCGGAGAAGCTTTCGTGCGGTGAGGATTGATGTAGGCCTCGGGGTCGGCGCCGGCGGTGGAATAACGGTGATAGGGCGTCATCCACCATCCGCGGTTGGCTATCGTCGCCGCAAGGTTGCAGAGCTGTAGCGGTGTGACGGTTATAAGTCCCTGACCCATACCGATATAGCCTATCGTACGGGCGTTCCAGAACTTAGGGTATTTCCTGTTGACGTAGGCCGAATCGGGGATTATCCCCCGAGCCTCACCTCCGTAGTCGACCCCCGTTTTCGTACCGAAGCCATAACTCGTCATGTAGTCGTGCCACACGTCGACGGCATGGCTCCGCGACCCGTACCGCGTTGTGTCACCGATCATCCGGATGAAATTCGTTATGAACCACGAGTTGCACGACTGCGCCAGGGCCTGCACCGTCGACAGCGGCGAGGCGTGGTAGTGGCATCCCACATGCGTTCCACCCATCATGAATCCGCGGTGACAAGCCACTTTCGTGTCGCGCGTCACTATTCCCTCGCTGTAGAGCGTCAGCAGCTGCGCCGCCTTAATGGTCGACCCAGGCGGATAGGTGGCCTGGACGGCTCGGTTGATGGGGTCGCCCTTGAGGGTATTGCTCGCCATACAGAGAATCTCGCCGGTGGTGGGGCGGATGGCCACGATAGAACCCTGCCGGTTCTCGAGGAGCCTTTCGGCAAGTCGCTGAAGCCGAGGCACATAGGTAAGGTCGGGGTCCTGAGCTGTGGCCGCGTGCGTGGCAGTGGTCTGCGCCCATGAGATGAAGGGCTGCAGGAGGAGGGCGACGACGGCCGCGAGGGCGATATTTATGATGTTATTGTTCGATTTTTTGATAGTCTTTCCTGTCATTGAAGTAAATGTGATAAAAAAGAGAAGAATCAGTTGCGCAGCCGCTGACGAATGGCCCCGCTGCGCTCGAGATAGCCCATGAGCAGCAGTACGCTGACGACGGCCACGGCCAGAGCCACAAGGTACATAACGCCCGCAAACGAGTCGTAGAGGCCGTGGAGCGTGGCCGGAATGACGGCGGCGAGCGTGCACAGCGCCTTACGGTAGCGCGGGTAGAGTCCGGCCATACCGATGAAGTAGCCGCCGATACCGGCCCACACGGCGTGAAGGAACGGCAGCGACGTCAGCCGGGCGATGTTCAGGACGAACGCCGTGGTGTAGTCGGCCCGGATATTCACCTGCGTCTGGTACTGTACACCCTCGAAAACGCCAAAGGCTATTCCGGCCATAAGCCCGTAGTAGACCATTGTCTGGGGCAGCATCGGCTCGCGCGACCGGTTCTGAAGGATGTACAGCGGCACCTGCTTGGCAAATTCCTCCGTCAGTCCCACGCCAAGGATATATCCGACGATGCTCAGGGGGAACGGCGCATGGGTGAAAACGTAAAAGAAATTCAGCTGGTTCAGTCCGGAGAAGATGATGAACACCCCAAGCTGGGTGAGGAAGAATGTCGACACCGTCGTCTTGAGGTTCACCTGCCGCGTGCGGAACATATAGTAGAAGAACATTCCCCAGATGGTGGCGAAATACAGCGATACGACGTAGAAGGCGAGGTAGCCGCCCACGGGCATCATCATGATGAACGACAGCGACAGTCCGACGACGGCGAGGATGATCATCCGCTTGTCCTCGAAGAGATTCGTCCGCCGCATCGACTCGCGCGGGAAGATAAACTCGCGTCCCACGTAGTCGAGCTGTTGTCCGAGCGTCCCGTTGTTGCGTACGTGCGGCCGTAATCCCTTGGCCATCAGGAAGTCGCGCACTATTCCCTCTCGTCCCGTGTCGGCATCGCGGGCCTTATCGTGGAGCAGCAGCCGTCCCTCCTCCACGTACCTCGCCACCTCCCTCTCGTCGAAGGGTCCGTAGTCGTGGTCATTGCGTGTGATGATAAGCATTGTTGTCTTCTTTTCCTTTCAGAATCTCTTTCTACGTTAAAAGTATGTTCCGTATGGCCGCGGGCTTTACATCCTCAGCCTCAGCCACTTAGCAGACGGCATCCTTTATGGCATCGACGATGAACTGTGCGTCGTCGAGGGTCACCAACGGTCCTGACGGAAGGCAGAGTCCCACCTTGAAGATGCTCTCCGCCGTACCGTTGACGTAGGCGGGGCTGTCCTTGTAGACCGGCTGCTTGTGCATCGGTTTCCACAGCGGACGGCTCTCGATGTTCAGGCTGTCAAGCCACATGCGCAGGGCCTCGACGTTGGCGTTGGGCTCACAGTCGGTATGTGCGCTGTCGACATAGTGGATGACGCCGGCAGCACCGCCCACGGCACCCTTCACCGTTGTACGGTATGCGTTCTCCTCGCCCTTGATTTTCAGCTGAGGGTCGAGGGTGATGGTGTTCAGCCAGTAGTTCGACAGGGTCTTACTCTCGGCTGCAGCTCCTACCGCCGGGTTCAGCTCACTGTCGCTGCCGGCATGGAACGTGATGCCGTCGAAGCCCTTGAAGGCCTCGGCGTAGAATTTCGCCAGCCGCCGGTGGTGGGCAATATGCTCGTCGAGCACCGTCAGCTGACCGCGTCCTATACCGGCGCAGATATTCGACAGACGGTAGTTGTAGCCTATCTTCTCGTGCTGGTAGTAGGGATAGCCCTCGCGAGCCTGGGTGGCAAAGAACATAACCTTGTTGCGGGCCTCCTCGTCGGGGCATACAAGGGCACCGCCACCGGACGTGGTAATCATCTTATTGCCGTTGAACGACAGGATGCCGTAGTCGCCGAAGGTACCGCAGACACGGCCGTGATAGCGTGATCCCAGGCCCTCGGCAGCATCCTCGACGAGCGGAATGCCGTATTTGTCGGCCACCGCCTTTATCTCAGCAATCTTCGCCGGCATACCATAGAGGTAGACGACGATGATGGCCTTCGGCTTCCGGCCGGTCTTGGCCATGCGGTCGTTGATAGCTTTCTCCAAGAGTTCCGGGTCCATGTTCCACGAGCTGCTCTCCGAGTCGACGAACACTGGCTTTGCTCCGAGGTACATGACCGGATTTGAGCTGGCGCAGAACGTGAAGCTCTGACACACAACCTCATCGCCAGCTTTCACGCCGAGGGCGATAAGAGCCAGATGGACAGCCGCCGTACCGCTGGCCAGTGCCACCACCTGCTTGCCGCTGAGCCGGGCATCGTCGAGAGACTCTGCCCACAGTTTCTCCGGGTCGACTTCGTGGGGCATGATGCTCTGGGGATAGTCCTCCACGGCAGTCTCCCGCGGGGCTGCGGAAACAACGAACCGCTTCAGCTCCTCCTCAAATTTATTTACGTTCGGACCCAGTGGCACCACCCAGTTCTGGTCGAATGCTTCCTGGATATACTTCATCTCATTGCCCGACATGTGGGCCAGGCACAATATGATTCTTTTATCTCTTTTTTCCATATTCTTATTGATCAAGCTCTTTCCTTTTCAACAAATAACTTTACAATTACTATTCTATCATCCAACCGTCGATGCAACGGTCAGTGCGTGAGAAGTTTACGCCAATCTTGTAAATTCGTCGGCTGTCACCAGCGAAAGGCTTGGCATAGCCTTTCTCCTCAATCTGCTGTAAGGCTGCGTCGGCACTCTTGTCGTACTTAAATTCAAATATATATATGTATTCTTTCGTCTTGACAACCATATCTAAGCGTCCATTAGCCATCGTCCGCTCCACCTCAGTGTAGAATCCTAACATCTTGGTAATGAGGTAGAAAGCATTTTGGAAGTACAGTTCCGCGTCGCCGACAATCTTATAGTCGGTATCGTAAAACATTGTCTGCATCTGCCGCATGAAGTCTTCCGGCCTGCCTTGTTCCAGAGCCCGAACGAAGTTGCCGATGAACATCGGTCCCTCACCTTTATTAATATGGGTGTAATATGGCAGGAGGAAATCGGTGAACCCCTTTTCGACCTCCTCGTTTGGAAAGCCGAGGGTATAGAACTTAAAACGGGAGTCGTAATCCTTGATAGTCAGATAACCACTCTGATACATTACCGGTATGGGACTTCTGTCCACAGAGTCAATCGAGTTGAGAAAATCGCCGCTAACCTGCTGGTCTGTCAACTCGGGGAGATAGAAATTGTCTCGTTGCATCAGTCTGACAAGAAATGTCGGTGTTCCCGTCTCAAACCAGTAACTTCCGAATTCGCCAGTGGCGAAAGTATTCAGCAGACTGAACGGATTATACACACCCATGCCGTTCTGGCGGAAATGATAACCATCATATCGCTTCTCCAGTTCTCGGCACGCATCTTCGTCATTCAGACCGTTGGTTTCGACTACGTGGCGGATGCCCTCATCGAAATACCGGTGAAGTTCCCCGCCGGTGATACCGCATATAGTTTGGTAACGGGCATCCATTGATATGTCCACAAGATTGTTCAAGTCGGAAAACACGCTGACCTTGCCAAACTTCGTCACTCCGGTGAGGAAAGCGAACCTTATGAATTCATCCTGGGTTTTCAGTACAGAATAGAATGCTTTCAGGCTATTGCGAAATTTCTCCTGGAGTCCGTCGTCATCGATAGCCTGCAACATGGGCTTATCATATTCGTCGACGAGGATAACCACACGTTGACCCTCCTTCTTTGCTATCCTCTCTATCAGGCCCTTAAACCGCAGTTCGAGGGTCACTTCGGAGTGGAATGCGCCATAGACGGCTTCAAGTTTCGAGAGGAAATCATCGAGGACATGATAGAGGCTCTCCTCCGAGTCATACCTGCCGGTGTTTAAGTCGAGGTGAAGCACAGGATATACCGTCCAGTCCTTCTCCAGTCCTTCCATGGCGAGTCCTTTGAACAGGTCCTTCCGTCCACTGAAATATGCGGCCATAGTGGATAGAAGCAACGACTTCCCGAACCTCCGTGGACGGCTAAGGAAGTAATAGCTCCCATTGCGGGCAAGGTCGTAAATCAATGCCGTTTTGTCGACATAGACATATCCTTCCTTCCTGATCTTCTCAAAGTTCTGTATTCCTATAGGATATTTCATAATCTCTCACATTTCAGACTACAAAACTACAAAGATTTTTTGATATATCTTATATTTCTTCGCCGGCATATTTCATTTTCTTTCCCAGAACGGTGCAAACTATCATTTCGATATCCTTACCGAAAGAATAGTTGTCAAGATAATATAGATTCAGCCTCACTTTGTCGGGATATATCACCCTGTCGTTATATTCCTGCGGATTGTCGACTGTGCTCAGCAAATCCTCTTCCTGTCTGTATTTCAGTGAGGCGGGACCCGTTATGCCAGGTTTCAACTTCAGGATGTCGCGGTCGCGGCCTTCGAGCTTGTCGGCATACCCCGGCACATCGGGGCGCGGCCCCACAAAACTCATGTCGCCCCTGAGCACATTCCACAGCTCCGGCAGCTCGTCGAGCTTATACCGCCGGAGTTTCTTTCCCAATGGCGTTATCCGGTCCTCCTCCTTTGACGCAATAGAAGTCCTGCCACCACCGGCCACCTTCATCGACCGGAACTTATAAACGGTAAACAGCTTGCCGTACTGCCCCACACGCTGCTGCCTGAAGATTACGGGACCTCCAGGCATCTTGATACGTATGAGAATGGCGACGAGGAGCATCACGGGCGAAAGACCGACAAGGCCTAAGAGCGAGACCGTCTTGTCAAATATATTTTTTGCTATCATTAGTCTTTTCTTTTAGGAAGATATTGTACGTAATAGTCGCCGTTATCGAGTGTTTCCAATATAACTACGTCGTTAGCCGACTGCGCCGACTTCATCGACGCTATGTTTTCCGGTGATATGCTGCCGAAAACCCTCAGCCCCAACAGCGATGAGATGTCGGTGGCGCAGAGGTTCATCAGCCGGTTTATGCCCTGACGCTGCCACCGGTAATCGGTCATATATCCGCGGAACGACTTTCCCCAGAAGAAACTGCGCTGAAAAAAATAACCCACGGCCTCAGCGTCGGCGATGACGACAAACGCCAGAAAACTCTTGTCGGCCGACAGATGCCGCAACGTCTTGGTGTCGAAATCGTGTGGACGGAAATAGTCGAAAGCCTCCTCAGGCTGCTCCGCAAACATCGCTGCGAGGGCCGGAATATTGGCGGTATCAAGCCTCTTGAAACGCAGGCGACGGCCTTTCGCCACTGAGCCTTCTGAGTATTTTTTCAGTATTTCGTCGATTCCCTTACTGTACCGGCCGTACCTCAGTCCGAAGAGGATGGAATTGACCCAGCCTATCATCGTCCAAAGGAACGGCATCCGGTCGCGCAGTATATGAGCTATCTTATAGAGCATCCTTATCTACTAATATTTTTAAGCCTCAAATATGACCTTCCCGTCTCTGATTATATTATTCTTGAAATCCTCGTTCTTTATATTGTTCCACACGCACACGTCGAAGAAATATGGAATGCGGGATTCGTATAATGCCGTTTTGAGACTGACGACATCCGAGGGCGTTATCTGCTCTCCTTTAAGACAGATATCTATGTCCGAGCCACGACCATAGTCGCCGCGGGCCCGCGAGCCATACAGCACGGCCTCCTCAATGCCGGGAATATCACGAAGAATGGCACGCAACTCATCGATATATTGCTGTTTCAGTCCGTATTGCATTACTTAAACTCTCTTTTCCATTTTTGATGCCAACTCAGCAAGAATCGGATAGTACATTGTCAGAATCTGCTCGATAACATTGGTTTCGGTCTCCTCATCATAAACATTAGCCGTAGTATTCCTGCTTTCCAGCATATCGAACCATGGCTCTGCATTGTCTATCAGCCCTAAGGCCACGGCTTGTCGGATGACATCTCTGGAGCCCATCATCCTTTCCGTTCCGCCCTGATACTCAATGAAATTCTTCAATACCTTCCACGCAAGTTCCCGGGTATATTCAAACCTTTGAATCATGCCGTCCTTCTCAAGGGCCGACAATCCTCTTTGGCGGTATTGCTCCACTACTTCCGTCAGCCGCGCCAATGCCCGTTTATAGGTATTCAGTCGCTGTATCCATCTTATTTCGTTATTTTCCATACGCTTCTGAGTTTAATAGCAATCAGCGCAGAGCCGTCATTCCAGCGACCGATAATACTCCAGGATGCCGTTCCACACGTCCTTCTGCTCGTATCTCTCCTGAATCATCCTGCGGGCGTTGCGGCTCATGCGCTGAACCTCAGCGGGATGGAGGATGAACCATTCCATCGTCTCTGTCAGCGCGGGGGTGATGTCGGCGACGTGATGGCCGTGGGCGTCGAGGGGTGCCACGATAATCTTCCCGTTCAGCCCGTCGCGGATAATCTCGTTGGAGCCGTTGATATCGGTGACGATACACGGAAGGTTCATAGCCCCGGCCTCCATCGGCACATTGGGGAAGCCCTCGCGGTAGCTCGGGAATGCCAGCGCGTCGGCAGCCATAAGGTAAGGACGCACATCTTTCTGACTGCCAACGTATTTCACGACCTTACTGCTGAGGAAGTAGTCGTGGACATCATCGGTGATGGCATCCCCCTTCTCCATCGTTCCCACGAGCAGCAGACGGGCGTTAGGATGTCTGGAGCTGATGGTCCTCATAGCCTGCGCCAGCTCCGTCATGCCCTTGTCGGCGACGATACGCCCTACAAAGACGAACACGAAGTCGGCATCGGCGAATCCCAACCGTCGGCGCACCTCCCTACGGTATGAGGCTATATCTTCATCGGTGACGTCCTCAGGACTCTTTTGCAGGTTGTCGGCAACCGTCTGACGGCGCGACAGATGCGTCGTATTCTTGCCGTTGATGTTTCCGAAGTGTATCACCTTCAGCGGCTTACGCGTGATGTGGTCGGTCTGGAGGGTATGCAGCACGCCCTGCCCTTCGGGAATGACGTTGGTGGCGAAGAGGCATGTCGTGCGCTCCATAGTCTTGAGAATGAGGCAGAAAAGCCCCCGCGCCCCCTGATAGCGCAGTCCCGTCACGAGGTACACCCTCCGCGGCACGCGTGCTGCCCAAGCCGCCACCATCGCCAAGAGCGAGCCCTTGGGCGTATTGGCGTGGACGGCCCACGGTTTCTCCTTGCGGAAGAGCCGATACAGTATGCCGAGAGCACGTATGTCCTTCGTCAGCGAGATTTCCCGTTCCATGGGCACGTCGATGCAGCGGACGCCCTCGCGCTGCCTCACCCGCTCCATTACGCCGGTATCCTTAGCCACGCCGACAACGTCGTAATAGCGGCTGAGAAACCTCAGCTGCCCTTCCAAAAACGAGTCTAACGATATATCGTGTGTCGTAACACGTATCAACTTCTTCTTTTGCATGAACGATAAGTTTTTTATCCGAATGACCTAAATGCCATCATCACGCAAAGATACTACAATATTGTTGTCTAAACAAATAATCGGCTGAAAATATCGGAGCCAAAATCATTATTTTCCCGTTTTCATATAGAATCTGTCGCGGGAGGAAACGGGAATCGGCTGCCGCTATGGATTCTATGGCTACTATGTGGCTATGGGCTGCTATAGACTTTATAGTTTCCTTCCGCCCCATAGTTTCCTGTAGTACCCCATAGTTTCCTATAGCCGCTATAAATTCTATAGATTCCTATAAATCCATATAGCCCCAATAAATCCCCATAGCCTCCCATTAACCCCGCTCCTCCGATATTTCAAAACGCGAAACGGTACTTTTCGCATTGCAAAAAGTACCGTTTCGCGTCGTAATACCGTCCGTTTTGCGGAGCAAAATGGTCGGTAACGTAATCAACTGGTTATCAGAGTGATAAAATAGAGGCTAAGAGAGATTCCCGCATGGAATATTATTTACATTTTATCGCCAGCCCCACACTATTCACAGCCTGCGCCGGGGGCTCTATGGGGCGGTGCGGGGTTAATTATTCTAAATATTATGGTGGGGAGCAATCTTATCTCATTGGATTTTCGTAATATTGCAGCCGATTTTTTTTAGGATAACATATATGACATCAAGAACCGTTTCTTCGGGAAGTACGGCCCACCGCCTCAGTGCGATGGGACTGTTAGTGACATTGGGCATCGTGTACGGCGATATAGGTACGTCGCCGCTGTATGTCATGAAGGCCATTACCGGCGCCACCTCGATGGTGACGGCCGACTATATAATTGGTGCTGTATCGTGCATCATCTGGACGCTCACCTTCCAGACCACGCTGAAATATGTGGTGCTGGCCCTGCGCGCCGACAACAAGGGTGAGGGCGGCATCTTAGCACTCTACGCCCTCGTGAGGAAGCACGGCAGGGCGTGGCTCTACCTCCTGGCCATCATCGGCGCGAGCACACTCGTCGCCGACGGGGTCATCACGCCGTCGATAACGGTACTGTCGGCCATCGAGGGACTGCGCGCCTACGAGCCGTCGACACCCGTCATCCCCATCGCCATTGCCATTCTGACGGTGCTCTTCTTCATCCAGCAGTACGGCACGAGTGCCATCGGCAAGCTCTTCGGACCGATGATGCTGTTGTGGTTCTCGATGATCGGCATCCTGGGCATAACGCATGTGGGCGACAGCTGGATAATCCTGAAGGCGTTCAATCCGTGGTACGCCATCCGTCTGCTGACGACAAGTCCGGAGTGGTTCCTCATCCTTGGGGCCGTATTCCTCTGTACCACCGGTGCCGAGGCCCTCTATTCCGACCTCGGCCACTGCGGCAAGCAGAATATCCGGGTGAGCTGGGTGTTCGTCAAGGCCATGCTCATCTGCAACTACCTCGGTCAGGGAGCATGGATTATCGCCCATGCCGACAGTCTCGTGCCGGGAGTGAATCCGTTTTATGCCATCATGCCGGCGGGATTCCTGCCCGTGGGAATAACGATGGCCACAATAGCGGCAATCGTTGCCAGTCAGGCACTTATCAGCGGCTCGTTCACCATTTTCAGCGAGGCCATGAACCTGCACTTCTGGCCACGGCAACGCATAAAATATCCCACCGACATCAAAGGACAGCTCTACATACCGTTCATCAATATCAGCCTCTACGTCCTGTGCATCGTCGTCATCGTCTTCTTCCGCACATCGAGCAATATGGAGGCCGCCTACGGACTGGCCATCACGGTGACGATGCTCATGACGACACTGCTCTTGGGCTGCTACCTCCGGCAGAAGCAGATGCGGTGGGCGCTTCTCGTACCGGTAATAGGATTCTTCGTAGTCCTCGAGAGCATCTTCTTCGTGGCCAATCTGGCCAAATTCCTCCACGGCGGCTGGGTGACGATGCTGCTGGCGGGAACCATTTGCACGGTGATGTACGTATGGTACAACGCCGAGAAGATAAGAAACGCATTCGTCGAGCACCGCGACATTAGGAAATATTATGACATCCTATCCGACATCAAGGCCGACAAGTCGATAGCCAAATTTGCCACTAACGTGGTGTATATGAGCAGGTTCGGCGGAAAATACGACATAGAGCAAAAGGTGCTCTACTCCATCATCAACAAGCATCCCATGCGCGCCGACCACTACATCCTGCTCCACACCGACTACGACGACACCCCCGACGAGCGAAGCTACGAGTTCTACGAGCTCATCCCCGGCACCCTCTATCGCCTCAACCTCCACCTCGGATTCCGCGTCCAGCCCTATGTCAACCTCTATCTACGGCAGGTCATCGAGGACCAGGTGGGCAACGGCCGCTTCACCCTCGAGAGCGGCTACGACTCACTGCGCCGGCACCACGTGTCGGGCAACTTCATCTTCGTCTTCATAAAGCGCGTCTATGCCGAGTTCAATGTCTTCACGCCCAAGGCCCGCTTCATCATGACCATCTATAACCTCGTCCACCATCTCAAGCAGAGTGCGCCAAAGGCTATGGGCCTGAGTACCAGCAACGTACTCGTCGAGACCGTGCCATTGGTGGTCAGGGCCCGGCAGGTCGAAAGGGTGACGCAGATCAACGACGGTTCCCCCGCCGATGTCCCCGCTGCCGATCCCGTTGCCGCCCCCGTGGAATAACCACCGCAGCCCGCCGGCAGCGTCAAAAAGGGCGCAGACGGTTACGTGAGAAAGAAACGGGATGTTCCTGGCCGATGAAAGAGAATTATCCCCTTCCGCCTACCAGCACAGGCAGACGGTGAACATGATGTTCCTGGCCGATGAAAGAGAATTATCCCCTCCCCACAAAAACAAAAAATCCCGCAAAGCCGCAAGGTCCGCCGAGCTGATTCCATCGGAATCAACCTCCTTTGATTTCCTTACGGCCTTGCGGGAGATAAAATCGTCTCGCGAGGAGAAAAACAATGCTCCTCTGCCCTATGGCGGCCTATAAGCCTGCTATCCTTCCTTATGTTTGTGTAGTACCAATAGCAGCCTGTCGCTGTCTTTTCCCTATAATGTCTTATCTTCTCTATAGCCGCCTATATCCCTGACCCTCAGCATCATCCTCCCAACATCACCTTCGCCGTCACCTTGTTTTTCTTCATTATCCTTGCAATGCCGTAGCATACAGCCACCGTTGCTGCTCCTATGGCCGGGGCGACGACAAACTGCTGCACGCCTCCCGGGCACACCGCCGCATCAATATTCGCGAGCCGCACCACGACATTCTGCAGCAGCACACCCTGCAAACCGTAGATAGCCAAGGTATAACGGCCCACATCCGCCAAACGGTCCTTCCATCCGCCACGAAACAGCCTGCAAACCAGCATCAGCAGACCGATGCTCAGCAGTGCCCCCGACAGTCCGCCAACGAACTGCACCGGCAACTGCAATGGGTCATGGAACAGCACATCATACGTCAGCACCGCCGGACCACGCCACGGCACGAGCAGGAAGCCGACCGCCGATGCAGCTGTCACCCCCCCCACGTGTGCTTTCAGCCATCCGTCATAATCCTTCATCACATAGCCTAACCAAAAGAATATGAGCATATAGTTGAACTGCAAGTTATAGCCATGGGGGAAGAGCAGCGCGACGACGATACTCCCGACAATCCTCATCCACAGCGCCCCCGGCAGCCTCAACACCAGCCATGCATAGAGATAGCAGGCAAAGAGCGTGCGCAGAAACCACATGCCGCCAATAGCCTCATTATGTATGAACCCCACCGGGCATCCGCCCGTTACCACCCTCGTAGCTAATAGGTTAAGACATACATACGCCACCGTCGGCACCAACAGCTGCAATGCCTTCTTCTTGACGAACGCCCCAAACGGCATCGTCAGCGCATGATGGCTGAAGTACCCGCACATCAGCATGAACAGTGCCATGTGGAACGTGTACAGCATCCTCCACACCACCGCCCCGTCACCCACCGACAGCATCTGGAACGCATGTCCCGTACACACCAAGAATATCGCCCACAGCTTCGCCAGGTCGAGATAAGCTATCCGTTTCGGCATTTTTTACTTTTGTTTCAGTTTCTTCGTATCCACGATGTGCATCGCCCACCCCACCGGCTTGACCCATTTCCAATACCAAGCAATCGACGGAATTGGAATCGCGGCCTCACGCTTGTGCTTCTCCGTCAGACAAATATATAAATTGTAATGGAATGACCTTTCAATCATTCCAATTATTATGATGTAAAATCTATATGGATTCAATTATTGTGCTTTGATTTTCCATAAGTAAAAAGACCCACTACAGCTGCTATTGCACCTATAGCTGTTGCAATAGCTCCAGTGTCAGACTTTACATAAATTGCAAAACAAAGTATTCCCCCTAATAATATGACACATAAGAAAGCAAGTACAGTAGAAACTATTATGAGCCTACCATTATATTTCAACGTTTTGTCCTCTCTTCGGTGCCTATGTTCCATCTCTTTCTCAGCCATTGAGAGTATTCTTTCTGCTGCTCCTGGAACTATAATGTCATATTGTTTAAGTGACTCTGGAGGAGGAAGAGGACCATGCCAAGCTTCCATTTGCGAAACTTGGTGGGTTTCAGTACTTTGTTTATTTTCGCCCATAATTATTCATAGCTGCGAATAAATCTCTGCCAACATTTTCCCAATCATGCTTAATGGCCTCACTATCAGAGTGTTCATCTATAGACATAGGATTATTTCCCATGCCAAACATATATAGAAATGTCTTCCAAAATATTTTCATGCCGTTCATTTTTCTACAAAGTTAAATGATTCCTATTTAATCCGCAAGTGTTTTGCCACTTTTAACACATTACTCCATAGAGATAGAGTGCCAGGATTTCTGTATCACGTTTTATTTCTTAACTCAATCTTGAATATTTAAAAAGTTAAAGCATTACTCATGAGTTTAGAAGCCTTTTCTGCCTCTTCACTGTAAGAATATATTTGACAAGTTGGCTAAAAAAATCATCGGAAATAATAATTACATGTGCTGCACCTACCCGCTTGCAGGGGCGGCCTCGTGACCGTTATTACATGTGCTGCACTTACCCGCTTGCAGGGGCGACCTCGTGACCGTTATTACATATGCTGCACCTACCCACTTACAGGGGCGGCCTTTATGGCCGTCCGGCCGGTCGTAAGACCGAATCTCTGCCATATCTTCGGCCTCTCAGCCCTGCCTAACGGCCATTGCAAACCACTGATAATAAGACGCTTGCGGCACTCTGCCCAGGGGCAGGGTTTATCCCCGTCCTACTGCCAAAGAAGAATTATAAGCCTCACACTACCAGCCCCGACGGGGCTGAATCGTCAATAACCCCGGACTAAGCGAGCGACAGCGAGTGCAGTCCGGGGAACATATAGGTCGACAGACATGCATTCAGTGCCTCGAAGACGCACAATAGCACGAAGTGTGCAAAAGCATGAGTTATCTGCGCGTTCCGCTATTCAACCTCTCCGAGGCTGGTCGTGGATTTCTCGCGTCCACGATCTTCCCCAGACTGCGGTCGCTGCGCTCCCTTAGTCTGGGGTTATTGAAAATTAAGCCCCGTCGGGGCTTTACGTTAGCAGCGAAAAACAATACATTAATTATCAGCGGATTGCCAACGTGACCCATTGGCAAGGGCGGGTAGGAAGAATTAGGGGTCGTCGGCGAACAACGGACAAATATAATCAGACCAACAAAAAAAATAGAGATTCGGTCTGGTGACCGACCGGACGGCCATAAAGGCCGCCCCTGCAAAGGGATCACGGAGGAAAAACGTTTGAGCGTTTCGGGCTCACTTGATATTTCCCGTGGACCGATATGTTTAATCTTCTCTGGTTACTGATCTATAATTGGTTAGAGAGGTCCATAACTCAAGGAAAATAGTAATAGGCAGACTTTAGCTCCCAATAGAGCTATTTCCTGCCACTGCCAGCCCACGGGGTTGAATCGTCAATAACCTAAGAATATCGCCCACAGCTTCGCCAGGTCGAGATAAGCTATCCGTTTCGGCATCTTTTACCTGTGTTTCAGTTTCTCCGTATCCACGAGGTGCATGGCCCATCCCACAGGCTTGGCCCACTTCCAATACCAAGCAATCGACGGGATTGGGCTCGCGGCCTCACGCTTGTGCCTCTCCGTCAGACAACAGCTGAACCGCCAATAATTAATCGCCGCTTTAGCCTTCTGCAACAATGGAATAGGCAGAGTAGTCATCTCGGCGTAAGTCATCATCGCCGCTATGGGGCTTTTCATGCGTATGCGCACTATATTGTCCGTGAGTCCGCCGTCGAGATAATCGCGTAGATATACGACCTTAGGGAACACCCGCAACCGGTATTTTCTTGCTATTCTGTTCCATACAAGGCACTCAGGGCAGAAACGCTCACCCTTCACCTCAGGGAAAGGGTACCGGCGCAGGATGTCGGTACGGAACACCTCACACATATCACCGCCGACATGCAAACGATAGCGCAGTTCCACTTCTGTAAAATCGCCCCCGACAAACGGATGTCCTATAACTTGTCCGTCGCGATGGGCCATATATCCACACACACCGGCAATATCGGCACTGCCGTTAGTGGATCTGTAAGCCTCAGCAATGTCGGCAATGGCCGTAGGAGGCAGCTCATCATCGCTGTCGAGCAAAAGCGTCAAACGACCGTGGGCGTTCTCGACACCCATGTTTACTGCCGTATGCTTGCCACCATTGGCCTTACTAAGCAGAATGACAGGAAAAGCGGCGGCAGGCAGCCTGTCGACAGCAGAACTGACATCATCATCTGATCCGTCGTCGACAATAATCCACTCAAAATCTTTGAATGTCTGATCGCATAGGCTTCTAAACAAATCCGGCAGAAAAGAGGCCCGGTTATATATTGGGGTAATGACCGTGACGAGCATAATTATCTCCTTTCCTCACCAAACTTAAAGGGCCTACGGTACAACTTGTCACGGTCGTAGTTGTGGTCGTACTCATACTTTGCCTCTATTTCATCACCTCTTCGGAATCCGTCGGTAAGGAATGTCTTATAAGGGTAGAGCATCATATCCCAGCTCATAACGATACGGTTGAAGAGGAAGAAACACACAACGACAATGATATTGGCGAATTTCCGGTTGTTGGCGGTGTGTGTACAAAGATAGGAGATGGTAGAGATGACACCTATCATATAGTACCAGCTCAGTCGTCCTCCGTTTTCATTTTTGATGAAGAACAAGAGAATAAGGCAGAAAACGAGGGCCATATTCATCATCACGATGTTTGTTCTCCTCAATGGAATCTCATTATATCGTCTGAGAATGATGTACAGGAAGAATACAGCCTCAACAAGATAGGCTATTCGGAATCCTGTCTCATTACCCGCCACTTCCGCACGCTCACTGTCCACCTCACCGTATGCCGAGAAGATGGCAGTAGGACCACCGGTCAGTCCGAGCAGGAAAGCGGCAATCATCACATAGATAACTTTCTTCTTTTCGAACTTCCTTACAGGAACGAAATACATCGGAAGAAGTATTAATGCCGAGTTATGGAATGACCAGGCTATGAACCACACTAACAGGAATCGCTTCCAATTACGGTCAATGATATATCTTATCGACAGCCACGCTATTGTGGCTCCTATTACCTGACGGAGATAAGTAAATGTGAAAAAGAACCACAGGCCCAAAAACAAAATGACGGCAAAAGGGTAGTTATTGCAGTAATCTTTGATAGAGTGGAACAGAAGTGTATAAATCACGCAGGTAGTGATAAGGATGAAGATGTACCGGTTGTCGGTAATCGCTCCTACGATAACGTTATATATCTGATAGCCATACTCTTTCGGGTACAAATCGGCTACTGCCGACTGCCGGAAGTCGAAGATGCCGTCGTTCACCATATCGGCAGTATCGTCGAACAGCTCAGCATAGATGTATCTGTCGTAACCACCAAGCATGTCGGCAAGACCGACGAAGAATGCGAGGAAGGCAAACATAGCTACAAGTGCATAGCGCTGGTTGTCGGTACGGCTTCCGTTGCCCACCGACGAATAGTATGTGGCTACCGCGATAAGAAATATAATGTAGTATAATAACATTTACAATTGACTATTATGGTTGTAAAATGGCAATAAATCAGTCCTCCCTTGGATTAGCAGCAGGTCAGAATCGATGCCATATCTTCTAAAGTTCCTGCAAAGATACAGTAAAATTATTTAAAAGAACAACAATAAAAGAGAATTATATATTAACTTCCTTTTTATTATGAATTAAAACATCAAGAATGATGGCGGATGTGGTGAAAACATGAATCAAAAAGAGAAAAGATATTAATGAAGAACCCGAACAGATCAGCCTTCAGGTTATGTGACCGTCTGACAGGGATTAGCCCCATCTTGCGATAGACCGCGGCATAATACCTTAACGTTCGTCGGTCGTCGAACCGGAAAATGGTGTAGAGATGAGCAATGATATCGAAATTGAGACGAGCCTCAATGATCGCGCGCTGCTCTCCGGAAAGATGCCCGGCAAGGGTCTGAAGCGACTGATAGACCTTCAGAGAATCCTCGTTGGCAATGATACGGGTCTGCGGGTTATTGGTATGGGAAATGGAATTGTTATTGTCACGATGATAGATATAACCGGTCACGGGAAGGCACACGATCTTCGACAGCTGGATGATGACATGAAGGTTAAAGCACATATCCTCTATATGGAAGATACCATCGATAAACCGATTGCCGCCGATGGCTGACCGGCGAAAGATTTTATTCCATAGATAGGAGCCGCCGGAAGCGTGCTTGATGAACATCACCCCATCAACGACAACCTTTTTCTGATATTTGCTGACAGTCACGGTCCGGTCAGGAAAACATTCGTCATAGTTGAAAGCGATCAGTTCAACATCCTTTGTCCTAAGTGCGTCAACCATCAGGCTCGCATCAGCAGATGACAGATTCTTTACCTCGTCGTCTCCGTCTACAAACCATATCCATTCTCCACTTGCTTGCGCTAAGCCACGGTTGCGGATGGTTGCCGGTCCCTCGTGGTGAAGATCATCCAACTTGATGATCTCATATTCACCCCCAGGAACTCCACATTGCGACATCAGTATCCTTATGCTTCTCAAGCAACGGTCTATGTAAGCCTCACAGTGATAGGAGGGAATAATAAAGGAAAGCAGCATTTTTCTCATCGTACTTATTATGATAATGTAGAAACCTTTATTTCTCTATAAGGCGCGCCACCTAACAGAGCCGATCTCTGTGGAAATGTGCTACGCATCAACAACTTGTCGGTGGCCTGATAAACAGTGCCCGAGAAAGAAAGCATATACATATCAAGGAACGACTTCATATAGACAGCCTTCGAAGCATCGGATGTAAAACCAAGATGGACAACCTTGCCAGGCATAACATATACATAGGGTAACGACGCAGCCATCAACTCATCGAGAAACGTATGGCTGTCAGCCGTAACCAATATTCTTTTCTCCGGATGCATTTTATGCAAATGCTCCACTGTGTGTACACACTGCTGAATGTATGGCTGCCGTTTGGCTGCCGGCAACGTTGCGCCGCCTTCCTTGAAGTCGCCAAGCAACTGCCGAAAACGGAACGTGCAGGAGATATAATTCCTCTTCCCGCCCAATTTCTCCAAATGATAACCGATAAGGTGTTGCAAGTCGTCAGTAGGCCTGAAGAGCTCGTGAAACAACGTCCGATATTCCTCATCGCTCGGTATCATGTTCGTAAAGACATGAAGCTGATGACAATGTTTGCGGAAGTATGACCGCAGCACCGACGACTGTACGAAGTGCTGCCAACGGTTGTGCGGGTCGTTATGATAGGTAAGAAGAACACAGGGATAACTCTTAGCCAGATCCCAGTCAATCTCATCCTCCCAGATCCGCCAGTCGTATTCGTTCGGGGCCAGATAATCCTCCAAGTGTAAAGGCTCAAAGACGATTCTGAATGGTCTCCCCTGCCGTTTGCATTCCGCATAGACAGACACGATACCCCGCAGACGGTCGCTGAGACCGCCGGAGAACGTCGTCTCGTTCAACGCCATAAAGACGACGGCACGCTCATGCTTGTCAGAGCGACCGCCACCTCCCTTGCCCTTATAAAACGGTATCAAGAACTTATGCCGCCAACGATAATTGGCAAGCAATATAGGCGTAAAATAGAACATGCGGTTGAATAATCTATAAAGAAATTCTGTTAATTGCCGAAGCATTTTATATAAATATTTAATGGTTTTTCAAAGCATGCTACGCCACAGTCATTTTTATCCACGTATAGCCAATGCACGATTAATGCTCGACAATGGTACGTTAAATCTTTATCTCTCATTATTTCAACGTACATTTCCAACCATTGATCGTACGTACGCACCCAGTGTAGGGAAGGGCTTCATGCCCTTCCACAAAAATGGCCCAACCGCTTTAAAAACAGGCCGTACATTGTTTTAGGAAGGGCATAAAGCCCTTCCCTGCACTGACAACGTACTTTCCATGGGCAGTGTCTGCCTTTTGCAGAGGGCGGGTAGGAGGCTTAGAGGCAAAACATACAACTATTTATTATAATTCGTATCGAACATCCTCTTCAAGTCTGCTTCACTCGCATCGTATGGATGGAGCCGGAGATAGTTCAACGTTCCCTTCAGTAGAGTCATTGGGGCTGATGCC
>Ga0256406_1002612_pt1 | contig 24793 bp, 29 predicted proteins | sample RumenRJG_03DNA_FD_185986 | JGI IMG/M metagenome (GOLD analysis project Ga0256406, IMG submission 185986) | Bovine rumen microbial communities from Lethbridge, Alberta, Canada - RJG_03 | ecosystem: Host-associated > Mammals > Digestive system > Stomach > Rumen | place: Canada: Alberta | collected...
AATGTCCCTTTTAAATCGTATAAACTTGCATAAAATGCAAAAAAGTCCCGCCCCTGAGGGGCAGGACTTTCTGTACTGCAATCCGTATAGGGTTTTCCGGACCGGCGCTGCTTACATCATGCCGGGCGTATCGGCGGCAGATTTCATTGCGTTTATGTGAATCCGGAAAACCGCATGGATTCTAGGGTTATCGGTTCTAATGAGCCTGTCCGTTCCACTGTGAATTGTCGAACATCGTATTTTTCGTGCACTTTTCGTGCACTTTTTGCCAATAATCCGTCCGTTTATCCGGATACGGCCTTCCGCTTTTTATTCGCGTTCATATATCATTCATATATCATTTCAGGGCAAGCCCGACAGCAAGGAGCACGGATGCAGCCTGCCAGGCGTTTCGTTGCGCTTTAATGCGCACCCTGGTCCGCTTCTGATCGGCTGCGTATTTCCTGAAGGATTCGTTGGCACTCGTCAATAAGGCGTCTTGACTCATCGATTTTTTTGTCAATGCTGTCAGCTGATCCTGCAGCTTCCTGGACTGCGTTTCGGCCGCGGTCAACTGCTCTCGCGCCTGCGTCAATTCGGTCTGACAGTCGACCAGCTGATTCCGTAGCGCCCCGGAGGTCTGTCGTAATTCGCTGGTGAGCTCCTGCAGCCTGCTCAAGTTGTCCTGCAGTTCGGTCAGCTCCGCCGCCGTGATCTGATACGTCGCCGGCGTTTCCGGCGTTCCGGATGCCGAGCATGTAGCCGGCACAAAAGACAGCGACAAACACAGCGATAGCGATAAGACAACGCATGATAATCGCCTTCTTAATCTGTACCACATTACCACGCCTCCACCTCATAATCTGTAATGCCTCTTGCAATCGCGCGAGCGAAATCGTCCTGGTGTGTGACCAGCTTTTCAACGTCTTCGAAATTGGAGATAAACGCAGTCTCAACCAGGACGGAAGGCATCGTCGTATCCTTTAGCACTATAAGGCCAGGTCTTGTCTTCAAACCCCGGTCCGCAGTCCCTAGTGCCCGGACGACCTGATGCTGTATACACCCGGCCAGATTCCGTGCCTCCACGGATTCCGTACTATAAATGAGCGTTTCCGTACCGCAAGCCGTGCTGTCAGCGGCACTGTTGCAGTGGATGCTGACAAAGACGTCGGCCGGCCAACTGTTGGCCGTTGCGCACACGTTAGGGTAAGCCGGGCTCTCGCCGGCTAGGTTATCGCTCTGCAACAGTCGCACTTCGCAGCCGGCATTTTCTAAGTAGCTTTTGACCTTGCTACCGATTTCTTTGACGATTTCGGCCTCCGTTACGCCGTAGTCACGGTTCACCGCGCCGCTGTCGATGCCCGGAGCGTGGCCCGGGTTGATAAATATCTTCATTTGGTTCACCCTCTTTATTTTCTTTCTGCAGGTAGTCGGGTATGCTGTCGTCGTCCTCGTCCACAAGGGCTTTTACGATAAAGCCGGCGGCGGCGATGAAGGATGCGCTCGTAAGCGTCTGGAGAAGCTGATTGAGGGCAGGAAGGTCGGGGCGTCCGCCCACGGCCCATATCCAGCCCCACCCGGCAAGGTACAGCACGGCACTGCCGACAATCAGCAACATCAGGACGATGACAAGCCCACGGGGCAGTCCCCTGACCTTCATCTTCCCGATGCTGCCTATAAGCCTGATTGCGGCCTTCTGCACGGCCTGTACCGGCTTCATTTCCTGACCTCCTCCTCCATATGCAGCACCACCTGGTGCTTGGCTTCCATGATGCCGTTGTCCGCCAGCTTCTCGTATACATCGTACATCTCCTCGAAGACCTGCTTCTCCTCGGCCGTCGGTGGCGTGCGCTGGAATCTCACATACATATCATTGAGGGAAGCCCTCAAGATCAACTGCATTCCCTTCCGCACCGCTCTTAAACCAGTCACATAAGCGATCACATATCCGGCTAATCCGCCAACGGCCAAACTAGCTAGGGTATTAAGTCCTTCGATTACAATATCATTCATTATTTGATATCCTCCTTATATAATTAATGAAAGGTTGTGATTTTGTGAAATTACCGAACGGCTTTGGAACCTGCTATAAACTCAGTGGTAATCGCCGCCGCCCCTGGGTCGTAAAAAAGACCATCAACGGTCACCAGAAAACACTAGGGTACTTTGCAGCCTACATGGAAGGTCTGAGCCATCTCTTTTCCGTCAATGAAACAGACACCATGCAAGCGGAAATCCCTTTTTCCGCCATTTACGAAAGATGGAAGAAGGAACATTTTCCGAGGCTGTCCGTGTCCTCTCAGAAAGCCTATGAGATTTGTTTTCGCCATCTCTCAACCCTCCATTCCCGGCCTTTCGCCTCTCTCCGATACAGAGATTTGCAAGCGGCCATTGACGATGTGAAAAAGATTGCTGGATATGCCACGCAGAAAAAAGTCAAAGGGCTACTGGAACAGCTCTACGACTATGCCATTAGATACGACATAGTAACTACGGACTATGCCAGTCGCCTTTCCATTGACCCCCACATTCCGGTACACAAGAAAAAGCCCTTCACCGTCCGGGAAAGGAATCGGTTGTGGGCTAATCTTGAAACACCATTTGCAGTTGATGTATTGATTCTGATTTATACCGGGCTCAGATGCGGCGAGTATCTCAACATCAAAGCATCTGACGTTAAAATCCGTCAGCGTTGTCTGGTAATCAGAAAAAGTAAAACGAGGGCAGGCATCCGGCAGGTCCCGGTCAGTAAAAAGATATGGCCTTTTGTCATGGCCAGAATCCAGGAATCCCCCTGGCTCTGCCCCTGCCGTTCCTACGACTCTTTCCGCCGCCAGTGGGATAAGACCATGAAAGCACTAGCCATGCGACACACACCCCACGAGGCACGCCATACAGCCGCATCCTTGCTGGATTCAGCAGGCATCAACGACACCGTGGTTAAAATGATTTTGGGCCACGCCAGAAAAGGGGTGACGAAGGCCGTATACACGCATAAGACCTTGTCAGAGCTCAGAAAAGCAGTGGATATTTTGTGAGTAACCAGGGCTTTTCTTTTTTTTGGCAATTGTCTGTACAGCCTTGTCATAAGCCGTTAAAGAAGATGTTTTACTTGTGCTTAACGTGGTACTGTTGCGTCCTTGTCAATGACATAAAATGGAACAAAATGGTGTCAAATTGCTTTTCCAGGTATCCACCGATGAAATGCCAAAAATTAAAGGTAGCGTTTCGTCTTTACTGAGATGGAACACTGGTAAAGTTCAAAGTGGCGTTTTGAAGGCCGTAGAAGGAACATCAAAATTCCCTTCATCGTCGTCTGAAAACGTCTCAAACACCACCGTTTCTATCGAGTTTGGCAAGGACGTCGCCCACGAAAACCTGCCTCCGATGGTTGCGGCCTATGGGTGGAAAAGAGTAGCTTAACGGCCCACCGATGAAATGCCTAATCATAGCCATACGCTAAACCGTAATAGCAACACTGGGACTGAATCATGGTGCCTGATTGACCATCAAAGCGTGACAAAATGGCAAACCGGAAACGTGGGGGCAACCGGTGGGAACCAACCCCACGGAAACATACCACCCGTGATAGCTGCTTACGGGTGGAAGAGAACCGCATAGTGCCACCGATGAAATGCCAGCGCATAAGCACGAACAAGGAGATTGGGTGTGGGCAGTGTCAGCCAATTTTAACGCTGGCAGCTACAACATCCCGAGAGCCTCTTCCGGAAATGCCGCAACCTACTCGGAAGGAAAGGCATCTCAAAGAGTTTGGACAGTATCGTCCGGGGGTAATACCTCCCACAACAACGTACAGCCTGTGATTGCCAGCTACGTATGGCGCAGAACTGCATGAGTGCCACCGATGAGTTACCAAAAATTAAAGGCGATGCCCAGTTCCGGCTGATGAATAGGAGTGGTAATATTGTGGGTAATTTAAACGATGATTTATCGCTATCTGGAGCCTTTTCATTGCACCAATCTGCTGGTAGCAAATGGGACGGCACTATGCAAATTGGACCATCGGCCACCAGTAATACGGATGTTTTACACCTTGAATTCGGCGGCAACCAACCCCACAACACTTTGCCCCCATCCATCGCTTCGTATGGCTGGCGTAGGACCGCTTAGGCCGTGCGTTTCCATGCGTAGGCACAGACTGATGGCGGGAGGTTGTTGTGAGGCTTATCTTTTCCGATCGAACTGAACCGCGAAAGGATATTAAGCGTACCGTGCCCTCTCCAGGTGACGGTATGCCCTAGTTCGGTGCCAGATCCATCGTTCCAAATAGGCTCAGTCGCACTCGGGGTAAATTTTGGCATTTCATCGGTGGTGAGCTTGTGCATTCGCTCGCCGTATTTCGTGCCCGCCACGTAGTTAAACGAGCCGAAATCATCGGTTCCGCTACCCTGCGCAATGAGGGTGTAGCCTGCTGGCAGGGCTTCCCACGTGCCGCCGAAAAGCGTGGCCGGGCTGGTGCTGTCGTTGCTCCAGTAGTAGGACCCGACGGGGTGGGCGTCCAGCTTGGCCTGCTTTTCAATGGCGGTGGTGGCGGTCTTGATGGCTGCCGAAATAGCGGCATCAATGGCGGCCTTCATGGCCGCTACGGTGACCACCTTCTTCCCTGTGCCGGCCTTTGCTTCGTCGGTAGTGGCTTTATCGGCTCCGGTCACTGGTACCGTCACCGTCCACTTCACGCTGTTATCCGTGATGGTTCCTGCTTTCCACTCGGGTTCAGACTCACTGGACGTCCCAGCCGTGGAGCACCGGGCGATGTAGCCGGCAGGGATGGACGGGGATTGTACGATAGCCCCTGCCTTATACGCTGTTGACGGCTGCCACATTACAGCCTGTACCGTGGATTCCAGCACGGTTCCGACATTGTCAAAGTACTGGTACATGTCGCCACGGGTAGTCGGATTCGTTTCCGTGCTCCGGCGCATGTAGTTAGAATGATTAAGCAGCTTCGGGATGCTCATTTGCTTTCCTCCTTCTTCGTGTCATCGGTGGTCGTGTCAGCCGGCTGGTAGGCGATGCAGTTAGGATTCACGCAGTGGCCGTCAGCATCCAGCTTGTGGGCACAGAATTCGCAGCGTTTCGGGATTTTAAACATTTGCAAGTGCCTCCTTATATTGGGTTTGCAGGTCCTTGAAATCGCTTCTGATGGACTCCTGGGCTTCCGTATCACCGCTCAGGATGGCCACTGCCATAGAGCCATTCAGCTCAGCCACAGCAGCGTCATAGTCAGCCTTCAGGGACACTTTCTGCTCCTCTGCCGTAGGGGTGGCTGGGGCAACGTATTCCCGTTTGGTCTTGGCGGCCAGATAGTCGTCCAGCTTACTGATGTAGCCTTGATAGGTGCTGTCCGGGAAGGGCAGGAATGCCTGGTCGACTACACAGCATTGCTGATCATCGTCATAAATAACCGACTCCGGAACTGTAGTCAGCCCGGAGTCCTTCAGGAAATTTTCAGTTGTATCGGTATACTGCTTATTGTCCTGGATAATCAGGACTTTCTGATTCAAAATCTGGAAAACGCTCATATCATTTCTCCTTTCTTCTCTGCTGATGAGATGCCTAGCCACACTCACTCTGCATCCAGCTCCACGACTGGAGCCCATTACCATGGATGCTTCGGCGATAACGGTAAAAACCCATACGGTATCTACGATGCTGCTGAAAACCACGCCGGTTCGTCCGGAGCCGACTGGAACAACCCCACGGGCCGTACGAGTACGGACGGAGCTCACAGCCATACTGTGACCATCGGTGCTACCGGGGGCAACGGTCGCCACGAGAACCGTCAGCCGTACACCGTGGTCAGCTTTTGGAGACGCACGGCCTAAGCGGTCCTGCGCCAAAAAGATACTACTTGATAAGGCATGCGGTTTTCGTGCAGACCATTTCCACCCGTGCTCCCAAGAGTCACGCTGGGCGTGATGTTTTGATTAAAAGACAATTCATCACGATACCATGACCCGGCAGAAGAAGGCTCCACGGCGTTTCCGCTGTTGTGTTCCCTTCTGGTAACGGTGGTGCTTGTTCCGGCCAGCACGTTGGCAGCATTCTTGGACTGGGAGCGAATCGAGAAACTGAAAGAAATATTTGTTGTGCCAAATGCCAGACTATGCCTATGCGAAGGCATCTCATCAGCAGTGAGCTTATGTTTCACTTCACCGCCGGTGTCGCCCACTGTATACGTGTACGTGGTTCCGTTTTCTGTGTAGCTACCTGCGCCAACCAGGACACGGCCTTCGGCGAATTTCACCCAGGTGGTGCCCTTCCACAGCACGTTCGGGTCGCTGCTGTCTGCGAAACTCAGCACGCTGCCAATGGGCGGGTACAGGGTCTGTTTCATCACATCCCAGAACTCCTTCAGCGTGGCCGGAGTCACGATCTTCGTGGCATTGGTCCCGGCGTTCACTTCAGCCTGGGTGGCGTAGTCAACCACTTCGTAACAAATCAGGTACGCCACCGTGCCATCCGATGTGGTAGAGCCTGCAGCGCCCCAGGCCGGTTCTGCACTTCCGGTGGTCCCGGCGGTGGTCACTCTGGCCACCGTGTTCGGGTTCATATTCGGGCTCTTGATGACCTGTCCCACCACGTAAGCGGTGGAAGGCTGCCAGAGGCTCATTCCCACCATGGATGCCGCTACTGCGTTTTGGTTCTTCAGGTATTCTTGGAACTGCTGTTCTGTAGTCCCCTTGCTGGTGTCACTGGCATCCGGATAATCCAGGATGCCGTCCAGCGTCTGGAGTTTTTCTACATCTGCCATTTTTTCCTCCTTTATAACGTCTCGTTCACGAAGCCCTGCCACGTGATGTCGACCGTCCCGGCCACCTGTGTGCCGGCGGAATTGATAAGCGCCACCCTGCAGGGCGTCCGGCTCAGCATCTTTACGGACACAGCACCTGTGCCGCTCTGAATGGCGTCAATCCGAACTGCTGTGGTCTGGTAGTTCGGCGTGACAATCGGCAGCTCAATGCCGTCAGTAGGCACGGCCAGGTCCTCAAAATGCTCCTGCCGGTCCGGCACGTCGATGTATGCCTTGAGACTCTTAATAATGGTTTCCTGACTGCTGTTGTTCTTGGCCACGATCCGGATCTGAATGATCGCCCCGGCCCGGATGTCGGTCTTGTCACTCCATTGCTTCCACAGGTCACCAGAGCCATCCCACACAGCTGCATCCATGTCGCTCCACACGGCAGCGCCGTCCTTGGGTTCCTCCCACACAGGGTCGGACAGGTACAGCCGATAGTAAACGATAGCCGGGCCGCTGATGTCAGTGGTCAGCCAGAAGCTGCCGGATGCCGGAGCAATGAATTCGCATTCAGACGTATACGCCTGGAACGATGCTCCCCACATCTTCGTGTCTGCGCTGTGCCACATCTTTCGGCCGGTTTCGTGCCACATCTTCGTACTGTTCACGGCGTGGATGTAGTGGTCACTCAGAATCGTGCCGTTTGTGGTCATTTCTGCGAAGTCGCTGGCGCTGAAATCCTTTTCGAACAGGACGTTATCCTGCAGCAGATCACCCATGTCCAGCATGCAGTAGGCGAAGTTCTTCGACTCGTTGCCGTTCGTATCCACGGCCTTGATCATGACCGCATGGGAGCCAGGCCGCACCGTCTGAGTCTCGTAGGGCTGATTGGTGACCAGCCCCTCCTGGACAGGGATGCCTGTTTCCCAGTTCAGTTCCTTGCCCTGGGTGTATTTCAGGATGAATCCTGCCACGTCGTTCGGATCTGGATAAGTGTACTTCCACCAATAGCGCCGGATGCTGGTGGACATCTTTTCCACGTTCAGGATTTCCACATCAGGTGGCAGAACCTGAACGCTCTTCGGTTTGAAGCTGTACGCCTGAACCTCTGCCAGGCTTTGTTCTTGGCCGCCGAAGATGTTATAGGCGGTCAGCTTGAAGTAAATTGTTTTGCCTACGTAGCTGTTTTTCAGACCGCTGGTCAGGAACGCCTCGTCGCAGCGGGCGATCTGGGTGCCCTCTACGTGATAGCCGGCCTCACTGCCGAACTGGCCACGGACCAGGCCGGACAGCTTCCAGTTACCGTTATCCAGCAGCGTGGCCGTCTGGTAGGACAGTGCTTCCCCGTCCACATACATGACCGTGTCGCCGTTCTTGGCACTCTGGGCGTCCACAGAAGTGAACGAACCCTGATTCAGAGTCATTTCCAGCTCCGTGTCCTTGACGTGCAAGGCCTTGACCAGCGTGCCGTAACGAGCCCGGAAATCAATGGTTCCCAGGCGCTGATAATATTCGTTCGTGTCGGAAACCCACACACTGCAGCCGCCCCAGTTATCGGATTTCCCCCAGGTCCCAATCCAAACCTCGTTATCTGCATTGGTCATGAGGGCCGGCGGCTGGAAGATCATGGGCGGTTCACACGTACCGGGGTTGGGGTTGAAGTCAATCAGCGGCCGTTCATTGGCATGCACGTCGTATTCAGCGCTGTCATACACGCCTTTGGCCCGGCTGATGGCCGTGAACGTCAGAACGCCTTTCGTGTCCTCCGTCACACTGTCAATCATGGCCGGCTGGTCCGTGATACCCATCAAGGGGTCATTCAGCATGACCAGGTCGCCAGGTTCAAGCCGGCAGAAGGCCCAGTCCAGTTTGAACGTGTATTTGTTCCGTTCGTATTTGTATTTCCGGCAGAGCTCTTCGGCCACCTTGACTGCTCTGGTCTTCGTATAGATGTAATGGGCCGACACGGTGGAAGCCTGTCGGACGCCGAATTCCTTGATGTCGTCGTTGTCCTGATAATTGACGATTTCTTTTTCGTAGCCGTTATCACGGTTCAAAAATTCTACACTGACCCGGTTGTAGATTTCACTGCTGTCCTTACGGCTATAGCTTACACAGGCGCCCCCGCTCTGGGGGATGAAGTCATCCGGAGTCAGGTTATAGCGAATCTGCTTGTCCGGCTGCCAGGTACCCACGGCTCGGTCAGCCCTGGGTACGATCTTGAATTTGTCATTGCTCCAAAAAACATAGGCGTTTGTGAGATCTGCGATGTCATTGATCACTTCTCTGGCAGCCTTGGCATCGGTTCCGTCAGAAGGCGTTGAGATCAAGAAATCAGCCTGTTTGCAGTATTCCCGATAGTTATCAATGCCTTCCACCGTGATGCTGCCCAGGCCTACCTTATCCAGCACATACAGGATGTAGTCAGCCGGATTGACGTCAACACCGTCCCCGGTGCTCAGCAGCTTGCCCTTCACTTCAAAGTTGAAGGATGGCATGCTGCCGGAATCACCAAGGTCAATGACGCCGGCCATGTAGGCCAGGTTGGGATACGCCAGAGCCTTGGACGGGTGCTTGCCCTGTACGTAAGCCCATGCCTTCTGATCGCTGGTCCCGCTGAATAGCGTCAGCCCCACATCTTCGTTCGGGTAGGAATATACATTCTTTCCTTCCCACATCTTGCCGATGCCGGAAATAGGGCCCTCGCACAATGCCAGGATCACCGCTACCGTGTACGTGTAGCTGATGGTCGTGGTCTTGCTCCGGCCGCCTTTCCCGCTCTTCTGGCTGGATTTATGCTCGTGGGCTGTAAAATCATCGTAGTAGATCACGTTGGGTGAGATCCGGGTGGTCCCCAGAATCTCCGATACCGTGGCTCCGTACTCAGCAGTGGAAACTGTGAAGGAAGAGATCTTATCGGCCCGGATGGTCGTATTATGGCTTCGAAATATTCCCATCCTGTGCCTCCTTCCTGAACCGGTAGATGCCGTACAGCCGGCTCTTTCCATGCTTATCCACGAACATCACATCGTCGATGTCGCTCATCACCACGCCCTGTTCCACCAGAGCATGGATGACGTAGCCGCCACCAACGTAGATGGCTCCGTGGCTCACACAGCGCCCGTAGCGGTACAACAGGAAATCGCCTTCCTGCAGGTCGTCCACCTTGTCACAGTACCGCTCCACGATATGCAGGAACCATTCAGAAGAATGATGCAGGTGCCATTCGTTGGAGTACGGTTCCACCTTAATGGTGCCCTTTGGAACGTATCCTGCGTCTTCCAGGCAGGCAATCAGCAGCATGCCACAGTCAACGCCCTTGCCCTTCACCTTGGCCTGATTGACGTGCGGGGTCCCCAGCCATGTATACGCTTCTTTCACAATCGGATTCATCACATAAGCACCTCTTTCTGTGGCATATAAGGGGCAATGACAGAGGCTGAATCCTCTTCGGTTGAGGATGTCACCTTGCCGCCACTCGTAGCGAACGTGCCCTGGGGGTAGAAACGGCGGCGGGGGAACTCCTGAGAGAGCCCCTGGGCCTTACTCTTCACCGTCAGCTTTAGCTCCAGGCCGCCACAGGATTTCACTTCTGTGGTACCGCTGAACAGGGCAATGGCCCCCATGATACTGCCATCATCTACACTGAAGAAGCACCGTGAGAGGGCCAATGTGGCTCTGTCCAGGGTACCGTCATGGGCGGCCAGGAACACGGGTTTATCGCCCAGCTTGTCGTCCACAGTGGCGTAGATGCTGACGTTCATCGTATCCACGCTGACCACGTTGTTGATCTTCGTTTGTTCCCGTTTCAGCAGCAGGGCGTCATGCTGATACGTGTGGCCGTCCACCGTGACGTCATGGTCAGCGTCCGTGTAGTAGTAGGCCGTCCCATCGTAGAGGGTCAGCGTGTACAGGTCACAGGACAGCATTTCCTTCTTGTTGTTCAGATAATCTTTCAAAGCATCAGATACATCTTTCATCTGACCACCTTCAAATCCACATCAATGGAGAACAGGTCCTGGAAAATCTGGCTGACCTTCAGCTTGGAGTCGGCAAAACATACCTTCCAGTACCATTCATAACTTGCTGTCACTACTGCTGTGCTGGCCGGTGCTGTGCTGAATTTAATGGCGCCCCGGTCCACCGTGTAGGCGGTGGCGTCCTGTTCAGTTCCATCCACATAAACATGGAGCTGGTCCACATAGTAGACCGGCTCCTGTTGTCCGTGCATATTGGCCACCAGCTGATACGTCCCATCCGTGTTCTTCGGCAGGGTCAGCTTCGTGGCTTTGTAGCTTTCCGCATCCTTATAGTAGAAGGGAATCAAACTGCCCTTGACTCTCGTGCAGAAAGCCAGGAGGGTATCCTTTTCCTCTGCTGAGAGCAGCGGAAAGGACAGACTGAATTCCCATGCCGGCAGGGTCTGAGAGCTGATGGCTCTCCGTTTCCCGCTGGCGCTGGTCTGCTCGTTCACAGTCCAGCTCTGGTCTACCTCTGACGTCCATTCGACTTTCCGGGCGTCCAGAGGAAAAAGCAATTCACTCATTTACCACACCCCCGCTGCGCTTGCGAATTCCCGATTGTTGTCGAACAGTGCCTGACGAATAGCATCCAGTCCGCCCCGCTGCAGGAAGCTGGTAAAGCTGGAAGCATCCAGGGCGCTGACGTTTAAGGTCACGCTGCCGCCGGACGGAGCCGCCACAGCTGTGGGCACTCCCACGATACTCTGGGGCATCTGACCTGCGTTCATAGCGTCCAGCCTATCCTGGCCGATGGCTTTCACGGCAGAGGCGTTCAGCACGTATTCACCATTGGAAAGCCGTGCAGGGATGCTGTCACTGGTCCCCGTTCCAGGTCCGACAACGGAACCGCCGGATGCAAAGATCATCCAGCCGCCTGCTGCCGATGTTGCGGAAATGGTCGCCAGGGCAGTAGATGCCTGGATGGCCGAAGCCGTCAGCATCTGCATGGCTCCCGTGGTTGTTACCGTAGTAGCCGCTTCAGCCGGCTTCGTGGTGGCGTTCAAGACACCCTGGACAGCGTTGAAGCCGGTCAAAAGCCCGCTGGCCTTGCCGGTCACACCGCCCATGATGGTCAGAGCACCGTTCAACGGGGTGATCGTATTGTTCAACGCCTGGAAACCGTCCGTCACACCGGTCGTCACATCGCCGATGCTGATTCCAGCACCGGTTCCGCTGCCGGAGCTGCCGCCGCCCAGGATACCACCGGCTACAGCCCCCAGGATGCCGCCACCCTGGTTGTCGTTGCCATTCGGATTCAGCAGACCGCCGAACAGAGATTCCGTCAGCTGTGCCGCCCATTTCTGGGTAATCTGCTGCAGCACGCTTTCCATGATCGTGTCCACCAGCTTCAGGGCGCTGTCCACGAAGGATTCTTCCCCGGTGAACAGGTTCTCAAAGAAGCTCTGGAAGCCGCTTTCTGCCGTTTTGGCCACTTCAACCAGTTGTTCCTGAGTGGATTTATTGGCATCCTGCCACAGTTCGTAGTAGCCCTGCATGGCCTTCGTCTGGCCATTCCAGTCCACGCTCTGCTGGGCATCACTGCTGTTCAGAAGGCCCGTCAGCATGCCGCCCTTGTGGGCTTTGATAGCGTAATCTACCTGCTTAGAAAAGGAATCCCGATAGGCTTCGGTGCGCTTTTCGGCAGCGGCCTGGACCTGGGCCGTGTACCAGTTTTCTACCTGGGCCATGGCTTCTTTGTCGTCCTTATTCTGGGCCACAGCCTTGAAGCGTTCTTCCTTCTCTTTATTCAGGGAATCCACCGTGGCCTTATACTCTGCGTCGGCAAGAGCCTTGTAATCACCGGCCAGCTCATTGGTGGTCTTGGCCGTATCAGATTTCAGCTTATCCATGGACTGCTGGCGCTGCTTTTCAATCTTATCCATCATGACCTTCTGGTATTCAGCCAGTTTATCAGTCAGATTCTTGATGGATTCAGAGTCCACGCCGGCAGCAGCGTATTTTTGAATGTCCTGCTGGTACTTTTGCACCTTGGCATCCAACTGGTCAACGGCAGCCTCGTAGGTCGTGCCGGTGTCCTTCGTGATGGCGGATTCCAGGGTATCCATGAGCTGGGCGGCATTTTTCTGGGCTTCTGCCAGCTTCTTGGCCGCTTCTGCTGCAGCCTTCTGGGTGGCGTCCATGGTCTGGGCCACCATCTTGCCGCCGGTGAACTGGCTCATGGACAGGTAGCCCATGGGGCTGTATCCGTTGACGTTGTAGTAGTCTTCGTTGCTGTCAGCATGGACTACGCCAGGCCCGCCACCGGAGCTGTTGGAGTTATAGGCCCAGTGGCCACCATTACCGTCGTTAATGCCAACGTGCTCGAAGCCGTCAGAATCGCCCCAGAACAGCAGGTCGCCTTTCTGGGCGCCGGTGAAGTCACCACTGTGATAGGAGCCATTACTACGGCCTGCAGCAGCCAGGTCATCAACCAGGGTGGAATTCAACCCTTCCACGCCGGCCAGCTTGGCGGCGTAGGAAGCAAACTGCGCACAGCCGGAACTGATGCCGCCCAGACCTTCGTGCAGGGTTTCATCTAGATCGTGGGTGTTGAAACTCATGCCCACAGAGTTAGCAGCGGCCTGGGCCACCACGTCACCGATGGGGACCTGGACCTCTACAGGCTTCGATTCCGTGCTTCGGCTGCTTCCGGAACCGCCACCGGAGCCGCCAGAGCTGTCCTTCGGGGCCCTGGTGGCCGTATGGAAGTGGTTCCCCTCGCTGCTGAGGCTTTTGATGCCTCTGACCTTCGTGTCTTCGTTGATGTTGAAGGTCGTGGACCAATCAGCGTTAATGGAATCAGCGGCGGCAGTGAATGCGCCCTTGATGTCCTTCCCGACAGCCTGGGCAATGGACTTGATGCCATCCCACAGCCATTTGAGCGGGCTCAGAAGATTGGTCAGATAGTTCCAGATGTTTTTCCCGACCTCCCTGGCCACGTTCACCATCTTCACGAACCCCAGGATGACCGCTTTCACGGCTTCCAGCACGATTTTGAGGCCTGTGCTGATGACGTCCAGGGCAGCGTTGCCAACGTCAGCAAACAGCTCAAAAGTTCCAGTGCCGTCACTCTGGATCATGTCCAGCAGGTCCTGGGTGAAGTCAATCAGGGTCTGGATAATGTCGCTCTTGTCGAAGGCATCGAAGATGGCGCCACCGATGGCGCTCATGATTTCGTCGCAGTTGGCTTTCAGATCTCCCCACTGGTCGATGACGTTCTGCTTGCTCTCGTCCATGGCGCCAGAAAATTCGTTCTGCATGTAGTCAGTCAAGGCTTTCACAGCTTCCTGGGCATCCAGGGTGCCGTCATCCATAGCCTGCATGGCCTCTTCACTGGTCATGCCCACCTGGCCGAACACCTTGTCCATGTCCATGCCACTCTGCTGCAGGGCGATCATCTGGCGCTTGCTGACTTCACCAGTCGACTGGATACGGCCAATCGTATCCACAAACTGCTGGGTTTGTTCCTGACCCTTGCCCAGGCCGACGGCAGCATTGGCACAGATCTCGATCATGGCACTGGCGTTCTTGGCCGAATACCCCATGTTCATCAGCTGGACGCCCATCTGGTTGATGGCATCCTCATCAAAATCCGTGTTCATGTCACGGGCGGTAGCGTTGAACAGTTCAACGGCTTCCCGGCCCTCCTCCATGCTGCCAACGAATGCCGCCATGTGGGCGCCTGCCTTGCTCTCTTCCAGGCCGGCCGACAGGACCTTGCCGATGGCTGCAGCAGCAGCGGTGAACGCCGCCAGCTGGGGCAGGATGCTGCCGATGGTAGAGCCCAGGGAACCCAGCTTGGGGATGGCCATGTTCACGGCGCTCCCCATGGCTTCAGCAGCCCCAGAGCTCACGCCCAGCTTTTCGGCCAGGGTCTTCACTGCGTTCCCGGCATCACTGGATGCCTTGCCGGTGTCCTGCATGCCTTTCACGGTATCTTTGATAGCCTTCGAATATTCGGTGTTGGCCTGCTTCTGTTCTTGGATTTTCTGGCGCAGGTTGGTCATGGCCTGGGCCTGGGCATCGGTCGCTTTCGTGCCGGACTCCGTGGCCTTCTCCATGTCCTTCAGGTTCTTCTGCATCACCTGGACGGCCTGAGCCCCTTCGGCCAGAGCCTTGTTCAGGTTCTTCAGCCCTTCGTCATTGGCTATGGTCTCCAGGGTGATTTTTGCTTCTGCCATATTTTCTCACCTCTTTACAGGTTGGCATGCTGCTTTAGATAATTTACGAGATAATCTGCAAAAAAATATTCAATCGCTTTAGCGTTAGTTTCAAAGTAAGCACCCCTGGGCGGGTATTTCGGCCCATGCTGGCCCTGTCTTGGCCCTCTCCCACGGATGATCTTGCCCTGGGCACCAGTGTTATACCACCGGGCAAAATAATTTGCATAGATAGTCGCCTTGATAACTCCGGCATTTTCGACTTTATATGCACCTTTGATAATCATCTTTCGAAGATCCCGTCCATCGAATGCCTGTGACGGGTGTGTCCTCCGGATATAATCCTGGGTAGCTATCTGGGCCTGCCGGGCGCCTTTGGCAACGTCGCCAGCAAAGCCGTGATTTGCATATTCCTCTATCTGCTTCTGCAGGTCTTCAATGGTTGCCATTTCAATCCCTCATAGAAAAAAAGAGGGGCAGCCGTGTGCTGCCCCATTGTTAAGATCAGGTCCCGCTGGTGGTCGTTTCGGTGAACCCGGTTTTGTCTTCGGGCTTTCCGGTGCCGGTGCCAGTGAAGCTGTATTCCACCAGGTCGTCGCTCTTGGACGTTTCTTCCCAACCGGTCGGGATGGCGTTGAATACCCGATAGCTCTTGTCGTCCAGGTTCACTCTAGCGAACTGCAGGCTCTTCTTTTCGTTGCTGACCTCATCATCATAGATGAAGTTTTCGATAACTTTCTGGCCCTGATCGTCTTCAGATGCCAGGATAGTAGAAGTCACCTGAAAGCTCTTGCCGGACACGGAGGAAGTGGCCCACATGCCGCTGTCTTTTGTTTGTTTGGTCTGCACGTCCACCGTCGGGGTGAAGGTCAGGTCTTCACAGCCGCCCACACGGACCCATTTCGGTGTCGTTCCCGTGGCACTGGTGCCGTAGTTGACGTACAGCACATAGCGTTTGCCGCTGATCCCAGCGGTGCCGTCGAATTCAGGATAATTATCCTTGGTAATGGTCACTGCCATTCATATCACTCCTTCTGTTTCACTGTGAATCGCAGGGTGGTAGCCCCACTCTGCCAGATTCCTGTATCCCCATAGATAGGGAGATTGACTCTCAAATTTCCCACGCTGATAGATACCAGGCTGAACCCAAGAGGATTCAGAACTGTCTCCATAGCAGTCCAGGCCGCATCCGTGCAGATGTAGTTCAGCATTTTTTCCATGGTCTGGGTTAGCTGTTTCCGGCCTTTATGGCTGCTGTAGATTTCCAGATCAATGCTGCTGTTCCAGCTGACTGCGTCTTTCGTGCCAATGGCGTCAGCATCAGCGGCGGCAATGATCCCATAGCTGAACTCATTCATGCCCTTGTAGAAGCCCTCAATTTCTTCCGTGGTAGACCCGGCATCGAACCAGTTGATGCCGATGTCAGACCCTGTCAGAGTCGCAAAAAGGGCCTTCTGAAGGGCGTAGAAAGGAAGTACATATTTCACATCCCACCACCTCCATTAAGCGCTGTAGCCGTAATCTGTACGAAATACGGTACAGATTCCTCAATGGGAAGCACATCATTGATGATGTACGTGCGGCCACCACAGGTCAGCCGCCATGACGTGTCAACGCCTTCAGCGGCCGTCCCTGTCAGGTCCCGCACCACGAAAAACCGGGTATCCACCGTCAGGAAATCTCCTGCCACCTGCTGCCGACTCTGGTTCCGGACTTCACACATAGCCTGAAGGGTCAGCGCCGCCGTGTATTCGGTCCCCTGGATGCCTCCGAGTTCATCCCGCTTCAGGGCGCTGGGCTTCATGAGAGTCACTGTGTATTTGAATCTGCCCGGGTTCCGCTTGAACATGGCTATCAGCCGGCGGTAGGAGCCAGGATGCTCATACAGGCGTTGTACACGGGCACATCCTGGAATCTGCAGATGGCACGAACCAAAACGCTGTTGGTGGTGAAGCCGGCCTGTTCGCTGGATTCAACTTCCAGGGCAGGACGTGCAATGTGGTAGATGGTGCTGAAGTCACCCACAATGATGTTGTTGTCAGCCAGAGAGGCGTTTTCACATACAACAACCGGGCGGCCTTCAATCATGCGGATGGTGGAGTTGTTGCCGTCACGTGCCAGCAGGTAGCGGTCCTGTTTGTCTTTAGCTACGGCCAGCTTTGCAAAAGTCTTTTGGTTCATGACGGTAATGGCATTAGCGCCGGCGTCCAGCGGGCAGTTAATGATAGCCGCTTTGATGGCATCCAGGGTAGCCACGGTGGCCACGTCGGTGATGGTGGTCTTGGCAACAGTAGAGTCACCGGTGACAGCCTTCGTGATGTCGGCGGCCACAGCCTTGATGTATACGTTGTTGAACAGATTGGTTACGATGCTGACAATATCAGCTTCAGAGTCCATAATCAGTTCACGGCTGACAGGGATGATGGCACCTTTGCTGGCCAGGTTGTAAGCCACTTCGGTGAATGCGCCCTTCTGGGTCTGATCAATGGCAGCGTTTTCGTCGAAGCTCTTCAGTTCAATAGCCTGGTCATAGTTGATGACGGGGATTTTACCGGAACGGCTTCCTACGGCCACAACGGACGTATACGGACGCAGGTCCACACGCTGGCGGTTTACTTCCACCAGGGGCAGCAGTTCGGTCGGGATGGTAGCACCGCCGTCAGCGGCCGCAGCACCGGTCTGGCCGGCATCCATGATGCCGTTCTGGGTACGGTAGGCCTGCAGCAGATCATCCAGTTCCTTGCGGTCGTGACGCAGGAATTTCTTCAGGGCGGCGTTCAGTTCCTTCTTAGTAATGGTCATATCTTTACCTCCTTCATGTTTCCGGCCGGCTTCATCGGCAACGGCCACATCGTATTGGTCCAGCAGGGTGGCCAGTCTGGCCTGCAGCTCTGCCGGAACCTCTTTCTTGTCGGCAATCAGAGCATTGATCTGGTTCTTCACCAGTTCGATGTCGGATTTGATTTGCAAAGAGATAAGCATTATTGTTTCTCCTTTTTAGTCAGTATCGGTTTCCATTTGGCCACCAGGGCAGGATCTATGGGCGGCAGTTCATGCGGTTCCGGATTTTTCCGACGCCGGTGGGCCGTCAGGTCCTTGTAGGTCGGAGCCTTCCTGCCGAAAAATGCCCGGTAAGTCGGCAGCGCACAGTTAACGATGAACAGATCTTCGAGGGTCTCACGCCTCCGAAGGTAGCCATCCAGCATGGCGTTGATCTCCCCGACCGTACTGCCGGCGAATTCATCCGGCGTCATGGCCAGTTCCCCCAGGGCCAATGGTTCCAGGTCGTTGATCAGGTCGGTCACGTGCACGGCTTTCAGCCTGTCTGAGGGGCTTACGCTTCCTTTTTGGTTGCCGCCCCCGGATTTTTTTCCGCTTTGATGATCAGGCCGGATTTCTTGATGGCTTCCACGCAATACGGAGCCACGCCGGCACAGGCCTTGTATTCTTCGACAGCTGCAGCAAAGAGTTCGTCGAAGTTATCTTCGGTCACCGTGCCGGGATTCCCGGCCATCAGGCCGGCTTTCAGCAGCGCATAGCAGTTCTGGAAGGCCGCCAGCTTGCTGGGGCTGGAGATCACCAGCAGAAGGGAATCCTCCGTGCAGTCATGCTCTGCTTCCATCAGGGCTTTCACCGTAAACAGCAGATTGTAGGTTTTCCCGCCGATCTTGATTTTCACGCTTTTGTCGATAACAGTCATTTGTTAGAACCTCCTTCGTTTTCCGGACTGTCGCCCAGTGATCCAGTGCCGCCGATCTGGCTCAAATTGTCAGCCCCAGGGGCCTCACTCTGAGGGTAATGCAGTGATGCTCTGGCTTCGTTGGGTGTCATGATCCCGGCCCCGGTATAGCTGGCCAGGACGGACGCTTTAGCCTGTTCGTCCAGGTTGTCCAGCGGGTCGTTGATAGTCATTACCTGGTAACCGGCATCCTGCTGGCGCCGGCTCAGCAGTTTGCTCGTGAGCTCTGTAGCATATTGGGCGATAATGGGCCTGATCGTGTTCGTGAAGAACTGCATCATCTGGTTCGTGCTAAATGTAGCCGCCCCAGTGCCGCCCATCTTGTTGAGCATGGCCAGAGGCACGCCGAACAGCCCGCTGATGTCTTCTACTTTCAGATTTTTCAGCGTTTCATAGTAACCACGGATGTCGTTCGTGATGTTCGTGGCCGTCATGCCAGCCGGCAAGGGAAGAACGGTCGAATTGCTGTTACTCAACAGCTCTTTCACCTGTTCCTGTAGGACTTTCTGGCGGCTGGGCGACAGATCAGACGTGTAGCTCAGCACGATCGTTCCGGAAAATCCGTTTCTGACAGCCGTCCGGAACGCTGATTCCACCTCTGCATTGGCCATCAGGCTATCCCGGAGAACGTCCAGGGCAGAGCGGCCAACGATACCGTTGCTGGAAAAAGCCTTGAAATGCAGGATTTCCTCCGGCAGAATCGTGTAGACCTGCCCGTTCCGGGGGTCTGTGTACTGATAGACCAGTTTTCGGGACCCATCCAGGATGTTGGCATCATCCCACATGACGGTCACGGACCGGCTATCCAGCGGTACCAGATATTGCAGTTGTGTCAGCCGGTTGTAGCTGATCAGGGCGTAGGCGTTGCCCGTGCCCAGGCGCTGCTTTTCGATATATTCCCAGAAGTCGAAGGCGTTGATGCCAGGATACGGCTGGCAGTTCAGCACATAGCCGATTCCGGGCACCTGCCCAGGGCTCACAGTGTTCTTGGAATCGTAAACGCTCCATTTCTGCTGGGCCATGTTCTGGGCTAGCACCTTCACACAGGTGGCGTAGGTGACGTCCCCGTTGGCGTTGACGTACACTCTGGGGCCTCTGCCCACTGGAATGACGTTCGTAGCCCCAGGTGGGGCCGTTGGGTACCCTCTCAGGTACGCTTTGAGTCTCTCAAACATGGGCATCACCCCATCTTATCAGCACGGTCCAGCAGGTCCTTCAGGGCGGATGGAATTTCATAGTCCTTCGGCGGGTCATCTTTCTGCTTATCAGGCGCGTCCTCATCCGGGTCCTGGTCATTGCCACTCTGGTCATCACCATCAGCACCTTCATCGCCCCCATCGTCGCTGCTGTCGTCGCCACTATCGGGATTGTCATCTTCGTTGCCGTTGTCCGGATCTTCTTCAGCCGGGGCCGGCTTATCTTCGTCCTTTTTCTGGTCTTCCAGCACCTTCTGGGCTCTCAGGACCAGTTCAGTCAAGCCGCCCTTGGCAGCAAGGATGTCTTCCTGGCGTTCCACGCTGGCCACAGTGACGTGGTCAAAGGCATCCGCTGCCTGGGCAGCAGTCAGCCACATGTCACCACCGTCAAGGCTTGCAGCCAGATCCTTATCCACGGCATGAGCGCTGATGATGTCATGGATGATGGCGTCAATGGCAGTCATGGCATCCAAGTCCTTCTGGATCTGTTCCTTGTTTCCGCCGGTCACCGTCCAGCAGTTATGCAGCATCATGACGCTGTATTCATCAATGGTGACGTCATCGCAGGCCAGAGCGATGATAGCGGCCATGGATGCGGCCAGGACTTCCACCTGGCCATGCACCTTATAGGCGCATTTCCGGATGGCGTTCACGATATTCAGGCCGGCGAACACATCACCGCCGGGGCTGTTGATGGTCAGCGTCACGTCTTCCTGAGCGTTCTGCAGTTCGCTGATCAGGTTATCCGTGTTCACACTGTCGAAGATTTCCCCCGTGATTTCAAGATTCATTCTCTTATCCCTCCTTGTACATCTGCAGCTGGGTCAGCATGGCTCTGGCCGGGTAATTCATAGCCATTCTCTGCCCGTCGAAGCCGCCTTCCCGCTGGTCATAGGCATCTGGGCACCACATATGCAACACCCAGGCATCTGCCAGCCGGCTGAAGGCTTCATTCTTCTGTTTGGTTGCGAAATCGTCGATAGCCCCGGCCAAGTAATCATATCCGGTCTGGATAATGCCGGAAATCATCGTATCGTCGCTTGTGCCGGGTATGTTAAGGTATTTTTTCACGTCATCGGTCGTGATCATCGTTATCACCCCTTCATAATGTCCAGCCAGTCATCCACCAGTTCGTCGCCCGCCGGTCCCCTCCGGTTATAATCGATGTACGGAGCAATGAACCCGGTCAGCATAGCATCAACAGGGTCAATCCGCACGCTGCTGTCCGCCCGCATGGTGATTTTTTCCAGGCTGTAGTAGCCGGTCGGGTTCCTGACCATGACAGCGTTGGTCATCGCCTTCTCAAATATATCTTCATGGCCACGCTGATAGGCCACGTTTCCATCCTTCCAGCAAGCGCTCAGGCTTTCGATGTATTGGCTCAGGGCCTTGGGGCTCTGATTCTGCAGGATGAACTGGTCACAGATTTCCGCCAGGCTGTCCTGGACGCCGGCAATTCCGTAGGGGTCAGCAGCTATCGTGACGAAATGCAGGTCGTTTTCCTGCCGGATCTGGTCAATCTTCTCCAAAACCTGCCGGCTGTCGATGTTTTCACCGCCTGCCCCGTTGCAGAGGAATAGTTCCGTGTCCACGTAGTCCTGGTACGGAAATTTATCGCTTTCGATGTGCCCCTGTAGCCGATTCTTCGGAATCCACGACAGGCAATGGATGAACAGCCGCATTCTTTCGGCTGCGTTGCCGAACGGCACCAGCTGATGGTTCTGGTCCTCTCCCACGAAGCCCAGGAACATGACGCTGGTCAGGTCCAAAGACTGTGACAGGTCAATTCCAAGGTACCAATCCTTGTAGCCGGCGGCGATACAGTCATTGAAGCTGTAGTCCACGCTGCTGCCCCGCATTTGGTCGTAGGTGCACAACGATTTATCTTCGGCAGAGAACCAGACATTGCACTGTTTTGTAGCGAACGACTGCAGCCTGAAGCCCTTTTCGGCCACTGCCTTCTTGGCCATGGCGGCGTATTTATCAACCTGGGTCTTCTTGAGCGTGTAGCCATCTTCCTCGAACAGGAGCACCGGGTTTGCCTTGCCCCACAGCTTGGGGTCAGTGAAGTCCGGTTCTTCCAGATCCGCCTGATCCGGCTCGCACAGGAACAGAAAGTTTTCCGGTGGCAGCTTATCAGCATAGAGGATTTTCCGGAGTGTCATCCACTTCTTGTGATTCGTCCCGCCGATGGAGAACTGAGCCGTGCTCATGGTCACCAGCAGGCTGTCGCTGTAGTGGGCCTGACCATCCTGAATGGTCTGAGGAATGATCTCGTCACAGAGCATCTCTTCGTCAATGACGGCTACCCGGTTGGTGAATCCGTCCAGCTCTTTCTTCGCCCCGGCGCCTGTTCGGAACATCACCAGCTCATTGCCGGTGATCTTGTTCTTGACGTAGCATTCCGTTTTATTGATATTCCCGTAGTTTTCCTTCAGGAACGGGTCGTTATCGATGAACTTACAGAATTCCTTGAAGCAGATTTTAGCGTTCTGACCCTTGCAGCTGGCCAGGATGATCATCTCGTTTCTAAAGCGGGCCATACACATCAGGTAATGGAGCACGCCGCTCAGTAGGAAGGACTTCCCGTTTCTTCGTGCCATGTAGATATTTGCCGTGTTGACCAGGTAGCCACCGTCTGGCCGCCTGAGCCCGAAAATTCCGCACATGATGAATTTCTGGACGGGCCGAAGGGTCAGATGCTGGGGCTTCCCATTCTCATCGATGAAGGCCAGCAGATTCAGGAACCGGAACATGTAGTCCAGGCTCTTGGCGGCGAATCGGTATTTTCCGGAGCCGTACAGGTCCAGGAACCGCTTGAAGCAGAGCCATTCGCTCTGCCCCAGAAGCCCCTGCTTCTCCCGCTTTTGAAGGGCTGTGAAATAGTCACCGATGAACGGTTTCAATTCTTTTGGAATTTTAGTTTTTCCGATCATCAGCAAACAGCTCCTCGAATTTTTCTATGCCGGCAGCGATCCGGTGCAGGGCGGCCGGCTTGTCTTTTCGGTACATCTCGTGTATCTCTGCATGGGAATCGGCGCTCACAGTAATGAGATTGTCCAGCCGGTAAATCAGATCCGGCCGTTCCTCTCGTTCCAGGATGTGGTGGACCACCGGGCGGTCCAATCTGACCACCTTGCCGATTCCCATGAGCCAGATGTCATAGCCCATATAGTGCAGGATCGCATTTTTCCGGCACTGTCGCCACCGCCAGGATCCGTATAGCTTCGTGGATTCATTGTCCTGCTGGCGCTTTCTGGCGAATTTCCGGGTGCAATGCGGGCACCGCTGGCCTTCGTAGAGGGCACCGCAGTTCCGGCAACGTCTAAGAATCGCCATCCTTGGCCGCCTCCATGATCAATTCGAAGTAGGGATTTTTCTGGTCCTGCAGCTCGTCCTTGATAGAGTCGAAATGCAGGGTTTTATAGAGATTGATGGCGATCTTACTCATCTTTGCGTACAGGTCGATGGTGTTTTCCAGCTCAACTTGATCCACACTGCCCAGATCGCTCTGGATCTGCTGGCTCAACTCGTTGGCCATGACCGTGAACCGGCAATACTGCATGATCAGGTCCTGGTTCACGTCATTAATCGAATCGCACTTCTTTTTAAGACCCATTATGAACTTGTACAGGCTGTTGATTGCCTTGGTCCTGGTCGCTTTGGCCATAATCTGTCACCTTTTTGGACACATGAAAAAAAATCAAAACCAATCGCCGAATGCGGTCTGGTACCTCCACTTTTTCGACCCATACCCCCCCTTTCCCACCTCCGCGATAGCCATAAAAAACAAACACATCCAACTTTTCGGGAACGAAAAAAGCACCCCATCAGAGTGCCTTTTCCGTACTGCCATATCTTAGAAAGGAGGTTCCGCAATCGGTTCGGGCTTGCCCTTTTCCCTTACCTTTTGCAGTCTACACTATATCACGTCAAGATAGGGAATTTCTAGGAACTCTTTGAACTGAATCTCAAATTGCTGCAGTGCTTTCCCATGGATCTTGATTACATTGCGGTAAGTGTAGTTCATGTCCACCGCAATCTGCTCCCATCGCTTGTTGTTTAGATATCGTTCCGTCAGTACCGCCCGGAAACGGCCATCTTCCAACTGCATGATTCGTTCCCTGGCTTCCTTTCGCAAATCCAGAAGCTGATCCCATTCCTTATTTATTACAATCTGCATATCCCGGATCCGCGCCACCTTGTCTGCCATGGACACAGGGATCCCACCGTCAATCCGTTCCCGGCTGGTGTCCACTGATTGGATAGTATAAAGATCTGACTCTAGCTGCTGCAGGTCCTGTTCCTTAACCCGGAGTCCAACTGAAATAAAACGGATCCGGTTCAAATATTCTTTTGCTGTCATTAGCTCCTCCTATTTCTGGCTGCTAGCCTCAATCTTCCGCAGCATAGTCAGGCATTCAATAGCCTTGTCCAAGTCCTGCAGGCCGTTTTTCTTGGGGTAACGATAGATATATTTAACCGCGCAGCCGATTAAGTACGCCCGTACGCCATTCGCTCCCTGGCACAGCTCCTTAGCTATATCAATGCATTCCATACCACCTCGCCAAGTGTAATGCTCTGGGTTATGAATCATATCACTCATGAGGCTCCTCCTTTTCATGGTCGTCGTTTCCATTTCTTGATCCTCGCTTTCAAACTTTCCAGTACATAATTCTGTGCTTGATCTTTCCAGCTTAATGCATCCACCAGATCATCATCCCGGGTTCCCCGGCAAACCAGCTGATGGATAATGACAGGTTTCTGCTGCCCCTGCCGATGCAGCCGTTTGTTAGCCTGTTGGTATAGCTCCAGGCTCCAGTTGAGCCCGAACCAGATGATGTGGTGGCCGCCGTCCTGGAGATTCAGCCCGTAGGCTGTGCTGGCGGGATGGGCCAGCAGGATGTCGATTTTCCCGGCATTCCAGTCGACTTCTT
>Ga0256406_1002613_pt1 | contig 24788 bp, 13 predicted proteins | sample RumenRJG_03DNA_FD_185986 | JGI IMG/M metagenome (GOLD analysis project Ga0256406, IMG submission 185986) | Bovine rumen microbial communities from Lethbridge, Alberta, Canada - RJG_03 | ecosystem: Host-associated > Mammals > Digestive system > Stomach > Rumen | place: Canada: Alberta | collected...
GCCGACTTCGGTCGGATATGGGGCATCCCTGGGGGGACTTTCGGCACTTCTTTCCATGCTCAATTCCTGCGCAAGCGGCGTCAGCGTCGTCAATATCGACAATGGTTTTGGCGCCGGATACCAGGCGGCTATGATCAACCGGATCGGGGAGCGTAGACCGGAGGATAAGGACAAGGGAGAAAAGCAATGAGAACACTTTATATTGAATGCAACATGGGGCTTGCAGGCGACATGCTGAATGCTGCCCTGTACGAGCTTCTCCCGGAAGAGAAGAAGCAGGAGTATATAAGTACAATGAATTCGCTCGGCCTTCCGGGGGTGAAGGTCGAAGCTGTGCCTGCGGAGAAATGCGGGGTGCACGGGACACATATGAAGGTCACGGTCGGCGGAGAAGAGGAACTCTCCATAGACGTGAATCCCGGTGAAGAGACAGAGGCACAGGAGAAAGCAGCGGGAAGCGACGTGCTGACCGAACATCACCACGGCGATGATGACCACGATCACGAACATCATCATGATCATCACCACCATCACCACACGTCCATGGCCGAGATCACTGACATGATAAAGCGATTTGATCTGCCCCCGGATGTGAAGGAGAGGGCTGCCGGGGTCTATGAGGTCATCGCGGAGGCGGAGAGCGAGGTTCACGGGATGACACTTGCCGAGGTCCATTTCCACGAGGTGGGATCGATGGATGCGGTAGCGGATGTGGTGGGAGCAAGTCTTCTTATTTCTCTCATCGCACCGGAGAAGACGGTTATCTCGCCGATCTGCACCGGTTTTGGAAAAGTCCGGTGTGCGCACGGGATTCTGCCTGTGCCGGCGCCTGCGACGGCCAAAATTCTTTCCGCGAACCATATTCCGTTCTATGCGGGAAATATCCGCGGGGAACTGCTTACTCCGACCGGCGCTGCACTTGCGGCGGTTCTGGCCGATGAATTCGGAAATCAGCCGGCGATGACTGCAGATAAAATCGGCGTCGGATGCGGAAATAAGGATTTTGAGGCAGCCAACATCGTCCGCGCGATGCTCGGCGAGAGTTCGGACGGGTCTCTTGCAAACGATGAGATCTGCGAACTTGCCTGCAATCTTGATGACATGACGCCGGAGGAAATTGGCTTTACGACCGGAAAGCTCATGGAGGACGGCGCTCTTGATGTGTACACGACGAATATCGGCATGAAGAAGAACAGGCCGGGCATCATTCTCACGTGTATGTGCCGCAGCGGCGACAGGGAGCGGTTCGTGAAGGAGATGTTCCGTCTCACGACGACACTCGGGATCCGGGAGTATACCTGCAGGCGTTATCGTATGGAACGCGCTGTCCAGGATGAGCGGAGTTTTGACGGAGTGACGGTACACCGCAAGGTGAGTCGGGGATTCGGAGCATCTCAGGAAAAACTGGAATATGAGGATATAGCTGCCGTCGCGAGGAAGGAGAACATCTCGCTCCGGGAGGCGCGGGAGAAAATCTCGTCCGGTAAAGAGACAGACAAGAAGAATCAGTAACGCTTTGAAACGGAAGGAATTGGGGCTTTTCTGCTGCGGAGGCGGATATGAAGATCGAGTTTATCGGTGCAGATCATGAGGTGACCGGAAGCTGTCATTATATCAGAGTCGGGGCGGTCAATCTCCTCGTCGATTATGGGATGGAGCAGGGCGTGAATGTGTTTGAAAATGCCGAACTGCCCGTTCAGCCATCCAAAATTCAGTATGTGTTCCTGACCCATGCGCATATCGATCACTCCGGTATGCTCCCGAAGCTCTACCACGACGGGTTCCGCGGGAAAATCATCACGACTGAGTCAACGAAGGCACTGTGCGACATCATGCTGCGTGACAGTGCGCATATTCAGCAGCAGGAAGCGGAATGGAAGAACAAAAAGGGTGCCCGCACCAGCGTCTGGCAGAAGGTTGAGCCAGCCTACACGATGGAGGATACTCTCGCCTGCCTGCGGCTGTTTGAGGGGTATCGCTACGGGAAGAAATATCAGCTGTGCAACGGAGTGGAGTTCCGTTTCACGGATATCGGACACCTGCTCGGGTCCGCGAGCATCGAGCTCTGGCTTACAGAGAATGCAGACGGTACTGCGGCGGGCTGCCCTGTCGGCGCGCCGGAAGGCACGATCACGAAGAAAATCGTATTTTCCGGTGATATCGGAAACAAAAATCAGCCGCTTCTGAAGGATCCGGAGCACACGGACGCGGCAGACTATGTGGTCATGGAGTCGACCTACGGCGACCGGCTGCATGAACCGCCGAAGGGCGATTACGAGGAAGACCTCGCCGCAATTATCAGGAAAACACTCCTTCGCGGAGGAAACCTGATTATTCCGAGTTTTGCCGTAGGCAGGACACAGGAAATGCTGTACTTCATCCGTAAGATCAAGGAGGAGAACCTGATCCCGGAGCTGCCGGATTTCCCGGTGTATGTTGATTCCCCGCTTGCCGTTGAGGCGACGGAGGTCTTCAGTAAAGTGGGTGCGCAGTGCTATGATGACGAGGCAATGGAATTTGTCAGAAAGGGCATCAATCCTCTGCAGTTCGACCGTCTGTATCTGACGGTCACGTCGGATGAGTCGAAGGCAATCAATACGGATGACGAGCCGAAGGTCATCATCGCGGCATCCGGCATGTGTGATGCGGGCCGCATCAAGCATCACCTGAAATACAACCTGTGGCGTCCGGAGTGCACCGTTCTTTTTGTCGGCTACCAGTCGGTCGGAACACCCGGCCGGAGAATTGTCGACGGCACCGATGAAATCCGGATTTTCGGGGAGCCCGTCGCGGTCCGTGCCGAGATCGAGGTCCTGCAGGGCCTCTCGGGTCATGCTGACAAGGCAGGGCTCATCGACTGGATCGAGGGCTTTACAGCCCAAAAACCTTCGAAGGTGTTCATTGTTCACGGCGAGGATGAGGCGGCCATGTCCTTTGCAAAATGCCTCCGCGAAGAACATGGTTTTGACGCGGACGCGCCGTACTCGGGGACAGTCTTTAACCTTGCCGAAGGTGAATACGAGAAGGTAACGGAAGGTGTCCGCATCCACAGGAAGGACGAGGGCGGCTATGTCAATGACATGCCCGAATCCGGGAAGAAGCGCCAGGCATCTTCGTCCTACACGCAGGTGCGCATTGCCGAGAAGGAGCTCTCGAAGGTTATTGAGGAAGGCACGGGTCTTCCGAACAGGGAACTCGAGGAACTGGCCGGAGAACTGCGCGCGCTGGCAAAGAAGTACCGGATCACGGAACCGCAGCATCGGTGCTGAAGCACCGGCTGCCGCATTCGGCAAAACCGCATCCGCGGATTTTGCCTCAGCGGGGTATATACATGAGTAAAGCAGATCTGATATTCAGAGATATGTGTGAGGATATCCTTACGAACGGAACCGATACGCGCGGGCAGAAGGTGCGTCCGCACTGGGAAGACGGCACACCGGCTTATACGATCAAGAAGTTCGGCGTCGTGAACCGCTACGACCTCTCGAAGGAATTTCCGCTGCTCACGTTCCGGCGCACGGCGCTCAAGAGCGCAACGGATGAGGTCCTGTGGATCTGGCAGGAAAAATCAAATAATATTCACGATCTGCACAGCCACATCTGGGATGAATGGGCCGATGAAGACGGTTCCATCGGCAAGGCCTACGGCTACCAGATGTCCGTAAAGCATGCCTACAGGGACGTCACGGAGGAGGGACTTGGCAATTTTGCAAAAGCGGCCGCCTCCGAGGCGGAGAAGATTCATATCGATCCGGTGACCGGGATCACCATGATGGATCAGGTTGACCGTGTTCTTTATGATCTTACGAACAATCCGTTCAGCCGCCGCATTATGACGAACATTTACGTTCACGCCGACCTAATGGAGATGAATCTCTACCCCTGCGCGTACAGTATGACGTTCAATGTCACGCAGAAGCCGGGTCATGATAAACTGACGCTGAATGCAGTCCTGAATCAGCGCTCCCAGGATGTGCTGGCGGCGAATAACTGGAACGTAGTGCAGTATTCAGTACTGCTGTGTATGATCGCGCAGTGCGTCGATATGGAGCCGGGCGAGCTCGTGCACGTCATTGCCGATGCACATATCTATGACCGGCATGTGGACATCATCCGGGAACTGATTGCAAGAGAGCCGTATCCGGCGCCGCAGTTCATACTGAATCCGGAAGTTCACGATTTTTACAAGTTTACACGCGAGGATGTAAGGGCGGAGAACTACCAGACGGGAGAACAGATCCGGAATATTCCGATTGCGATCTGAAAGCCCGGGCCATTATACAGCGCGCAGTTCCGTGCCGTTCATGACGAGCGGCCGGTTTCATGGAAGAGGTATTCGTTTGAAGGCGGCGCTGATACGCCGCTTTCAAACTGCCTCAGCGAGGTATAGAAATGAAAATCATCGTTGCAGTGGATTCAAACTGGGCGATCGGGAATAAGGGTGACCTTCTCGTGAGCATTCCGGAAGATCACAAGCGCTTCCGGAAGGAAACCGTGGGAAAAGTCGTTGTGTATGGAAGAAAGACACTGGAGACGTTCCCGATGAAACAGCCCCTGGACAAGAGGACAAACATCATCCTGTCCGGAAATCCCAATCTGTCGGTGCGGGGCGCTGAGGTCTGCCACAGCATCGATGAGCTTCTTGGCAGGATAAAGGAATTCAACCCGGACGATGTATATATCATCGGCGGTGCGAGCGTCTATCGTCAGATGCTCCCCTACACGGACACCTGCATCGTGACAAAACTTGACCGCGCCTATGCGGCGGATGCCTACTTCCCGAACCTCGATGAGGACCCGGACTGGGAAATCACGGAGGAGAGCGATGAGCAGGTCTATTTTGACACTACGTACGAATTTGTTACCTATAAGAGAAAATAAATCCGTGATAAGATAAATCGTCCTGATAAAAGCGGCCGGGAGAAACCGGCTCTGGAAAAGCAGACTGATTCCGACGCCGGAGGAACTCAGGCGGCAGAAAATCCGAATAAGAAAGATTGGAGCTGCAAGGCAGAATGAAATTTACAGACATGCCCTATGAAAGGGTTGATTTTGAAAAGCTGAAGAAGGATTTTGCGGACCTTACGAGGGATCTTGACCGCGCACAGAGCGGAGAGGAGCAGTTTGCCGTTCATGAGCGCTATTACAGCATCACAGATCATGCATTGACGCAGATGACCATTGCCGAAATCCGCCACGACGTGGATATGACGGACGAGTATTATGCCGAAGAGCAGAAATACATCGATCAGAATCGTCCGGTTTATGAAAACCTCGTCTCGGATTATCTCGGAAAGATTTACGATTCGCCGTACAGAGAATACCTGGAGAAAAAGATCGGCCCGGTGGCCTTTAAAAACATCGAACTGCGGCGAAAGAGCGTGGATCCCCGCATTCTCGGCCTCATGACAGAGGAAAACCGTCTCATGGATGATTACAATAAGATCCTTGCGACGGCAGCCATCGACTGGAACGGAGAGACGCTCAATCTCTCTCTCCTCGAGCCGTACCTCCGGAATGTCGACCGCGCTGTCCGCATCGAAGCTTATAAAAAGCGCGATGCCTTCTTCCTATCCCACGCAGAGGAATTCGATGATCTCTATGATAAACTGGTAAAGAACCGCACGAAGCAGGCTGAGACCCTCGGATACAGGAATTACCTCACCCTCGGTGATTGCCGCATGATGCGCAACTGCTGGGGACGAAGCGACCTTAAGCAGTTCCGCAGACAGATCCGCGATGACTTTGTTCCCTATGCGGAGGAACTGCAGGAGCGCCGCCGTCAGAACCTGAAGCTTGACCGGCTGCGTTTTTACGATGAGGATGTGTACTTCCTCGACGGAAATCCGAGGCCCATCGGCACGCCGGATGAAATTCTCGAGGCAGGACGCCGGCTTTATCACAATCTTTCGAAGGAAACCGGCGAGTTCATGGACCTCATGTGCGAAGACGGACTTTTCGACGTGTACGGGCGCAAGACGAAGAAGACTGGGGGATACATGACAGAGCTTCCGGATTATAAAGTCCCGTTCATCTTTGCAAACTTCAACGGAACGACGTCCGACGCCGATGTCATCACGCATGAGTGCGGCCATGCATTCCAGTATTGGCTCGTTGCGGATGATCCGATCCGCGAGCATGAAGATATTACGATGGAGACGGCTGAAACCCACTCGATGTCGATGGAATTCTTCACCGAGCCCGGCATGGACCTGCTGTTCGGCAAACGAGCCGGGGATTACCGGGATATGCATTTCCTGGATGCGATCAACTTCATCCCATACGGAACGATGGTTGATGAATTCCAGGAAATCGCCTACGAGAATCCGGGACTTACGCCGGCTCAGCGCAATGATGTCTGGATGGATCTTGAGCGTCAGTACCGCCCGCATATGAACTATGAAGGCGACGAATTCCTTTCAGGCGGCCGGGCATGGCAGATGAAGCACCATATCTATGACTGCCCGCTGTATTACATCGACTATTGCATTGCGGGCACGAATGCCCTTGAATACAAAATCAGGATGTCGAAGGACTTTGACGAAGCGTGGAAGAGTTATCTCACCTTCTGCAGGGCCGCAGCATCCGATTTCTTCTTCGGACTTGAGGACAGGGCGGGGCTTATCAATCCCTTCGAAGACGGCTGCCTGAAGTATGTTGTGAAGGAACTGCGGAAGCTGACGGACTGATGAAGCGGTCCGCGGAGCAGATTCAGTAAAGAGAAAGAAACAAAAGGAGTAATTTTAATTTATGACTGGAAATCAATATGACGTAATTATCATCGGTGCAGGCCCGGGAGGCGCATTCTGTGCATACGAGCTGAAGGAGAGAACGCCGGACATCAAGGTTCTCATCATCGAGAAGGGCCGTTCCATCGAGAAGCGTGTCTGCCCGAAGCGGACGAACGGCGGCAAGTGCCTTCACTGCAAGCCCTGCTCGATCACGACCGGATTCTCCGGCGCGGGCGCATTTTCCGACGGCAAGCTGTCGCTGTCTCCGGATGTCGGCGGCAATCTTCCGGAAATCCTGGGCTATGAGGAAGCGTCAAAACTGATCCACGAGTCCGATCAGATATATCTGAAGTTCGGCGCGGATACGCATGTCTGGGGCGTCGACAAACCGGAAGCCATCCGCGAGATCCGCACGCGCGCGATTCAGGCAAACCTGAAGCTGGTCGAGTGCCCGATCCGCCATCTCGGCACCGAGAAGGGCTACGAGATCTACGAGCGCATGCAGAATTATCTCCTGGAGAAGGGCGTGGAGATGATCTTTAATACGTCCGTGTCCGATATCATGATCGAAAAGGATGCAGACGGCGGCGAGCACGTCGTCGGTGTCACGACCGACAAGGGGGATGTATATTATGCCCCGAAGGTTGTCTGTGCAGTCGGCCGCGAGGGCGCCGACTGGCTGCATGCGCAGTGTGAGAAGTTCGGAATCGAGTCGGTTCCGGGTACGGTCGATATCGGCGTCCGCGTCGAGGTCCGCGATGAGATTATGCAGTACCTCAACGATAACCTCTACGAGGCAAAGCTGATCTATCATACCCCGACCTTCGACGATAAAGTCCGCACGTTCTGCACGAATCCGCACGGTGAAGTTGCCACCGAGCTTTATGACGGCGGCCTGGCGGTTGTCAACGGACATGCCTATTCCGGCGCTGAGTACCGCACGAACAATACGAACTTTGCGATTCTTGTCTCGAAGAACTTCACAAAGCCTTTCAAGACTCCGATTGAGTACGGCCGCAAAATTGCGGAACTCTCCAACATGCTCTGCGGAAACAAGATTCTTGTTCAGACTTTCGGCGATTTCAAGCGCGGACGCCGTTCCACGGATGAGCGCATGAGCCGCAACAACCTGGTCCAGACGCTGAAGGATGCAGTCCCGGGCGATTTGTCTCTGGTCTTCCCGCACCGCATCATGGTCGACATCGAAGAGATGATTTACGCGCTCGACAAGGTTACGCCCGGCATTGCCTCGGATGAGACTCTGCTTTACGGTGTAGAGGTCAAGTTCTATTCGAATCGGCTTGTCGTCGACAAAACTTTTGAGACATCGGTTCCCGGACTGTATGCAATCGGCGACGGCGCAGGCATAACCAGAGGTCTGCAGCAGGCATCCGCGAACGGCCTCAAGGTGGCGCGTTCGATCCTTGGCGTCGGCGACCCGGAGTGAAGGTCTGACTCAGCGTCTTCGTGAAGAGCTGACGCATGGGGTGCGATGATTTTTATATGCAGGCAGAAAATTGATTTTACACAAACGCTTTAAAATGAATAAACGGGCAGCGGCAGGTGCGCTCTTTGCACTTGCTGCGGCCTTTGTCATATCTGGATGCGGCGCGGCATCTCCGGCTGCCGGCAGCGGAAGCGGCAGTGACGGCCACCGCAGAGTTGTGCTTACCTCCGGCTTTGCAGACGATGATCTGTTCACCGAGAGCTCGGATACGAAAACCCTGCATGCATCCGCTCTTGAGGTGCGCGTTTTCATTGATGACCTTGCTGGCGAATACCGCTCTATTCTCGGAGATGACGTCTACAGCGGAGAAGACGGGGATGAAGTAAAATCCCGCATCCGCGAAGAGGCACTGTCCCGCCTCTCCCGCGTCAAAACGCTGAATCTCTATGCCGCGGATGAGAATATCGCGCTGACAGACGATGAAACTTCGGCGGCAGACTCCCTTGCAGAGCAGTATATTGCAGGGCTCACCGAAGCACAGAAATCGTATTTGCTCGGGGACGGAGGAGAGGGGAAGGATTCCGAAAGCGGCAAAAACAATTCCGGCTCTTCAGACACATTCGATTCGGATATCCGCTTTTCTTTCGAGCAGTACGCACTTTCGGACAAAGTCTACGAACAGACGATCTCTTCCGTGAACACGGAAATCAGCGACGATGAGGCGAGAATCCTCACAGCGGATTCAATTCTTTTCAGCACGACGAATTCGGACGGCTCTGCGATGACGGAGGATGAGAAGAAAGCAGTTTACGCGAAGGCACAGGAGTGCATGAACCGGATCAAAACCGGCGACGGCACGACCTTTGACGCACTGATCAGTGAGTACAGCGATTCGGACGTAAATCATTTCAAAATCTGCCGGAACGGCACCGAGAAGGACTCCTATCTCGTAAACGGAGAGGTCTCCGACGGCGACACAACGCCGCTCGCCGAGACTGCCTACAATCTGGCGGAGAATGAGAAGAGCGATATCATTGAGACGTCGGCCGGATACCGCATCGTCAAGTGCATCAGCACCTTTGACCGCGCGGAAACGGAGGCCAACAAGGCTGCAATCGTGGCGGAGAGACAGGCGGAGACATTCGATGAAGCAATTGCCTCTTTCGAGAAGAACCTCGAGACGGACATGAACGACGAACTCTGGGAAACAATCTCCCTGCCGGACTACACTGATGCGGGAGAAGGCTTTTTCACGGTGTATAATGCAGGCGGACTGCAATTTGAGATTAAATAGCTGCAGAGCTGCCTGCCTGGCCGGCTGAAGCGGAGTGCGGCAAAATTTCCGAAATCTTCTGCAGGCGCTGTGCAGAGATGCGGGGGAGCAGAAGGAAAGTCATAAGAGTCACGGTTATAGAGACAGGGCGTAAAAGTCAGGGCGCAATAGTCATGGCATTTAGGTCAGGACCAAGAAGAAGGACAGCTGGTTTTGGAAAAGAAAAAGATCAGAACAGAACAAAGGTATTATGCCGGGAAAAGTACAGGACGGATCTTCTTCGTTGCCGTTTTTATGGCAATTCAGGTCTGGATTCTTACATCTGCTATCACCGGTCTTTTGGGCTATTACACCTATTTTGACGCTGCCATGAAAGCAGCTGCGGTCGTGATGGCACTGCGGATCAGCGGCCGTCACACAAATGCAGCCAATAAGATTCCGTGGATCATTGTGATTCTTGTTTTTCCAATATTCGGAATCGTTCTCTATCTTCTGACCACCGGATCCCTCACGCTTGTTCCGAAAAGACGCCATTTTCACGCCTACGAATCGGAATTCCCCGCGCTTCTTCCGCAGGACCGGAATGCATACCATGATTTGCGATGCACGGAAGACCGGGTTTTTACGCAGGCACGCTATCTCTTCAACAATGCCTATTATCCTGTGTATCAGAATACGAAGGCAGTGTATTTTCCGGAGGCGGAGGAAGGCCGCAGAGCGCAGATCAGGGCGCTGAGGAGTGCGAAGAAATTCATTTTCATGGAATATTTCTCCGTCGAGGATAAGGAATGCTTTGCCGAAATCAAGGAAATTCTGTATGCAAAGGCGGAAGAGGGCGTGGACGTACGCCTGATGTATGACGATGTCGGCTCTGCAAAATTCCTTTCCTTCCGTTTCGTGAAGGAGATGGAAAGCCACGGCATCAAGTGCCAGGACTTCAACCCGATCAGCGCTTTCTTCGATATTTTCATGAACAACCGCGATCACCGCAAGATCACCGTCATCGACGGGAAAATCGCTTTTACCGGCGGATATAATCTTGCCAATGAGTATTTTGGCATGAAGCATCCGGAGCCGTACGGGCACTGGAAGGACACAGGCGTGATGCTGGAAGGCGACGCCGCGCACAGTTTCACGATCATGTTCCTCGAGATGTGGAACGCGATCCGGCGCGAAGACTGGTCCGAAGACCTTGCGGACTACATGCACGATCCGTATCTCGACCGGCTTTACGGCGGGAAATATGAAATCGCACAGGCGGATCAAAGTGCGGCGGTTCCGGACAAATCTCTTAACGGAAGGCGTGAAGAAAGAAGAGAAGAAAAGAAGCACATCGGGGATATCGTCTTGAAAACCGAAGCATCGTCGCAGAAAAATGTTCTGAATCAGGACATGCAGGAGGACGATGCAAAGATGCCTGTCCGGGATTTTGAAGGGGACCGGAATCAGCTTCTGAGGAACCTTCCGGAAGGCAAATCGTTTGTACAGCCCTTCGGCGAGTCACCGCTCGATGAAGAATATACAAGCGAAAATGTGATCATGAACATGCTCGGCTCGGCGCAGAAGTATTTCTGGATTTCCACGCCGTACCTTATTCTGGACGACGAGATGACAAGATGTCTATCTCTCGCCGCGAAGAGAGGCGTGGACGTGCGGGTGCTGACCCCCGGCATCCCGGACAAGAAATTCATCTACATGGTAACGCGCTCTTACTACGGACAGCTTGTCAAAGGCGGTGTGCGGATTTTCGAATACACACCGGGATTCAATCACGGCAAGATGTGTGTATCAGACGATATCGTAGCCCAGGTTGGCAGCGTCAATCTTGACTATCGTTCCCTTTATCTGCATTTTGAGGATGCAGTGGTTTTCTACGGCGGCAGCATCATCGGCGACATCAAGAAGGACTTTGACAGCCTTTGGCCGGTCAGTAAGGAAGTCACCGAACAATACAAAAAACGCAGGACACCGATGAGAATCACACAGTGCATCGTGCGGCTTTTTGCACCGCTGTTCTGAAAAAGACTGTGTTCCGCTCCGTCTTGTGCGGCCTGTCCTGCGGACATCGGTTTTCACTGCGGGACATTCATAAGCTGCTTTATTCTGCAGCGAATAAAAACATGCTTCTTCTATACCTATACAGCTCATCGGATGCATGATCTTCTCCTTAGACAACTGTTCATGAAAATTTAATAATCTCCGCGGCAGCGCCATTTTTCGGACATTGTTAGCACTCATGCAAAATGAGTGCTAAATTTTCGTTGACATTGATGAACGACGCTATTAAAGTATCTTTTGTTGGGATTGAACCGGATTTTATACCGGTGCGGACACATCACAATATAATTCCATCACGGCCTGCCCCGGCTGTTCCGGTATCCGGACGCACCCGGCAGACCGCGTGATTATCATAAGATCGCAGGAGGTTATTTCACATGTCTGAACAGGGAAATTTATCCATTAACAGTGAGAATATGTTCCCCATCATAAAGAAGTGGCTGTATTCGGACCACGACATTTTCGTCCGTGAGCTTGTATCGAACGGCTGCGATGCAATCACGAAGCTGAAAAAACTCAATTCGATGGGTGAATTTGAATATCCGGAAGGCTACAAACCGCGCATCGATGTCCGTGTAAATTCCAAGGAGAAGACGATGACGTTTACGGATAACGGCATCGGTATGACCGCGGATGAAGTCAAGGAGTACATCAACAACATCGCTTTCTCCGGCGCAGCGGACTTCCTTTCGAAGTATAAGGACAAGGCAAATGATGACCAGATCATCGGTCATTTCGGACTTGGTTTTTACTCTGCATTCATGGTCTCGGAGCTTGTCGAGATCGATACGCTGAGCTACCAGAAAGATGCAAAGCCAGTTCATTGGGAGTGTGACGGCAGCTCGACCTATTCGATGGAGGATGGGGAGCGTAAAAACTTCGGCACGACGATTACGCTGCATCTGTCGGATGATTCTCTCGAATTCGCCAATTACTACAAGGCAAAGGATGTTCTTGAGAAGTACTGCGGCTTCATGCCGACGGAAATCTATCTCACGGACGAGAACAGCACCGATACCACGACCATCAGGGAATCGGAGAGAAGACCCGATGATATTGTGATCGAGGAACTTCCGCCGGAAGAGAAGAAGCCGGAGGCAAAGACCGGCGAGGCCATTCCTAATGATGATCCGAATAAGAAGGACGGCGAGGCGGAAGCCGAGAAGAAGGCAGAGCCCGCGGAGAAGCGCTTCAAGATCCGCAAGCGCCCGGAGCTCGTCAATGATATTCACCCGCTGTGGACAAAGAGCCCGAAGGACTGCACCGATGAAGAATATAAGGCTTTCTATCGAAAACTCTTCAACGACTACAAGGAGCCGCTCTTCTGGATCCATCTGAACATGGATTATCCGTATCGCCTGAGAGGCATTATTTACTTCCCGAAGGTGAATCTGGAGTACGAGAGCGCGGAAGGCGTTATCAAGCTGTACAGCAATCAGGTCTTCATCGCGGACAACATCAAGGAAGTCATTCCGGAGTATCTGATGGTCCTGAAGGGAGTCATCGACTGCCCGGATCTGCCGCTGAACGTATCCCGTTCCGCTCTGCAGAATGACGGCTTTGTAAAGAAGATATCCGACTATATCACAAAGAAGGTCTGCGATAAGCTGTCCGGACTGTGCAAGACGGAGCGCACGACATACGAGAAGTATTGGGACGACATCAGCCCGTTTATCAAGTACGGCTGCCTCAAGGATGAGAAATTCTGCGAGCGCATGACCGATTACATCCTCTTCAAGGACCTCGACGGCAAATATGTGGCACTGCCGGATGCACTTGAAATCAACAAGGACGCAGGAAAAGACGAGGAAGAGAAGAAAGCAGAACCCGCACCGGAAATTCTCGATGCGAACGGTAATCCGATTCACACGGACAATGAAAATAAGGATGAGAAAGCTTCCTCTGCAGAGAGTGCTTCGCAGGGTGAAGAAAAGAAGGACGAGAAGAAGCCGGCCGACCGCACGATTTACTATGTGACGGATCCGGTTCAGCAGAGCCAGTACATCAACATGTTCCGCGCTCAGAAGATGCAGGCGTTCATCCTCGATCACAATATCGATGAACCGTTTATCCAGTCTCTCGAGATGAAGAATGAGGGCCTTCACTTTGCCCGCATTGATGCAGGTGTCCAGGACGCCCTTAAGGGCAGAATCGGGAAGAAGGCTGCGGAGGATCTGAAGAAGCAGCAGGAGGAGATCACACAGACCTTCCGCACTGCTCTGAAAGATAAAGACCTCAAGGTCGAGCTCACGAAGCTCAAGGACAAGAATGTTGCCTCGATGCTTACCGTGGAAGAGCAGAACCGCCGCTACGTCGATATGATGAAGATGTATGCATCCGGAAATACCGGCGCGTTCGGCCTCGACGGCATGATCAAGGAAGGCCAGACGCTGGTCCTCAACGCGAACCATCCGCTGGTCCAGTATGTTCTGGAACATGGTGCGGTAGGGACTGCTGCAAACGCTTCTGAAGCTGCAGCAGACAGTGGCGCGAAGACCGCGGAAGAGACTGCAGCGGCCGCGGACGGAAAAGCAGCCGCAAAAGATACGGAGGCTTCCGGAGAGAGCAAAGCAGATACTTCTGCTGAATCAAAGAAAGCGGCAGAGAAGTCTTATACCGTAGATGAAAAGACGCAGATGCTCTGCGAGCAGCTGTACGATCTTGCGAGAATCCAGAATGCACCGTTGGATCCGGCGTCTATGACGAAATTCATCGAGCGTTCGAACAGAATCATGGAGACCGTTGTAAGCAGCCAGGCAAAGGCAGAGAACTAAAGGTCTGACCCTACGTCTCGTGCATCCGGCAACAATGGAACCACTATCCGTGGTATAATTCCCTCGGCAGCAACTCTGCCGGGGGATTTTTAAAGTATGTCTTTTCTTGAGTCTCTGAAAGGCCGTATGGCCGGCGAAAAGTTTCATATTATCCGCGGGCCGCTGACTTTTTCCGAGTCCCGCATTGAGATTTCGGTTCATCCCGGCGAAATCCGCAAGGGTACCTTTCTGATCTACGGGGCGCGCGGCGTAAATGTCGCGGGTTTCGTATCTTCTTCCTGCATTTCCATGCAGTGCCTCACAACAGAATTCTCCGGTTCGTCTGATGAAATCGTGTGGGTCTTTGATGCACACGGCTATGAAGCGGGAAACGTGGAGAATGGGTACTTCCGCATTATTTCCAATCAGGGTGAATATAAGCTTCCATTTACGGTGACTGTCGCAAATGCCTCCCTGGGGACGCGCGACGGCGATGTCAGTGATCTTGTCCTTTTCGCCAATCTGGCAAAGCAGGACTGGGATGAGGCTCTTCGCCTTTTCTACGATCCGAAATTCGGAAGGATGCTGAAGAGTCAGAGCAGTGACGATAAAACATCGGAAGCCTGGTATCTGTGGCGCGGCCTTTCGCATTATAAGGGAAACGAATATAACCTCGAGGAGTTTTTGATTTCAACGGACCGGAAATCTCCGATCGAATACCTGCCGGAAATAGAAGAGATAAAGACCGTTCTGCCGGCGCAGGCCGACGGGGACGGCAGGATGCCGGATTACTATTTCCGTCTCACGAGAAGCGGCTGGGGATATACCGATATCAGGGTCGAATTGGACGGCGATTTCCTCGTGCCCTCGACAAAACACATCGGGAGCCGGGATTTTGACGCCTCCGGAAGTGTCGAGGTCCACTATTTTCTGGACCGGACGAAGATGCACGCCGGCCGGAATTTCGGCAGCATTCATCTGACCGGCGGCTGGTGCGACATTACGATACCGGTCACTGTACGCACGCTCGAGACGGAGTCCGATCCCGAGCGGACCAGACGCGAGGAACTGGAGACCATCACCGTCCAGATGATGAAGTATTATGAGGATTTCCGCGCGAAGAAGATGCGCGGCCGCGAATGGCTGCAGCAGACGGGTCTCCTGGTCGACCGGATGACTGCATTGAATCCGGATGACCCGGTTGCAGCACTGTATAAGGTTCATCTGGAAATCAGCGCGGGAAAGCAGAAGGAGGCGGCCTGGGAACTCGCCGATTTTGACCGGCGCGTCGAGGAGACACTTGGAATTCCCACCTATTCGGACCCGGAGCACAGGGGACTTCGCAGAGCGGATCCGCAGCTGTACGCCTATCGCTGTTATCTCGGCGTGCTCTGTGCTGAGGACGAGAGCCGGCTCTCCATCTATGATTCGACTGAGCGGGTTGAGGAAGAGCTCCGCAAAAACCCGTCCGACTGGCGGATTGCGTGGATTCTGATGTATCTGTCTGATGAATATCAGAAGCGCCCGTCCTATAAATGGAAGCTTCTGCGGCAGGAGTTTGATCTCGGCTGCACGAGTCCGGTGATCTACATTGAAGCCTACGATATGATCCGCATCAATCCGGCGATTCTCTCGGATCTTGATGAATTCGCGCTGCAGACCCTCCATTATGCCTCCAAACATGATCTTCTTGACGAGGCGGTCATGGAGCAGGTAGATGTGCTTTCCATGCGGCGCAAGGCGTATTCGCAGAAACTTTTCAACATTCTGAAGGCAGGCTATGAGAAGGGACTTCTCATGGAAGATACGCTGCAGTGCATCGTAAGCCTCCTTCTGCGCGGCAACAAGACAAACAAGGAGAGCTTCTTCTGGTATGCAAAGGGGGTTGACGCCGAACTTTCGGTGACAAGACTCTTTGAATATTATATGTGCGCAAGGCCGGAGGACTGCAGGGAGGAAATTCCGCAGGTTGTACTGCGCTATTTCTGCTATCAGTGTTCCCTTCCGTGGCAGAAGGCAGCAGAGCTGTACGCCTATCTGATCCGGCACCGTCAGGAGAATGCCGAGCTCTATCGGCAGGCACTGCCGGCAATACAGTCTTTCACACTGGGCGAGCTCTCGAAAGAGCACGTGAGCGCCGACATGTGCTACCTTTACTGGCATGTGCTGTACAACGAAGTTTTGACGCCGGACAATGCGCCCGCTGCCGTGCGCGTGATGTTTTCGGAGGAAATCAGGACTCCGGTGACAGAGCAGCGCACGCTGATCCTCTCGATGGATAAGCGGACGGATGAGACCAGTGTTCCGATATCCGGCGGCAGGACTGTCATGCCGGTGTACGGGACGGACCATCATCTGTTCCTGGAGGACGGGAACGGGAACCGGAGCGCGGTGAGCGCACACTTTACGGAGAATTATCTTGCGAGGTATCAGGACAAGATTTCCATGCTCTCCGCATTTGACACGGGCATCACGGATTTTGACGTGTATCTGACTTCCCTTTCCGGCGACGGATTCCATATTACGGCATTCAACTGTGAACGGTTCCGCAGGCTCTCCGAGGTGCCGGGGCTTTGTGAGGAATACCGGCAGAATCTGCGGCTGCGTCTTCTTCACTATTATGAAGAAAGTGACCGGGCACTGGATCTTACACAGTTTCTTGCGGAAACTTCGTACGAAGGCTTTACGCAGGAGCAGAGAAGTGATTTTCTCTCCTTCCTTGTTTCGGGCGGAAGGAGCTCACAGGCGCTCTCTGTGGTCCGCGCGTGCGGCATCGCCGGAATGAATGCCGGCGTGCTGATGCGGCTTGTGTCGGGAATGATTTCCGCTGACGGCGATCTTCTGCCGCAGGGACCGGAGCCGGCAGGCGAAGAGGAAGAGAAAGGCGGCAGAATGCTTTCTGACCGCGGACCTGTGAATCCGTATGCGGCAGGAACGGACAGCAGCGCGAAGAATCCTGGCCGTCATGCGGTGGATTCCGAAACAAGGCCAAAACCTGACCGCGCGGACACTCTGACCGAATTCGCCGAGCTTGTGCACGAAGTTTTTGCGCAGGGCAAGTATGACGAGAAGATGATTCTGTTCCTCGAGAGGAATTTTGAGGGGCTCTCAGTGGAGATGGATGATGTGCGGAAGGCGGCGGAACGCTTTGACGCGGACGCACATCCGATTCTTCCGAGGATGGTGACGCAGCTTCTCTACAGCGGTGTGGTCCTCGAGGACGAGGAGGATATCATCTCGGCGAGCCGTTCGAACGGCTCGGAGGACGATGTAATCGCGGCGCTTCTGGCACAGACATCGCATTATTATTTTGTCGATGATACGGCCGTTTCGCCGAAGATCATCGAGCGGATCGGTGAGTTTGCGGAGAAGGGAAAGCCGCTGTACGACGTGTCGCGCATGGCGTATCTGAAGAGTCTTGCGTCCCGTTCGGGCGAATACCGGGCGGATGAGCTTGAGACGGCAAAGCAGTTTCTCACTGATCTTACGTCGCAGGGAATTGTATTTCCGTTCTACAGGAGGTTTGCGGGGCTCCTGCCGAGCCTGCAGGTTTATTCGGATGAGACGCTGATCCAGTTCAAGGGACGCCCCGGCGCGGATGTGCTGCTGCATTATTCCGTGGACCGCGATGAGAGCGGTAGCGATATCCGCAGGGAACTGCCGATGAAGGAGATGTACGACGGGATTTACGTCGCGGGATTCGTGCTTTTCTTCGGAGAGCAGGTGCGTTATTTCATAACGGATGACCCGGAACGGACGAATGTCGTCGAGAGCGGCACATTCGGGCAGGATACAAGAATTGCCGCGGAGGGCGATGACCGGTTTGCGATGATCAACCGCATTTCGGCGCTTGCCGCGATGCAGAAATATGATGAGGCGCTCGATGCGATGGAAAAGTATAACCGCCGCGCAAATCTCGTCTCGAAGATGTTCCGGAGGCGCTGAGAGCTGCTGCCCTGAAGGTTTCGGATTATAGAATTGTAGGATTATTTGCAGGCGGATTTTATGCTTTTCTCCAAAACTACCAACAAAAAATACGCCGTCGGGTTCGACCTGAGCGACACAGCGTGCCAGGTTTCCTACTCGGAGCAGGGCGCGGAGCCGGTGACATTTTCTGTCTCGCCGGATAATGAGGATTTTGACATCCCCATGACGCTCACGAAAAAACTCGGCGCGAATATCTGGTACTGCGGGCGCGAGGCAGAGGCGAGGGCGGACCGCGGCGACGGGACGAAAATCCGTCATCTGCTGTCGGCGGCGGCGCTTGGAAAGCCGGTCCTGATCGAAGATGAGGAGTACGATCCGTCTTCTTTGCTTGCACTGTATGTGCGGCGCGTGCTGGCTCTGATCGAGCCGCAGGTCCCGACGGAAGCGATTTCCGTCCTCACGTTTACACTCGATACCCTGGACCGGCCAACGATCGCGGCGCTCGGGAAAGTCCGTGATTTTCTCGCACTTCCTTTTGATGATCTTTGCTGGGAAAATCATCAGAATTCGTTTTTCAGCTACATGCTGCAGCAGAGCGACTCCATGCACGAGAAGGATGTCCTTCTGTGCGAATATGACGGCGTGAATGCGATGAAGCTGAATCGCCTCTGCTACAATCCGGGGACGACGCCGATTGCAGTTTATGTGAAAACCCGCCGCGCGGACGAGATGGGCCAGGGGCTCCTCGATCCGCGGAAGCGCGATGAAACGTTCCTATCGATTCTGAAAGAGGAAGTTCCCGATGGGGAGATTTCCACGATCTTTCTGATCGGCGCGGGTTTCAGCGGCGACCGCTGGATGAAGGAATCGCTGAAATACGCGGCCTATCACAGGAGAGTGTTTCTCGGGAACAATCTCTACAGCAAGGGAGCGGCCTATTCGGCGATGCTGCGGCGGGATCACCGCGATGTGCAGGATAAATATTTCTTCCTTGGGGAGAATTGTATTGTTTATAATCTTGGGCTGATGGTCCTCCGCAGCGGACGGAATATTTATTATCCGCTGCTCGATGCGGGGGCAAACTGGTACGAGGTCGAGGTGAGCCGCGAGTTCATTGTCGAGGGCGCGAAGGAAGCACACATTATTCTGACGCCGCTCACAGGAGGCGCAATCCGCGAGGAAGTCATGAGTTTTGACGGGCTGCCGGACCGCGAGGAGCGGACGACGCGCGTGCGGCTCACATTTACGATGAAAGATGTCCATACGATGCTGGTCCATGCGGAGGATGTCGGTTTCGGAGAAATCGCGCCGTCCAGCGGTCGGACGTGGGATCATGTGATCGAAAATCTGTGATGAGAATCTTTTATGGGCTTCTTAAAGATAGGATGTTCTTAAAGAATCTGCGAAGGACATCGGAAATCTCTGAGATACGGAGCGGTATTTTTGGACTGCACCGAAAGATGCTTTCTCATAGAATTTGTCTATAGGCTGCTGATTTATGGGATTAATTGCTACTACCGGAAAGAGAACGAAAAATCCATATCACATCGCGGCGATCGACCGGGACGTATATTCAATCGAGGAGCTGATGTACTCACTGATTCAGAGCGCGCAGCTGCTCGATGAGGAAATACTGGATCCGGAGCTCGTGCGGTGGATCAGGGAAGAGTGCGGCCTTAAGGATCTTTCGGAGACGATCTCCCGGATCATCGGGGGACAGTCGGACGGAAACGACCGGGTGCTCCGCTTTGTCACGGCGATTCTCGACGCATCGGATTATGCGACGGACAGGCAGCGCGAGGAGACAAAGCGCATCCTCAGGACCGGTGAGGGCATGCAGCGGTACGAGATGCGCGAGGCGCGTGCCGACTATATGTGCGACAACGGGCATTTCGCGAAGGCACTTGCCGAGTATCAGAAGCTTCTCGAGGAGCTTCCGGAGCCGGAGCGCAAAATCCGCACCCGGATCTGGCACAGCTGCGGCGTGATCTATGCGGACATGTTCCGCTTTGATTCGGCAGCGGAGTGCTTCCAGCGCGCGAGCAGACTGTCGGGCGACAGCGAATATTACACGGACTACCTCGCTGCAGTGCGGATGTATCTTCCGGACAGCGATTACATTGCGTTTGTCGGCAAACATCCGGAGGCGTATGAGGCTTCTCTGGAGCTGGAGAGACGCATGAAAGAGGCTGACCTTGAGTATGAGGATGCGCCGGGGACGAAGCAGATCGAACATCTTCGCGAATTAAAAGAGCAGGGCGAGGATGAATCATTCCGGACGGAGCTGCAGGCGACCGCGCGCGAGATGCGGGCAAATTACCGGGTCAATGTGGCGAGGTGATCAGGGATTCGTCAATGCGGGACATATTACAGGTTCGCTCTTTCTCTTCTGACTTTAGCGTGGTAAACTGATAACATTATAAAGCGTGATAGCAGAAATGCTCGCATGCGGACGTCCGGGGCTTAATACGGACAGAGGAGGAGAAAGATTATGAAAAAGAAAATCGCATTTGCACTGGCGGCAGCACTTACCATGAGCCTGGCAGCAGGCTGCGGAAGCACCGGCGGAAGTGAAACCGGCACTTCCTCGGCAGCAGCATCCACTGCATCGGAGACAGCATCTTCGGAAGCGGTATCATCTGCGGCTTCTTCCGAGGCAGCATCTGCCGGGTCGTCTTCTTCGGAAGAAGGAAGAACTACATTCACCGTAGGTTTTGACGCTGAATTCCCGCCTTACGGCTTTATGGGAGATGACGGTGAGTACACCGGATTCGATCTGGAGTTTGCACAGGCGGTCTGCGACAAGGAAGGCTGGGAGCTTGTGAAGCAGCCTATCGACTGGGATTCAAAGGATGCGGAGCTCAATTCCGGCACCATCGACTGCATCTGGAACGGCTTCACGATGAACGGCCGCGAGGATCAGTACACCTGGACCGAGCCGTACATCGACAACAGTCAGGTTTTCGTCGTCCCGACGGACAGCGGAATTGAGTCGCAGGCAGATCTTGCCGGCAAGACGGTCGGTGTCCAGAAGGATTCTTCTGCACTGGCTGCCCTTGAAGGCGACAGCAAGGATCTGGCAGATACGTTCGGAACTCTGACACAGTATGCTGATTACAACACGGCATTCATGGATCTTGAGCAGGGCGCAATTGATGCGGTTGCCATCGACATCGGCGTCGCAAACTATGAAATCGGACAGCGCGGCGACGGATACAAGATTCTTGATGATTACCTTTCCACCGAGCAGTATGCTGTAGGCTTCAAACTCGGCAATACTTCTCTCCGCGACATGGTTCAGGCAGACATGGACGCACTTGCTGCGGACGGCACGGTCGACAAGATTGCTGAAGAGTACGCGGATTACGGTATTCCGGAAAGCCTCTGCATCGGAAAGTGACCGTGATGCTGCCGGCGGCGGGAACTTTACCCTGTAACACGGGGGCTGCTGACAGAACCATCGGATCATCCATATTCATCAATATCGATCGAAGAGATAAATAAGCTCCTTCCCGGCGGAGGGAAAAGCCATTGGTGCGGGACCGCAAAAACTGCGGCACCCGCTGCACATCCGGTGCAGAATGACTATTCCGCTTCGCGGGGGAGGAGTTTGTGTGAAGGGAAATAAAGAGCGATGAGCCTTTCAATGATTTTCATGCAACTGATGAGCGGAATGGGAATGACCTGTGCCATTTTCTTCCTTACGCTGCTTTTCTCTCTGCCGCTCGGCATGGGAGTTGCACTGCTGCGGATGGGCAGGAACAAAGTTCTCTCGGGGATTATGCGGGTCTACATCTCCATTCTCCGCGGCACACCGCTGATGCTGCAGATCATCGTTGTTTATTTCGCTCCCTATTATGTCTTCCGGATCAGGATCTCACAGAACTATCGTTTCATTGCGGTTATCGTCGCGTTCGTGCTGAATTATGCCGCGTATTTCGCAGAGATTTACCGTTCGGGAATCCAGTCGGTCCCGAGGGGACAATATGAGGCGGCGCAGGTCCTTGGCTATTCGAAAAATCAGACGTTCATGAAGATCATCGTTCCGCAGGTTATCAAGCGCGTCCTTCCCGCCATCACGAATGAGGTCATCACGCTCGTCAAGGACACCTCGCTTTCCTTTGTCATCGCGGAAGCGGAGATGTTCACGATCGCAAAGCAGATCGCATCGAAGGAAGCCTCGATCATGCCTCTCATGATCGCCGGCGTTTTCTACTATGTCTTTAACTTCATCGTCGAAGTCGTGATGAATTTCATTGAAAAGAAATACAACTATTACACGATCTGATACACGGTCGGATACCCGGGAGAATAATTCATGAGTACGTATCTTGAAATCAATCACATCCGCAAGGCCTTCGGCGCAAATGAAGTCCTGAAGGACATCTCACTGAAGGTCGAGGAGGGACAGGTCGTTTCCATCATCGGCCCGTCGGGCTCCGGTAAATCGACACTGCTCCGCTGTGCGACCATGCTGGAGACGATGGATGCCGGTGATCTCATTTACCTCGGACAGTACGCGGCGCGCGATGTAAATGGAAAAAGCGTCTATTCCTCATCGGAAGAGCTCAAGAAGATCCGCCGTGATTTCGGGCTTGTTTTCCAGAACTTCAATCTCTTTCCGCATTATTCCGTTCTCAAGAATATCACTGAGCCGCAGATGCTTGCGGGTGCGTCAAAACACGATGCGGAGGCGAAGGCCCGGGACCTTCTGAAGAAGCTCGGGCTTTCCGACAAGGAGAACGCCTATCCCTGCCAGCTGTCCGGAGGACAGCAGCAGAGAGTGTCTATCGCAAGAGCACTTGCTCTCGAGCCGAAGATTCTCTTCTTCGATGAGCCGACTTCAGCGCTCGATCCGGAACTCACGGCGGAGGTCCTGAAGGTCATCCGGGATCTTGCGGCAATGCATATGACGATGATCATCGTCACGCATGAGATGCAGTTCGCAAAGGAACTTTCCGACTACATCATCTTCATGGAACACGGTTACATCCAGGCTGAGGGCACGCCGTCCGAGCTGTTCTCGACGGACAATGCCCGCGTCCGCGAATTCATTGGAAAGCTGCAGGGCTGACATCGATTCCATCAGCGAGGATCATCTGCAGGCAGAACCTGCGGAACCCATCAACTGAGAGTATGTGCAGACAGAATCTGCGGATATGAACTTCGGATATGGTAGAATAGCCTTGCGGCCCGGCCGCACAGAACAATTCTGCATTCGTTAATCGAAGAATTCGCACGGAGGAGACAATGGACACCGATCGCTATATCAGCCCGCTTTCGGAGCGGTACGCAAGCAAAGAAATGCAGTTCATCTTCTCGGAAGACCACAAGTTCCGCACCTGGCGGAAACTTTGGATCGCTCTTGCCGAGACGGAGAAGGAACTCGGAATCGATCGGATCACCGATGAGATGATCGACGAAATGAAGGAGCACGCGGAGGATATCAATTACGATGTCGCCCGTGAACGCGAGAAGGTTGTCCGCCACGATGTCATGAGCCATGTCTATGCGTACGGACAGCAGTGCCCGAAGGCAAAGGGGATCATTCACCTCGGCGCGACGAGCTGCTATGTCGGTGACAATACCGATATTATTATCATGCGTGAGGCCATGATCCTTGTCCGGAAAAAGCTCATCAACGTGATTGCGGCTCTGGCAAAATTTGCGCGGGAGCAGAAGGATCAGCCGACCCTCGCATTTACGCATTACCAGCCGGCACAGCCGACTACAGTCGGAAAGAGAGCGGCTCTGTGGATCAATGAATTCATGATGGACCTTGATGAGGTCGATCATTGTATCGCAAATTTCAAGCTCCTCGGAAGCAAGGGAACGACCGGAACACAGGCCTCGTTCCTCGAGCTTTTCGGCGGCGACCTCGATAAGGTCGATGCGCTTGACCCGATGATCGCTGAGAAAATGGGTTTTGACGCCTGCGTACCAGTCAGCGGCCAGACCTATTCCCGCAAGGTGGACACGCAGGTTGCCAATGTCCTCGCCGGTATTGCAGCCTCTGCGATGAAGATGGCAACCGATATCCGCCTGCTTCAGCACATGAAGGAAGTGGAGGAACCGTTCGAAAAGACACAGATCGGTTCATCGGCAATGGCTTATAAGCGCAATCCGATGCGCTCGGAGCGGATCTGCTCTCTGTCAAGATATATCATGGTTGACGCGCTCAATCCGGCCATCACGAGCGGTGTGCAGTGGTTTGAGAGAACACTGGATGATTCAGCAAACAAGCGCCTTTCCATTCCGGAAGGGTTCCTTGCGGCCGACGGCGTGCTGGATCTGTGCCTGAATGTAACGGACGGACTCAAGGTTTATCCGAAGCAGATCGAGCGTCATCTCCGCGATGAGCTTCCGTTTATGGCGACCGAGAATATCATGATGGACGAGGTTGAAAAGTACGGCGGAAACCGGCAGGAGCTCCATGAGCGCATCCGCGAGCTTTCCATGCAGGCAGGGCGCCGCGTGAAGGAAGAGGGCCTCGACAACAATCTCCTCGAACTGATTGCCGCTGATCCGATGTTCCACGTGACACTGAATGAACTGAAGGCGAAGATGGACCCGAAGCTTTATGTCGGCTGCGCGCCGCA
>Ga0256406_1002614_pt1 | contig 24788 bp, 18 predicted proteins | sample RumenRJG_03DNA_FD_185986 | JGI IMG/M metagenome (GOLD analysis project Ga0256406, IMG submission 185986) | Bovine rumen microbial communities from Lethbridge, Alberta, Canada - RJG_03 | ecosystem: Host-associated > Mammals > Digestive system > Stomach > Rumen | place: Canada: Alberta | collected...
TCATTCGGCGTACAATCCCCAATCACAACACACAATCCGACACGAAATCCGCAAAGGACATAGCATGAAAACCACCGTACTGCTGTTTCACCCGAATCTGGAAACCTCTCGTGTGAACAAGGAACTCACCCAAGCCGTACTCAACGATCCCAACCATGACGTGACCGTACGCGACGAATACGCCGCATATCCTGACGGCCGTATTGATGTCCCCACCGAACAGCGTCTGGTCGAAGACGCGGACCGTATCGTCCTGCAATTCCCGTTCTACTGGTACAGCTCCCCTTCCCTGCTCAAACTGTGGGAAGACAAGGTGCTTGAATACGGTTGGGCGTACGGCTCGACTGGACATGCTTTGGAAGGCAAGGAGATCATGCTCGCCGTGTCTGCCGGCAGCGGCGAAGCGGATTATCAGCATGACGGTTCGCACCACGCGACCATGGACGAGTTGCTCAAACCGTTCGAAACGATGGCCGATTACGTGGGGGCACGCTATCTGCCGCCGTTCGTAGTGTATGGCGCCGGAGCAGGTATCGACGACGATACGCTTGCCGCCACCGCGCGACGTTACGCGCAAGTCATCAACGAACCCGCCAAGTAAGTTGCGCCGGCGTCGGCGCATCGACGAACGGCCGATGGGAGCCCCAGACGGGCCCCATTCAACAGTCGTGTCCTCGCATACCCCTGATGGCGAGGACACACGGGGATATGACGGGGAGCGAACGCTCGTTTGTCGCAGACCTGCACATCGACCGTGAATCGGCGACGCCTCAGCAAGTCCCGCCAGTCCCGCCAATTAGACTGTCAGTGAATCAGCGTGCCTTCCGTCGCTCGCATCGTGCACCCCTCTCATCACAGCGTCTTGAGGAACCGGCCGACGCGTGCGATGCCCTCGCTGATCGCCTCGCGGGAGGCCGCATACGACAAGCGCACATGGGTGTGCGCCGTCGCCGGACCGAAATCAGCGCCAGGAGTCAACGCGACATGCGCCTCACGCAACGCCCGCTCACAGAAGTCCCACGCGTCAAGTCCTGTGGACGACACGTTGAAATACGCGTAGAACGCACCATTCGGTTCAACTTCGACCGGCAGGCCGATACCGGCGAGCCCGTCGAGCGCCAAGCCGCGGCGCACCAGCAATTCTTGGCGACGGCGTTCGCACTCTTCCAGCGTCTGCGGCGTGAAACAGGCCAGCGCGGCATGCTGGGTCGGGGTGTGCGCACACAGGAAGTAGTTCGTGGCGAGATTGTCCGCCTCGTGCAGGATTGCTTCCGGCAGTACAGCCCAGCCGAGACGCCAGCCGGTCATACCCCAGTATTTCGAGAAACTGCTGACCACAATGGCGTCCGAGTCGGCGGACAGGACGCTGCGCACATCACCGCCGTCGGGTTCCGCGTCGGCCAGATCAAGATAGGTTTCGTCCACGATTCGCCAGGCGTTGCGCGCGCGGGCTGTGTCACACACGCCTTGAAGCGCTTCGAAGGCGATGCTCGTGCCAGCGGGGTTTGACGGCGAAGTGACCATGACAGCACGGGTGCGTGGAGTCCAATACGCGTTGAGCAGGTCGGCGTTGAGATGGAAACGGGTGGCGGCAGTTGTGGGTACGTCGATGATGTTGCCGCCGAAGGTGCGCACCAACTCGCGGTTGCACGGGTAGGACGGGTCGGCGCAGATCACATCGTCGCCTTCGTTGACGGTCAAGGCGAGGGCGAGCAGGAGCGCCGCGGAACCGCCTTCGGTGATGGCCACGCGCTTGGGGTCGAGCTGGACGTGATGGCGCTGCTCGTAAAACCGTGCGATCGCCTCGCGCAGCTCAGGGATGCCGAGCGCCGCAGTGTATGGGAGCGGACGCCCGTCGCACTGCTCGCGCATGGCATCGCGGACGGCTTGCGGGGCGCCGAAATCAGGTTCGCCGAGGCTGAGTTTGACGACATCGATGCCTTGGGCGATCATCCGGTCGGCTTCTTCGCCGATGGCCATCGCCCTGAACGGGTTGGATTCCTGCGCTCGCTTGGACAGTGGCGGCAGGGCGTGTGCCGGCTGGGTTGTAGCGGTGTGCTGTGCTGAGTTTTCCTGCATGGTTCGGTTCTATCGGCGCAATGCGACAAATGCGGGGGACGCCGCGGATGGGCAGCGACGCTTCTGCGGGCAGTCGGCTCGCAATCCGTGAGCTTGTCAAGAATCGTCAGCCGGGTGAGTATGTGAGCGAATCCTCACACAACTGGCATCCCACCCGTCCAAACTGCCGAATCCAGCCACCCAACCTGCCAGTATGTAAGCGAATCCTCACACGGCGACGTCCCACCGCCGCCGCCTCGACCGAATCACCCTTGTTACTCAGTGGGAATCGTGTCGTCAATGACGCCGGGCTGTCTGGCCGGCGTCGCCGTAATCTGGCGATACAACTTGGCCAGGCGCTCCTCGCGTACCGTTTTGGCCAACTCGCATTCCCACACGACGATCACCCGCCATCCGTCGGCGACCAGCTGGGCATGCTGCCGTTCGTCGCGTTCGCGGTTGCGCAGTAGTTTCGCCGTCCAGAATTCGACATTGGATTTGGGACGGGAGAAGGCCTCACAGTGTTGGTGGGCATGCCAGAAGCAGCCGTTGATGAACACGATGGTGTGCCATTTGGGCAAGACCACGTCGGGGTGTCCCGGGTAGCGTTTGTCGTTTTTGCGAAATCGCAGACCCCGTGCGAAGAGGTATTTGCGGACGAGCACCTCGATTGTCGTGTCTTTGCCGCGGATATGTGACATCGTGTAGCTTCTGGTGCCACGCTCATAGCGGTCCGGATGGGTGGGGCGGCGGTGTCGGGTGGTGTGTTTGGTGCCGCTAGGAGCGTGTGGCTGATTGCTCATGTCGTTTCGCCTGCCTCTGTGGTTGATGTCGCATCGCCCATTATGCCCTGGCCTGTGTTCGATCGGCGGGCAGGACATAATTCAGCACGATGCCGCAAGAACGATGTCGAGCATCGATTCCGATGGTGCGGAAAGGATACCGAAGGTTTGGCGGCGTCGAGGGATGAGGCGTCAATCCCGAAACGTTGACATTCCGCCAATCCCGCCACCGTCTGCCGCCAAGGGCGACACGCGCGGCGCTTGGAAGCGCTCCACACCAGCGATATCGGCATCGAAAATCCACCGTATGGAGTGCGTATCACGATTGCGCACCACGGAACGGGCATGAGAGTGTCGCGTTACGGGTGTCGCGCATATCGTGCATTCCCTCTTCCGAAGCACTTATGGTCAAGGTGACTTATTGTCATGCCGCTTTCCTTGGAACGGCGGCAGCACGCAAACGCCACACCCCCTTATAGTCATGTTGACTATAAGTCGTAGCGTAGTGGCTACCGACGAACATACGGCGAAAGGAGCAGGCGATGCGCATCTCAGCCAATGTCAGCGAGCGCGCCAAAGAACCGCCGAATATCGGCGTGTCCGTCGTGATTCTCGCGCTCGGCCCTTCCGACATGGACGCCCACGGATCGCTTTCCGCGCCAGCCGGCGCCGATGCTTCCGGTAACGATACGATTCCGACCTTGCGTATCCCCCTTGTGCGTCGTATCCGTCAACCCTTCCTTGGCGATTGGGCCCTGCCGGGCGGCGATCTGCAAGGCGGTCGGTCCCTCGAATTCGCCGCCGAACAAGCGTTGCGCTCCACCACCAGCCTGCACCCGCAATATCTCGAACAGCTGTATACTTTCGGCGACCCGAGCCGCTCGCATGGTGGCCTGCCGATGGTGTCCATCGTGTATTGGGCGCTCATCGGCGAAACCGAGGCGAAAGATTTCCACGAAGCACAGAACGTTCGCTGGTTCCCTGTGAATCAGTTGCCGCCGCTCGCGTTCGACCACAAGGACATCATCGATTACGCGCTTACCCGCGTGCGCAACAAAATCGAGTATTCGGATATTGCGACCCGACTGGTCGGCAGCGAATTCACGCTCAGCCAGCTGCGCAACGTGTACGAGGCGATTTATGGCAGGAAGCTTGACCCGCCGAATTTCCGTCGCCGGATGCTCTCGACCGGCATGGTCGAACCGACCGGTGAGAAACTCGCCCGTGGCGCGCATCGGCCCGCATCCCTGTACCGATACGCCGCGCATCCGGGGACGAGTAAACCCCAAAGCGCAACAGCCCGCCAGTAACCCCAATCCAGCACAACATTTCAACCAACCCGTTTCACTCGCGGATGACACCCGATACTCCACCCGCGACAACCGAAAGGAACACCATGACATCCGTAGACGCGATCATCGAACGACTCGGAGCAACCCGCACCTGTGACGCCGGCCTGACCAAAGACCCGTGGGCCTTCGACACCACCAAACCGTCCTACGGCCCAGGAGCCAGCGCGCTCGACCTGATTCCCCGCAACGCTCCGCGCCAGCAGCCGCTCGGCAAAGAGTACACGGAAGCAAGCGACGAGGAGCTCCAGGAACGCATCATCGATGCGAAACACGAACTGGGCAGCAAGCTGCTGATCCTCGGCCACTTCTACCAGCGTGACGAGATCATCGTGCACGCCGACTATGTGGGCGACTCGTTCCAGCTGTCCAAGAACGCCGCCACCCGACCGGAAGCCGACAACATCGTCTTCTGCGGCGTGCACTTCATGGCGGAAACCGCGGACATCCTCTCGACCCCACGTCAGAACGTGATCCTGCCGAATATGTCCGCAGGCTGCTCGATGGCCGACATGGCCAACATCGACCAGGTGACCGACTGCTGGGAACAGCTGACCGACATCTGCGGAAACACCCCGGACACCGACGGCAAGCAGCAGATCATCCCCGTCACGTATATGAACTCCTCGGCCGCACTCAAAGCGTTCTGCGGTCGAAACGGCGGCATCGTGTGCACCAGCTCGAACGCGCGCGCGGTGCTTGAATGGGCGTTCGAACGCGGCAAGCGCGTCCTGTTCTTCCCCGACCAGCACCTGGGCCGCAACACGGCGCTCGCCATGGGTATGAGCCTCGACCAGATGCCGCTGTGGGACCCGTTCAAGGCGAACGGCGGGGCCACGCCCGAGCAGTATGCGAATGCGAAGATGATTCTGTGGAAGGGCTTCTGCTCCGTCCACCAGCGTTTCACCGTCGAGCAGATCGAGCGCGCACGCAAAGCCTACCCCGGCGTGAAAGTCATCGTCCACCCCGAATGCTCAATGGACGTGGTCAACGCCGCCGACGGCACCGGCTCAACCGCCTACATCGTCAAGGAAATCGAGAACGCGCCCGCCGGCAGCGCCATCGCCGTGGGCACCGAAATCAACCTCGTCAACCGGCTCGCCGCCCAGCACCCGGACAAAACCGTGTTCTGCCTCGACCCGGTCGTCTGCCCGTGCTCCACGATGTACCGCATCCACCCCGCGTATCTTGCATGGGCGCTGGAGAATCTCGTGGACGGCAAGGTCGTCAACAAGATCGTCGTGGACCCGCAGACCGCAAGCGAAGCGAAAATCGCGCTCGACCGCATGCTGCGCGTCCACCCGTGACCTTGCGGCGGCACGGCTGACTCACCTCTTTCCGGCTTGGCCGACAGGAGCGGCGGGAGCGCATATGCGTCCCATTACCTGCCGGCCAGGCCGCCGATGCCCGAAACGGATACGGGAATACACGAATCGTAGGCAATCATGACCTCACTGACCCAAGACAACACCACAACCACGCCTGCCAAGGAGACATCCAGCACGACCGGCACACCTGGCGAACCAACCATCGCCGTCATCGGCGCAGGCATCGCCGGACTGAGCGCCGCGCTCGCCGTCGCGAACGGCGACCCGGATGCCGGCCTGCCCGGTCAACACGTGACGCTCATCACGAAAACCGATCTGGTCGAATCGAACACATACCACGCCCAAGGCGGTATCGCGGCCGCAATCTTCCCCGACGACGACCCGAAACTGCATGCGAAGGACACCCTCGCGGCAGGTGCTGGCCTATGCGAGCCGAAGGCCGTGGATATTCTCACCCGCGAAGGCGCCGAACAGGTGCACAGGCTCATCGGCGCCGGCGTGCGCTTCGACAAGCACCCGGACGGCACGTTGCTGCGCGGATTGGAAGCCGCGCACAGCCGCAGCCGCGTCGTGCACGCGGGCGGGGACGCGACCGGCAAGATTGTCGAGCTTGATGTGAGTGCCATCGCACGCGACACGCCGAACATCCATATCATCGAGCACGCGTTCGTCGTGGATTTGGTCACTGAACCGATTGATACGCACTCCCCCGCGGCTGGCGAGGCGCGAGCGGCTGGCGTTACCAGTGTCGTTCGCGGTGTTCGCTTGTTTGACACGGCCACTGGCGAGCAGCGTACGCTGGCATGCAATCGTGTGATTCTCGCGACCGGTGGCGCCGGACGACTGTACCCGTTCACCACGAATCCGCAGGTCGCCACCGGTGACGGGCTGGCCGCCGCGTGGCGTGCCGGAGCCCAAGTCGCCGACCTCGAGTTCTACCAGTTCCACCCCACCGCGCTCGGCGTGGGCGAGCACTTCCTGATTTCCGAAGCGGTACGCGGCGAAGGTGCAACCTTGCTCAACGAACGTGGCGAACGGTATATGACCGCGATCGACCCGCGTGCTGAACTGGCGCCACGCGACGTGGTCGCCCGCGAAAACTTCCGCCAGATGATGGCCCAAGGCGGGCGTCCGGTGCTTTTGGACGCGACCGCCATCGGACGCAAGATGGGTTTGGATCAGGCCGGGCTTACAGCGTTCCTCAAACACCGCTTCCCCACCATTGACGCCTACACCCGTTCCATGGGCTTTGATTGGAGCCGTGAACCGATTCCCGTCACCCCGGCGGCACACTACTGGATGGGCGGCATCCGTACCGATGTGTGGGCACGCACCAGCATCCGCGGATTGTATGCGGCAGGCGAATGCGCCCGCACAGGCGTACAAGGCGCGAACCGTTTGGCATCGAACTCGCTGCTTGAAGGATTGGCATACGGCCGCCGTGCCGGACTCGCCGCACTACGCGATACCGATGCCGCCGTCTGGCAGCCCCAGTCGCTGCTGGGCAGTGCCGCGAACGCACAGACCCGCGAAATCACCGAACCGCAGACACTCGCCATACCAAGCCCCGACACCCAAGTCGATACCGATGCCAAACCAGCCGATGTGCGCGACGCCATCGAGCAGACCATGTGGCACGGCGTCGGCGTGCTTCGCGATGCCGACGGCCTGAGCCACGCCCAAAACCGTCTGACCGGCCTTGTCGAGCAGACGCAGGCACAGGCGCAAGCCGCGTTGTCCAAGATGGCCGAGAAACCGAAGACCAACGCAACCGCATCGGTGCCCACACCCGACGATATTGCGAATACTGTAACCGCTTTGGAAAACCGTAATCTCGCCACCATCGGACTGATCGCCGCCACCGCCGCCCTGGCTCGAACCGAGTCGCGCGGCGCACACGCCCGCACCGATTTCCCGGATACCGACAGCGTCCAGGCCTGCTCGCGGCCATTCATCCGCGGCTGAACCGCACCACAGCGCGGAATCCACGCAATACAGCACATGCAAGAAAGGGAGACAGTCATGCTCACCCGTCTAGTCATTGAAGAGGCAGTCCGCCGTGCACTCATGGAAGACGCGCCGACCGGAGACATCACCGCAACGACCACCATCCCGGCCGACGAGGCCGCGACCGCCATACTGCGCGCCCGCGAAGACGGCGTGTTCAGCGGCGCGGACGTGTTCGCCGCCGCCTTCCACGAAATCGACCCAACCATCCAAGTCACCATGCACATCACGGACGGCGAGCGCTTCACTGCTGGCGATACCCTCGCCGAAATCCGCGGCAACGCTCGCGGCATGCTGACCGCCGAACGCGTCGCCCTGAACTTCACCCAACGTATGAGCGGTATCGCGACGATGACCCGTGCGTTCGTGGACGCGGCGAATGCGGCGCCGGGTTCGCACGCCCGTATCGCGGATACGCGCAAAACCGTGCCCGGACTGAGGCCTTTCGACAAGTATGCGGTTGTCTGCGGCGGCGGCCACAACCACCGTTACGGCCTGTCCGACGCGGTGATGGTCAAAGACAATCACGTGGCCGCCATGCAGGCCGTAGGGCTCGGCCTCGCCGCCGGTATCCGGCACATCCGCGAACAAGTCGGGCACACTACGCATATCGAGGTGGAAGTTGACCGTCTCGACCAGATTCCGGCAGCGCTCGAAGGTGGTGCGGACACCATCATGCTGGACAATTTCTCGCTCGAGGACACACGTACAGGCGTCGCCATGATCGCCGGCCGGGCGATCGTGGAAGCCTCCGGCACGATGACTTTGGAACGTGTCCCGCAAGTCGCCTCGACCGGCGTGGACGTGATTTCCGTCGGCGCGCTCACCCATTCCGTACGGGCGATCGATCTCGGATTGGATTGGGCATGACCGGGCAGGCGATCCCCGAACGCCAGCACACCACGTCGGATAATCCGGCAGCCGGCTCACAGCGTGAACTGTATCTTGATGCTGCGGCATCCGACGCGGTATCGGCAGATGTCATCAATGCGATGATCCCGTTCCTGACCGATGGGTACGGCAATCCTTCAAGCGTTCACGCAAGCGGCAAAACAGCGGCCCGAGCGCTTGACGCGGCACGCGCCTCCTTCGCCGCCGACTTGGGGGCACGGCCGAACGACGTGATTTTCACCTCCGGAGGCACGGAAGCAGACAATCTCGCCATCAAAGGCATTGCGCTCGCCCAGATCAGGCGCGAACGGAACACCACCACGACATCACCGGTACCACCGAGGCGAATCCTCATCTCGGCGGTGGAGCATCCTGCGGTCGCCCAATCCGCGCAATGGTTGCATGATTTCTTCGGTTTCGACGTGGTGCGTATTCCCGTTGACGCTCAGGCTCATCTCGATCTCGACGCACTCTCCCACGAAGCCAAGCAGGGGGCGGCCCTCGCATGCATCATGATGGCGAACAACGAGGTGGGCACGATTGAGCCGGTGGACCACGCGGTGCGTATCTGCCACGCTGCAGGAGTGCCTGTCCATGTGGACGCCGTGCAGGCGGCCGGCACGATTCCGGTGGATTTTCGCGGGCTTGACGCCGATACGCTTGCCATATCCGGTCATAAGTTCGGCGCCCCGAAGGGCTTGGGGGCTCTGCTCGCTCGCAGTCGTGTGGCTATCGAACCGCTGATGAGCGGCGGCGGGCAGGAGCGTGGAGTGCGTTCCGGCACGCCGAATGTCGCGGGTGCGATCGCGTTGGCGGTCGCATTGCGTGAGGCGTGTTCGGGTATGGAGGAGCGCAACACCCGTCTGGCCGCGTCGCGTGACGTCCTCATCACGGCTATCCGAGACGCGGTTCCGGGTGCGACACTGACCGGTGATCCGACGAACCGGCTGCCCGGTCATGCTTCATTCGTGTTCCCGAATGTCAACGGTGAGGCACTGCTTGTCGATTTGGATGCTCGCGGTGTCGAAGTGTCCTCAGGTTCGGCATGCGCTATCGGCAGGCATGAGGCCCCCGGCACGCTGTTGGCCATGGGATTGAGCGAGACGGATGCGAAATCCGCGCTGCGATTCTCTTTCCGCGAGCCACTGCATGATGCGGATATCCGCCGGATAGCGAAGGCGTTACGCGATTCCATGACCGCGTTGCACGTACCCGGTTTCGCCCCACTGAACTGAGCGAAACCTCAACATCCGCACGCCGGGCGGGCCGGCCGCGCAGCACCGGCTCCGACCCGCCCGGGCGAGTTTCAGTCCGCTGTCGTCTGCCCGCTCCGGCTGGCTTCACGATACTGTTCCAGCCACGGGGCGATTTTCGTTTCCATACCGGAACGCTTGGGATGGTAATACTGTGCATCCTCAATACCGTACGGCAGGTACTGTTGGCGCACGAATCCGCCGAAATCATGCGGATTGCGATACCCCGTATCCGTGCTCGCGCTGGTACTGCTGTCGCCGAAGCCTTTGGTGCTGCGCAAATGCATCGGCACAATACCGAGTTTGCCGCCGGCGATATCGGCTTTGGCGGCAAGCGCGGCTTGGAGTACCGCATCAGATTTCGGGGCGATGGCAACGGCGATAACCGCTTCAAGCAGGGGAACGCGAGCATCCGGCATGCCGACAAGCGCCACAGCCTGCGCCGCCGATACGGCGGTTTGCAAAGCTTGAGGCTGTGCCATACCGACATCCTCCGCCGCACACACGATGACGCGACGGGCGATGAACTGCGGGTCTTCTCCCGCTTCGAGCATGCGGGTCGCCCAATAGATTGAGGCGTCCACGTCGGAACCGCGCATCGATTTGACCAGCGCACTGGCCATATCGTAATGGTCTTCGACGCTGCATGACGGCAGGTTGTCGACTACGGTGCGCACGTCGTCGGAGGTCAACAGCGCGTCCGTTCCCTCATCTTGGGCACGATGCGACGCGCGTGACGCCGCGGCTTCCAACGTGGTCAACGCATGTCGGGCGTCGCCGCCGCTGCTCAAGATGATCAGTTTGCGCGCGTCGGGTTCCAGGCTGATTCTGCCGTCGAGACCGTCCGGTGAGGCGACAGCACGGTCAATGATCTGCTCCAAGCCGTTGATGCCCAACTGGTGCAGATGCACGATAATGCAACGGCTCAGCAGTGCCGGCGCGAGTGTGCTTGACGGCGCTTCCGTAGTCGCTGCGATGAACGTGACCAGCCGCTTTTCCACCGCCGGCAGCAGCATATCCTGTTCTTCGCGTGAATACCGGTGGATTTCGTCGATGAACAGGACGGTTTCCTCACCGCGGCGCTTGAGACGTTCCGCCGCGGACAGGGCGCTACGCAGCTCATCGACTTGGGAGTCGACGGCGGACAGTTCGATCATACGCCGGTGCGATTGCGAGGCCACCAGATGCGCAATCGTGGTTTTACCGGTTCCAGGAGGGCCGTACAGCAGGGCGGCACCGGGAACGACCACTTGTGAAGCTCCCGGCATTTGTGCCATGATCCGTAGTGGCGAACTCGGTTCCAACACTTCATCCTGGCCGATGACATCATCAAGGTTTTTCGGACGCATGCGATCCGCCAGCGGCTTGAGGATAACGTTTTGCTCCGACTCCCCGGACGTATTCGCCGCGTCGCCCGCATACCGCGCTTCTATGCTCATAGTCTCTCCCGACTTGTGCTCTTCCGGCCGTGGCTGCTGTGCCGTCATGACCAGCGGTGACATCAGTATCATCCGCTTGCCATGCGTGACCGTTGTGGTTTTTCCGAACCTTACGTCATTGTAATGCGCATCCGGCATGAAAACATGCGGTATCGCCACGGATTGGCACGTAGAACGTTCTACTTTATGATTGTCGGCAAGTTCAGAGCGTATACGCATGCCCATCGTGCGAGCGGATACACACGATGGGCATGTTGATTGGCGTACGCGGGGCGCATACCCTGCGTACTGGCGTTCAATGCGTCAAATGACGGGCACGACGGTCGCCGATCCACTGGATGATTTGCACCAGCACGATCAGGATGACCACGATGACCAGCAGCACACCGGTTTCGTAGCGATTGTAGCCGTACTGGATGGCCATGTCTCCGATACCGCCCGCACCGATGGTGCCGACCATGGCAGAAGCGCCGATCAGCGAGATGATCATGAGGACCACGCCGCGCACGAAACTCGGGCGAGCCTGCGGCAGCACCGCACCGGTCAGCACCTGCCGCGTGGTCGCCCCCGTGGACAGGCACGCTTCGATGATGCCGTCATCGACTTCGGAGAACGCGCTTTCACTGATACGCGCGAAATACGGGACCGCGGATACCGACAGCGCAATCGCGCCGCCGGTCGGCGTGTACGGGTCGCCGATCAAGGCTTGGACCACCGGGATGAGTACGACCAGCAGGATCAGGAACGGCAGCGAGCGGATCGCGTTCACAATAAAACCGACCACACTGTTGAGCACATGATTGGGGTGGAACAGCCGGTTTTCGGTCAAATACAGCAGCAGGCCGACCAGCGAGCCGAGCACCACGCCGACCACAGCGGAAACCACCACCATGTACGCCGTGTCGATAAGCGCCTGCGGCAAATGCTCCTGCAGAATCTGCCATGTGGAATCCATGTCACTCCTCCCCTTGTTGTCCGTCGCCACGCGCCAGCTGGGCGAGCTGCTTGCGATCAAGCTCGCGATAGCTGTACACGTGCGTTTTCAGCGTGTTCAATGCCGCGGCGAGCGTCTCGGCCGGCCCGTCGACCAGCACGATAAGCGTGCCGATCGGCTTGGGGCCGAAATATTCGACATCGCCGTGCAGCACGTTGATGCTGACACCATACTGGCGGGTGACATCGGAAATCAGCGGCTCCAACGCCCCGTCACCGCGGTAGCGCAGTTCCACAATCGTGCCCGCAGACAGCGAAGGCACCAGTTGCGGCGGGATAGCGATTCCGAGATACCGGTCGACCAGGGATTTGGTGGTCGGGTGTTTCGGCGCGCTGAACACGTCGAAAGTCTCCCCCTGCTCGACGATCTGTCCATCCTCCATTACGGCCACATGGTCGAAGATCTGCTTGGCGACATCAAGCTGGTGGGTGATGAACACGATGGTGATACCGAGTTCGGCGTTGATGCGTTTGAGCAGCGCGAGAATCTCCTCAGTGGTTTCCAGATCAAGCGCGCTGGTCGCCTCATCGCACAGCAGAATCTGCGGGTTGTTGGCGAGCGCCCGTGCGATGGCGACACGCTGCTTCTGCCCGCCGGACAGGCTGGAAGGGTAGCTGTCGATTTTGCTGTCAAGCCCGACGAGTTTGAGCAGTTCGACGGTCCGATCATGCCATGCGGCTTTGTCGACGCCGCCGGCTTTCAACGCGAATGCGATATTCGCGCCGACGGTGATGTTGTCAATCAGGTTGAAGCTTTGGAAGACGAACCCGATGTTGCGGCGCAGTTTTCGCAGTTCGTCGCCGGTTGCCGCGGTGATGTCCTTGCCGTCGATGAGCACGCGGCCCTGGGTGGGCCGTTCGAGCAGGTTGATGGTACGTACGAGTGTGCTTTTGCCGGCTCCGGAGAATCCGACGATGCCGAATATCTCGCCTTGTTCGATCTTGAGACTGACACCACGGACCGCTTCTACGGTTTTATGCCGTTCGTGGAAGGTGACGTGGACGTCTTGCAGTTCGATGATGTTCACGGGGCCTCACTCTTTCCAGCTTGCCGGCTTGCCGAAGTCCTTGAACTCGCTCTTGGCGATGGCGTCCTTGTACTCCTGGCTGGTGAGCAGCGCCTTGACTTTCTTGGCGAAGTCGCTGTTCTTGTCCTTGGTGCGCACGACGAAGACCTCCATCACGCCGCTGGTTTGCTTTTCGAGGGCGAGCGCGCTGGACGGCTTGAGGTTCGCGGCCCACGAGTAGTTGCCGGGAACGAGCGCGAAGTCGACATTGTCGAGGGAGCGCACGAGCTGGGCGGCGTCGAGGGTCTTGAATTTGAGGTTCTTCGGGTTGCTCTTCACGTCGTCGAGGGTCGCCTTGGTCGCGTCGACGTCACCGTTCAAGGTGACGAGCTTGTTCTGTTCGAGCACGCCGAGGGAACGGGCGAGGTTGCTGGCGTCGTTGGCGATGGCGACGGTGGCGCCGTCCGGGATATCGCTGATTTTCTTGTACTTGTTGGAGTAGATGCCCAGGCCGAGGGTCGGGGTCTGGCCGAGCGAGGTGAGGTCGAGGTGATTGTCGGCAGTGAACTTCTTCAAATAGTTGCCGTGCTGGAACAGGTTCGCCTGGATGCTGCCGGAGGCGAGCGCCTTGTTGGGCTGCACGTAGTCGGTGAATTCCTTGGTGGTCAGCTCGTACCCGTCGTCTTTGAGCAGCGGCGCGAACACCTTCTTGACCATGTCACCGTACGGTCCGGGGCACACGCCGACAACGATCTTCGTGGTCTTGCCTTTGGTGGAGTCGAGGCTGGCGGTCGAGGCGTTGCTCGAGCCGCAGGCGCCGAGACCGGCGGCCAGCATGATGCCGGCGGCCGTTGCTGCGATGAATTTCCTACTGGTGTTCCACACGGTGCGTACTGACATTGCTCTCTCCTTGGCTCGCCCGGACGGTGCCCGGACTGTTTGGTTGTTTGGTTTCGCCGCAATCTGGGGCCGGTGGCTTCTTCTGGCTGGTTCAGCGGCGTTGGTTGTAATGTACGGCCGTGTTGGGCGCGGCGGGTCGGCGTGGCTATCAGCTGTGATTATGACGCTTGCCATGGCGGACACCAAAGCATCGAAATCCTTGATATTCCGCGGTTTTCAGTGTTTCTTTGCCTGTTATTGATTCTGCTTTGATGCCGTTATCGACATGGATGCCGCCGTGCATGCGATTGGTTGGCGACGTGTTGGAAATACAACGGTGCGGCCGGGGTGTCCGGCCGCACCGTGGGTTTGGATGGTCAGGTTGTCAGCAATATCAGCATGGCAATATCAGCATGGCCGACGATATGCGGGTTACTTCAGGCTCGCTTCCTCGGCGGCGATGACATCAGGATGATGGATGGCGAATGCGCGTTCCGCAAGGTGCAGTTCGTCGGTGACGAACTCATGCAACTTGCACACATAGCCGTGCTCGCGTCCGATGCGGGCGATGTACCCGTTGATGTAATCGACCTCGGTCGGCCGGCCCTTGGTCAGATCCTGGTACATGGACGGGAAGTGCAGCGGATGGGCCACGCCGGCGGTGTGCAGAATCGTCTTGACTTCCGACTCGCGGGTCCCCAACAGGGTGATGCCCGCGTGTTCGGCCGCGCTGTATGCTTCGTCCACAAGCTCTTCGGTCATGCGTTTGGCCACGTCGGAGCCTTCGAATTCGCCGAAACGGATGAGGAACATGGTGCACAGGGTGTTGAGCACCGAGTTGAACACGATTTTCGCCATGCACATGCCCAGGAAGTTGTCCACGATGGTGGGGTTGAGTGTCGCGGCCTTGAAATCGTCGAATATCTGCTGCTCGGCGGGGCTGACCGCGGTTTGCGTTTCGTCATAGCAGCACATGTTCATCGCTTTCGCGTGGGCGCCGCCGGTGAAGTTCACATCGCCGGGACCGTAGACGACCGCCCCGATCAGTGCGGTTCCGCCGATGATATGGTCCTTGGGGAAGTATTCGGCGAGTTTTTCGAAATGCCCGTACCCGTTCATCGCGGAGAACACGTACTGACGGTCGTTGAACAGGTGGGCGCACCGTTTGAGCACCCCGTCGAGCTGCATCTGCTTGACGAACACGATCCACACGTCCGGGTCACCGTGATACTCCTCCGGGTAGTAGACGTTGATGGGCACGAGGTGACGGTCCTTCTCATCCTGCGAACAGTACACGCCGCCCTGTTCATGGATTTTCTCGACGTTCGGACGCCATGTGTCGATGAAGTCGACATCCTTGCCGGCGAATTCCTGGAGCAGCACGCCGTACTGCGTACCCATGCCGCCGGTTCCGATCACTGCGTATTTCATTGGTTTCCTTACTGTTGTGTGCTGGTTGGCCATATTGTTCGTTGATGAGATGTGCGGGCGTACCGTGTGTACACGTACGGATGGATGCCGCTCACCAGGCGTCGCCGCGTGCGTCCCGGATGCGACGGGCTGCAGCGGCAAGCGTTTCCTGCGGCATAAGCAGGCTGAAGCGTACGTATCCGGCGCCGGTCGGGCCGAAATCGGAGCCGGCGATCACCGCCACGCCCGCCTTGTCAATCAGCCATTGCGCGAAAGCCTGGTCGTCGCCGCCGGGAACCGGCAGCCAGGCGAACAGGCCGCCGTGCGAATCCGCCAAATGCAAACCGGCTTCTGCCAGGCCGTCACGCAAGGCGAGATACCGGTGGTGGTACCGGTCGGCGAGCACACGGACCGTGGACTGGTCGCTGTTCAGCCCCGCCGCGCCCGCGTCCTGCACAATCGAAGACACGAGCAGGCTGGTTTGTGCATGCACGGATTTGACAGCCGCCATGAGCTGGGCGTTGCCGGCCACGAAGCCGCCGCGCCAACCCGCGATCATGTACATTTTCGACAGCGAGCACAATTCCAGTGACACGTCAAGGGCGCCCGGGGTGCTCAGCAGGCTGATCGGCGGTTGCTCGTCGTAGCCGATACCGGCGTAGGCGAAATCGTTGACGATGACGACATGATGTTCCTTGCCGATGCGCACGGCTGTTTCGAACAGTTCACGGGTGGCTACCGCCCCGGTCGGATTGTTCGGATAGTTGAGGATGAGCAGTTTCGCCTCATCCCAGATGTCATCGGGGACGGCGTCAAGATCAGGCAGGAAGCCGCGTTCCGGGCTCGTGGGAATCGTGTATGCCCGGCCTTGCACGACAGCGGTCGAACCCTCGTACTGGGGATAGTACGGGCCGACCAGCGCCACCAAATCACCGGCGTTGACCAACGTCTGGATGACAGCGCTGATGCCGACGGACGCGCCGGCAGTCGCCAGCAGCTGGGTGGACGGGTCGAGCGTCACGCCGAATTCGCGTTGATACCATCCGGCAGCCGCTTTGAGGAACGCTGGCTTGCCGTTGAACGACGGGTATTTGAAATCAGCGGGATCCTGGGCAGCCTGGGCGATGGCGTCAATCATGAATTGCGGGGGCTGGCCGTCGGGATTGCCTTGGCTCAAGTCGATGATGTCATGCCCGGCGGCCTTGTAGCGGGCGACCCGGGCGTTGGCCGCAGCGAACGGATTCGCCGGGATGCCGCGCACCCGATTGGCGATATTCGCAGTGATGTCCTGTGTTGTTATGGTACTCGCCGTTGCTGTTGTTGCCTGTGTCATTCCGTCCGCTCCTTTCACGCGACCGTTACCGGGGATTCCGGTTGCTGTCGCCTACTGTCTTGCGCCGTCTTGTGCTGTATGGTATGCAATCACGATTGCGCAGCGGAAACGCCTTGCAGGCTATCGCCGTTATCTATGCCGCACTATCAGATGCCCCGACCGAAGCCGGGCGGCGGGGGTCGCGGAGCACACGATTGACCTGCCGACGCGGCTTACGCCCGTAGCGGTGACCAGTCGTTGTGTGAGCTAATCCTCACAAACCCACACCCGGATGGCGTGTCGCGCTCCGTCATGATGGGCAGATTCCAGTCGAAAACGCCGCCGCACTGTATGCCCCGCACACGCAACCCGGCAAATGATCCGGCGGGTCCCGACAGTCGCAGCAGCCACGCCGTATCATTGTACGTTCAGGCGTAGCTCGTAGTGTTGATGAAACGACTAGACCACAGGAGCATCCATGACAGACAGCACTTGCGAAAGCACAGCGACGGCACCATACCAACTGCCGCAACGACCAATCAACGTGGCGATCCTTGGCGCCGGGCGTATCGCACAGAAAATGGCGACCACGCTCAATCTCATGGCCCGGAACGAGACGTATCGGGCGTATGCCAAACCGTACGCCATCGCCTCGCGCGACCAGAAACGCGCGGACGAATTCGCCGCGCAGTACGGCATCCCCGTGGCGTACGGGTCATACGCGCAGATGCTGGACGACCCAGAAGTCGACTTGGTGTACATCGCGACCCCGCATTCGTTGCACGCCGAACAGGCGATTGCGTGCATGGAAGCCGGCAAGCATGTGCTGGTTGAGAAGGCGTTCACAGTGAACGCCGGACAGGCGCAACGCGTGATCGAAGTCTCCCAGCAGACCGGAAAACTGTGCGCCGAGGCGATTTGGACACGGTACATGCCGTCGCGCGCGATGATTCGCCAGCTGGTCGAGGACGGCACCATCGGTGACGTGTGCGCGATCAGCGCGAATCTGAGTTATCCGACCACACACAAGCAGCGGATCATCGACCCGAAGCTCGCCGGCGGTGCGTTGCTTGATGTCGGCGTGTATCCGTTGAATTTCATCGATATGGCGATCGGCGGCGGCAGTAGACGCGACATCGCCCGCATGGAAACCGCAATGATTCCGTACAAGACCGGCGTGGACGCGCAAAGCACGACGACATTGTTCTACGATGACGGCGTGATGGCGGTAAGCACCTGCTCGCTGCTGGCCGTGTCCGACCGCGATGGGGCGATCTGGGGAACAGACGGCTACCTCATGTGCCGCAACGTGAACAACGTGGAACGCATCGACGTGTACGGCAAGGATCACGCGCTGACTCGCAGCATCCCCGTACCCGCGCAGCTGACCGGCTACGAGTACGAGGTCGCCGCCTGCGCCAGCGCAATCGCCGCCGGACAAACCGAATGCCCGGACATGCCGCACGCCGACACCCTGCGGATGATGCGCCTGCTCGACCACATCCGCGAGCGCTGGGGGCTGCGGTACCCGTGTGAGTGAGGTGGGGTGGCTGCCCCATGAAATCTCTCATTTAGGAGACACGCTTACTTTCCCAGCTTGATCGAATCTCGGGATTGGCATAATATTGCTGTTCTGACTACACAGGAGCGTGGAACCGATGGATAAGACTATTCGTATTGCCGAGCTGTTCGCGGGCGTGGGCGGCTTCCGTCTTGGCTTGGATGGATACGACAACCCGGATCATCCCGAGTTCCATATGGATTCCGCCGGCCCGTTCCAGACGGTGTGGGCAAACAACTGGGAGCCCAACGGGCAGGAGAGCAAGCAGTTCGCCGCGCGGTGCTACGCGCACCGGTTCGGCGAAGGATCCATCGTCAACGAGGACATCGCCAAGACCCTTGACGAGGTTCAGTCCGGAACCCGGCAAATCCCCGAGTTCGACATGCTCGTAGGCGGGTTCCCCTGCCAGGATTATTCCGTGGCCAAGCCGCTGTCCATGGCAGCGGGAATCGACGGGAAAAAGGGCGTCCTGTGGTGGAGCATTAACCGCCTGCTGGAGATGCGTCATCCTCGTCTCGTGCTGCTCGAAAACGTCGACCGGCTGCTGAAATCCCCCGCCAGTCAGCGCGGCCGTGACTTCGCCATCATCCTGACCTGCCTGAACCGTCTCGGTTACGACGTCGAATGGCATGTGATTAACGCCGCCGAATACGGCATGCCCCAGCGCCGCCGCCGCGTGTATATCTACGCCGAATACGCGGATGGGGCTGAACGGGAAGCGACTGCGGAAGCGCTGCATACCCGGTTGTTCGAGGCGGGCGTGCTCGCGCGCTCGTTCCCTGTTACGCCGTCGGAGAAGAACGCCGTATCTCGGACGTTTACAATCGGCGTTGATCCATACAAGGCGACCCAAACCTTCGGCAAGGGCGAGAAGACCAGCCCGTTCCAGAATGCGGGTGTCATGGTCAATGGGCATGTGCTCACCGTCAAGACCGACGCCGTGTACGATGGACCGTTCCACACACTCGGCGAGTACCTTGTGCCCGCCGACCAGGTGCCTGCAGAATACTGGATTGACGAGGCACACCTGCCGACATGGCAGTATCTCAAGGGTGGCAAACACGAGCAGCGTACCACGAAGACCGGCTACCAATACACGTACTCCGAAGGACCGGTCGCGTTCCCCGATCCCCTCGATCGGCCGAGCAGGACCATCCTTACCGGGGAAGGCGGTGCCGGGGCGAGCCGAACAAAGCATGTCGTGTTGCAGGATGGTAGGCTTCGCCGTCTCGTACCCGACGAGCTTGACCAACTCCAGCGCTTCCCGAAAGGATGGACCGCGGACGGCATGACCGACGGGCATCGCGCGTTCTGCATGGGCAACGCCCTCGTCACCGAAATCCCCCACCGAATCGGCAAAGTCATCGCGCAGGATGAAGCGGAACGGAACAACAAGAGGGAGTAGACGCGGTTCCGCCAACGCGTTCGCAGACCGGTGCCGTTATGCAGCGTCGAGGAATATTTCCTTGTTGTGATATTCGATGAACCGATGGGATGGTCTGCCCGTCTCGGGCAACTCGATTCGTATTCCCTCGAAGCGGTACAGCCATCGGTCGTTTGCCTCGTCATGAGGCACTGCAGAATGCGCGATATGGACACGATAGTCGTCGTCAATCGTGATGAATCCGCGGTCGAATGCCTTGTCGTGGAACGCGTTGAGCAGCAGCCCATTCCCCGCAGTCGTCTTCTCGACCGCATCCGATACGTTCCACGGCTTGATGTGGCTCGCCACCAGCAACTGGTTAATCCCGATGCCCGTCATGCAGCACCGACCGTGGTAATTCTTGATCAATAGGTTCCTGAAATACTGTTGGTGAATCCGTTGCATCACCGTTGTCTCACGCTCGCCGCCCGTCATGAGCAGATGCGTCGTTTCCAACACCGAATGCGTGCCGACAACCTCGTCATTCTCCAGACGCGCTGATTCATACGTATGGAACAACAATTGCAAACATCGTTCCAAAAACGTGTCCCGCGATTCGGCGTACAATTCCCACACCCGCTCGTCGAGCTTGCTGCCGTGACGCATACCGACTTTGCCCAGACCCACGCGGTTTGGGTCATGCGCTGCGATATTCCATATCTTCAGGGCCACAGACGATGGCGTGCGATGGAGACAATCGGCAAGTCTACGCACGTCAGCGCCCTTGTCATCACATTCGCGGGCCGGCAGAACGTAGTACAGCGCGAAGGCCATCATGGTCTCATCCATCGACCAATTACGCCTTGTCGATACCGTACTGCGCTCACTCACAAGCCCAGGATATACCCGAGACGCAATGATCCGCGACAGCCGAGACAAAACGAACGACATACAATACCGGTATGGCCATAGATGAACGGCACGTTTTCACACACTCCCAGTTGGAGCAGATACTCTCGAAGTGCATCGGCAAGACCTTGCAGGAAGTAGATGCACAGCATGTCCTTGCCGGCAAGAAGCGCAACAAGGGGTATGCCGGTGCCGTCATTGAACAATCCGTTCTCGGATATCCCGCCGACAGCGACAGAAGACCCGATCTGATTGTGGATGGGACTCCCGTCGAATTGAAAACAACCGGATTGGTCACGTCCAAAAAGAGCAAGGCTAATGGCGACAGTGGATATAAGGCGAAGGAGCCGGTATCAGTCACCGCAGTCCGGCCAGATTACATTGAAGCAGAAGATTTCGAGCATTCCGGATTCTGGGAGAAAGCCCAGCATCTCCTTTTCGTATACTACCTTTACGCTCACAAAACCGATTCTCCTGCCGATTACGGGGATTTCCCCCTCTTGGGATACCAGTTCGTCGATTTCATCGGAGAAGACAAAGAGCTGTTGAAGCACGATTGGGAAATCGTCCGGGATTTCATCAAGCGCATCAGAGCAGAACATCCTGAAGACCCACAATCGCAGTATCCGCGAATCAGCAGTGAACTGAATCGACAGAAACTTTCAGTCATCGACACTGCGCCCAAATGGCCGAACCCTCCGCGATTTCGTTTGAAGGCATCGTTTGTGACGGCAATCTATAACAAATATGCCGGAATCACGTTCGACGACCTCCCTGACGACATTCGTGGCGTGGGAGAGCTCGACCGCGAATGCCACAGGCTCGCCGCATTGTATGGTGGAAAAACCGTTGCGGAATTATTCCAGATATTCGCAATCAACAGCAGACCAGCGAAAAGCGATGGCGAAGCCGTTACTGTCCGTATGTTCGGCGGGTCAGCGAAGAAAATGAGCAAAGTGGAAATCTTCGCCAAATTCGACGTGCACGCGAAGTCACTTGTGCTCACCAAGAGAGGCGGACGGACAGAGGACACGAAACTGTTCCCCGTGGATTTCGACGAGTTGCAAGACCCGTCGGCCAAATTCGAGGAATCATCGTTCTACACGTATTTCTCCGAAGCTCAACTCTTGTGCAGCGTCTTTGAGGAGCCGAGCCCCGAGGCGCCATTTGCAGAGAATGTTTTCCGCGGGTTCAAGCGCTTCACCTTCTCCGACGACTTCATCAATACCGAGGTAAGAGCAGTCTGGAACCGTATGCGAGAGCTCATCTTCAACCATGAATTGCGTATTGTTCCGAAACTGCGCAAGGACGGCACGCCCATCATCAACAAGACGGGCGTGCCGAGCGAAGCGCCCAACTGGCCGAAATCCGCTGAACATACGGTGTTCATCCGCGGAACCGGCAACAATTCCCTGCCACAATGCAAATCCGTTGTCGTCAATGGTCTCCACATGTATACACAAGATGTGTGGGTCAAAGGGACATATCTCGCGGCACAACTCAACGCGTTGCCATTCCTATGATTCCGCGGTATCTTCTGGAGGTTGCAATGTCAGAAGATACCGCTGATTGCCTTATCCCAGATGTTCGTGAATGACCTTCGCCACGTAGCGCCTGTCAAGCCAGAACGCCTGCTTGGTTATGCTCTCCCCATTTGGGAGCAAGATGCGGTCGGTACCGTCGCCGCCATGCGGGCGGATGTGACACACGCCGTTGAATGACGAGTCAGGCAGTAGATTCGAGCCTCTCCGTTCCCCGTAATGCAACGGTTGTTTATCGACCATCAGCTGATGCACACGCTCCCAAACAGGCCGAACATACCGTTCGATGTCCCCCTCAGGCATATTCCACAGGAACGCGCCTTCGAAAATATCATCCATGAAATCGCGTTTGTGCGTCCGGGTGCCCCGATTACGAAGCGAGCATATCAGCATTCGATTGTCCTCAAAGAACCGATACATGAACGAATCATGCCATTGGACTGCCGGATCGCCGAGTTCATTCCACTGATCTTCAGTGATATAGGGGAAAGACATGCTTTCTTTCGGCAGCTCATCATTGAACCGTTCAACCACTTTGACTTGGGTGACCCCAGCTGCCTTGAACTGTTCCACATCATCAATATTCTTGCTTCTCGAACCGAGCATCGCCAATACCAAACGCTGCTTGTACTGATGGGCCTTCACGCTCGGCAAATGATACTCGGCCAGATTGCTTACGATTTCCCGACAGGTATGCCCCACATATTGATTCGTGTGCTCCCTAACATATCGGCTTAAAGATTCGTCGGGAGACAGCAAAAGATGTTCTTCATCACTCGTACCGAGTAACCGTTTCGCCACCATCGACATGTATGACGCTTTATACGAAAAAGCTCGCTGCTTTGCCATGATGTACTTCTCTGAAGCGCCTTTGGGAGCAGGCGCTTTACGACGTGAAGTCTCGGCGGTGCGGCCTTTCGTGCTCGCCGCCAAGTAATTGGTATCGGATTCACTGAGCGAATCAGCATGTCCAGCCGCAACCTTGTCATGAATGAACTGCCAGTCCTCGCGAATAGTTGCCAGTTCCTGGTTGTGATAGTCCAGAATAACCGATTTGTACACTTTGCATTCGTCGCGTGGTTGATTCTTCCGGTCTCTACGATCATCGATGTAATACACGATGACGATATTCTTGGCTTTTCGCCAAAACGTAGACGTATAGAAATGTTCATCCGGAAGCTTCAGATAGTTGATGATATCAATGACCAGACGCTCCTTGGCATAAAAATCGAAATCAGCCGACTTCTTGTTCCTCTTTGAATAATGGCGCAAAGGAGTCATCTTCAGCTCATATGGGATTCCGCCGACCAATAAATCCGGATTGGGATCAGAGTTCGCCTTATATCGGACAACAGATTCCTCGAAAACCGTCCCTTGGAATCCCTTATTGTTCTTCTTGTCAGCACGACCGGTCAAATCGATGTCCCGTATCGATTTCCCTTCAGCAGCACGCAGTTTCTCCCATAACTCGTCAATGGACGAGAAGACGTGTGGATTCGGATTATGCTCTAGTGGTGTGCGCCGAGCAGAAACATCAAACATTGACGGCACGGTATACCCCCCTGATAACGAGTCGATTGGTTTTTACAGTGTAACCGGTGAACAAAGCCGACAGGCCCCATCTGGCAATCTTGCATTTCAGGGCGTCACATGCGCATTTAGGCCAGCGCATTATCAACAAAGAGCCATCGCGTAGAGAAATTACTCAGCAGATTTTCGGATACACCAATCAGCATATGAAAAGCAACGCACTTTCGACGAGAAGAAGCGGTACAAGGATCCGACCAGCAGTAATACCGCTGGCTTGGCGATGCCGCTGAACATCAACGCATCGATACCAGATGTCGACTCGAGTCAAAGACGACATGGACCGCTGATGACATCAAGCGCCGGAGTGCTTGGTTTGCCGATCAAATCGCCCAGCTGTACAGCCTGAATTGAGTTGTGGCAACGGCTCCTGTGGTGATTGGAATTACCGCGGCAGCGGGACTCCAATCATCGCGGGAGCCGCCCTCCCATATGCTTTCAGATAAGTCGAGCGGCCACCTGCGTGATTAAACTGCTCGGGTTATCTCCTGATCAGTGGATTATCAACAGTCGCCAGCGGATCTTCATCCGCCGCCAACGCGTCAAGGGCAGCCAGTACGCGTTCGTGACGCCTGCTTTCCCGTTCTTCTTCCGACTCCTCCACCCCATACGCGTACGAATCTTCGAAGAACGCGCGTTCGAGTCGGGCGACTTCTGGGAATACGGCGGCTTCCGGGCCGTCGACGCTCGCGTACCGGTTCACGAGCTCGATGAGATTGCCCACCCAGCGGCGGAACAGCTCACCCTCATGCAATTCCACCCAACCGCGATGCGCCGGTACCTGCTGTACAACGCCCGCATCCACCGTGCGCTTGGCCCACGCCAGATACAGCCATTCCATCGCACACATCAGGCACAAGAGCTGGGCGAAACTGCCGGTCGCGGCAATCCGGTCAAGATACGCGCAATACTCACGGTTCGCCGGGGTTTGCGGCACGCTCGCCTGCTGGCGCTCATCCACCCCATACTCTTCCAAGAACCGCAGGAAATATGGTTTCTCCTGGTCAGCGAAGAACTCGGCCTGCCGGTTGAGCATGTCGCGGATTTCCTGCGTCGGCGCCTGCGCGGTCAGGCGTTCCAGCGTCGGCTGCGTGAAGAACGTGAAATCCTGAATCAGAT
>Ga0256406_1002615_pt1 | contig 24786 bp, 19 predicted proteins | sample RumenRJG_03DNA_FD_185986 | JGI IMG/M metagenome (GOLD analysis project Ga0256406, IMG submission 185986) | Bovine rumen microbial communities from Lethbridge, Alberta, Canada - RJG_03 | ecosystem: Host-associated > Mammals > Digestive system > Stomach > Rumen | place: Canada: Alberta | collected...
AGGAGCAGGTCGATGATATGGTCGTCGAGAAGGTTGATCTCATCGACATAGAGTATGTTGCCGTTGGCGCTCGCGAGGATGCCGGGCTCGAACTTCTTCTTCCCGGTCTTCAGGATGTACTCGATGTCAAGGGTCCCGGACACCCTGTCCTCGGTGGCGTTCAGGGGCAGCTCGACGACCTTCATGGGGACGTTCACGGTCTCGAGCTTCTCGCCGGCGGCGATCCTTGCCTTGCAGTCGGCGCAAAGCCTCTTGGGGAAGCGGGGGTCGCAGCGGTACGCGCACCCTTTGACGGCAGGCCTGGAGGGCAGGAACTGCTCCATGGACCTCACCGCAGTGGACTTCGCAGTTCCTTTCTCTCCTTTGATCAGCACTCCGCCGATCGTGGGGTCGATGACGTTCAGGAGGAGCGCCCTCTTCATCTTGTCCTGCTTGACTATCCTGGTGAACGGGAAAAGCGTAGTCTCAGTTTCTTCCATGTTTCTCGCCTTGTGATGGTGGCTGTGGATTGGGAGAGGAGTATTTACTATATCCGTTAACCTCTCTGCGCAGGCTCATCGGGCCTCAGAGCCGGTAGTCTCCGATGTACCTCTTGGGCAGCACGTAGATCTCCCCGTCGCGGTCGAGGCCGACCGTGGCGGAGACCTCGTAGACATCCTCGATGAGCTGCTCGGTGATGACCTTCTTAGGGTCCCCCACGGCCACCAGCTCCCCTTTCTTCATGATGACGCAAAGGTCGCAGTACCTCGCCATCAGCGAGATGTCATGCTCGGCGACCAGCACTGTCATGTCCTGCCTGACCATGGCCCGCAGGTACTCCATGACGTCCAGCTTGTACTTCATGTCGAGGTGGGAGGTGGGCTCGTCGACCAGCATCAGGCGGGGGTTCTGGACGAAGGCCTTGGCGATGAGCACCCTCTGCCGTTCTCCCGATGAGAGCATGCCGAGGGGGCGGTCCTGCAGGTGCTTGACGCCGAACTTCTCCAGGGCGTCCTCCACCTCGCTCTCGTCCTCCTCGGTCTCCCACCACATGTTCTGCAGGTAAGGGTAGCGCCCGAGCATGACCGTCTCGAACACGGTCAGCCCGAAGGAGGCGGTCATCTCCGCCGGCACGTTCGATACCTTGCGGGCTACCTGCGCGGGGGTCAGGGGCTTCACCGACTCGCCGTCGATCAGCACGTCCCCCGAGGTGATCGGATGCATCTTGTTGATGCACCGCATCATGGTGGTCTTTCCGCACCCGTTGGGGCCGATAAGCCCCACCAGCTTCCCGGCGGGGAGGCTGAACGACACCCCCTTCACCGCTTCGTAGCCGTTGTCGTAGGTCTTAGTGAGGTCGCGGACCTCCAGCAGCGGAGTCTCATCCGTCATACATCTTCCCCCTCTTGAACAGCAGATAGGCGAACACAGGGACGCCTATAAGGGTGGTTATGGCCCCCACGGGGAGCTCGATCCCCGGGTCTATCATCCTGGCCAGCAGGTCGGCGGCGCCCATCAGGGCGCCTCCCAGGCCGATGCAGGCCGGCAGGACCAGGCGGTGGTCGCCGCCGAACAGCATCCTGCACAGGTGGGGCACCACCAGCCCCACGAACCCGATGATCCCGCAGAACGCCACGCAGAATGAGGCGAGGACGGAGGCCGTGATCAGCGCCACCGCTTCGAACTTCCTCACGTCGAGGCCCATCTGCCCGGCCTGGTCCTCGCCCAGGAGGACGAGGTTCAGAGGCTTGGCCATCAGCATCACGGCCGCTGAGCAGACGGCGACCGGGACGAGGATGCAGAGCGCGTCCGTCATATCGATGTCGGAGAACGACCCGAACAGCCACAGCAGGACGCTCGAGACCGAGTCTCCCGAGAACACGATGAGGACGGTCTGCACCGCCGAGAACACCAGCCCGATCACCACTCCCGACAGCACATAGGCGTTAGCGCTCGACCCCGAGGCATGTGCCAACACCATAGTGAGGGCGAAGGCCAGGAGGCCTCCGCAGATGGCCGAGGCGGCCGTCAGGAACGGCGAGTGGAGCGGCAGGAGCCCGAACAGCGTGAAGCCGAAGGCGATGGCGGCGACCGCGAAGGTCCCGGCGCCCGAGGACACCCCCATGATATAGGGGTCGACCAGCGGGTTCCTGATGACCGCCTGGTACACCGCCCCGGACAGCGACAGGCCGATGCCCACCCCCAGGGCGGCCAGCGCCCGCGGGAAGCGGGAGACGAAGACGGCGGATTCGGCGGCCGTCATCTCTCCTTCGTCCTTCCCCAGGGCGGAGAACAGGTCCCCGAAGGCGTCCCACGGGGACAGGACCATGGTAGGGCCGATGCACAGCATGGCCGCGAACACCAGGAGCGTCACGGCGGTCCCCAGCACAGCGATGAAGGCAGCGCGGTGCCTCTTTCTCCCGGTACGCGATGCCGATCTCCCGTCCGCGAGGCGCCGGAAGGACTTCTTCGCATTGTCCCAGATATCAGACGTCATATCCCCTCCCGCGTTTGACCAGCAGATAAGCGAAGACCGGCACGCCGATGACCGCGGTCACCGCTCCCACGGGGAGCTCGTACCCGGTGAGCAGGGTGCGGGCGAGGACGTCGGCGATCACCATCAGGAAGCCCCCGAATGCGATCGACACCGGGAGCATCATGCGGTGGTCCCCGCCCACGATCATTCTGCTCAGATGGGGGATCACCAGCCCCACGAACCCGATAATCCCGCAGAACGCCACGCAGAACGCCGTCAGCACCGAGGCGAGGATGAGCATCCAGCGGTCGAACCGTCTGGCATCGAGCCCCATCTGCCGGGCCTGGTCCTCGCCCAGCAGGACGAGGTTGAGCTCTCTCGCCCAGACCAGCGGGACCAGGGAGAGGGCTGCCGAAGGCACGAGGACGAGCCATACCTTGTCCCAGGTGATCGATGCGAATGACCCGTAGAGCCAGGAGAGGGCGCTGGAGGCCTTAGTCCCCGCATCGATCATCATCAGGGACTGCACCGCCGAGAACACCAGCCCGACGATGATCCCGGCGAGCACGTAGTTCACCGATTTCCCGCCGGTCTTCTCTGCCAGGACCATAGTTATCCCGAAGGCCAGAAGTCCACCGCAGATGGCAGAGGCCGCCGTCAGGTAGATGCTGTCGGCCGCAAACAGCCCGAAGAACGTGAAGTCTGTGAGGATGACGGCGACGGCGAAGGTCCCGGCCCCCGAGGAGACGCCCATAATGTAAGGCTCCACCAGAGGGTTCTTGATGACCGCCTGGTAGACCGCCCCGGCCACCGAAAGGCCGATGCCCACGGCGACGGCAGCCACAGCTCTCGGCAGGCGGCTGTTATAGACCAGCATCTCCTCGTAGGTGAGGTGCTTTCCGCCCTTCCCTATTGCGGAGAAGAGCGCCGAAATGGCCTCCCCCGGGCCAAGCGAAGTGGGAGAGCCGACGCACAGTGCCAGGATAACAGCCGCAAGGGTCATCAGAATGCCTATGAGGACGATGATGCGGAGCTTGCGCTTGCTCTTGGTGTTGTGCGACCAGTTCTCGCCGAAGAAGTAGTTCATGATGTGCGTGCGCAGATCGGCGAAAGGATGCTTCCAGCCCTTGCCGAAGCGGAGCGCGGCCCAGAAGGCGGCCGCGGCCGCAATCACTGCGGCAACGGTTATGGCGGCGATGACCCAGGGCTCCGTTCCCCCATCCTGCTCCGAGGGCGGGACGTACTCTTTCAGGTCGGTTTCCATCACCACGGACAGGCCATTGTCGTCGCTGACCACTATGTAACCGTCGGCGATGCAGAGGTGGGCCATCGAGAAGTTCTTGTTGTCGAACTTCAGGCTCTCGACGTTGCCCCCGTCGGCGTCCATGGAGAACAGGGTGCGGCTGCCGTAGGTGTAGGAGAACAGGCGGGAGCCGTTGACCAGCACCGGCGCCGCATGGGTGGAATCGGATCCGCTCACGGCATCCGAGATGAGAGTGCGTCCCCCGTCCGCGCTTATCAGGTAGAATCCGCTGTTGGCGGCCACGATAGCGCCCGAGAGGCCGTTCACAGTATAGCGGGTAAGAGTGCTGGCGGTGCCGCCGAGCGACTCGGCATAGGAATCTGTCACGGATATCCTGGTCAGCGTCCCCCCGCTGAAGGAATAGACTGCATATCCCCCCGCAGTGGAATTCATCCCGAGGCCATCCGAATAGGTCAGGTAAAGGATGAGCCCGTCACCGTCATCCACGGGCACGATGGTGTTGCAGCTCCCCCTCTTCACTTCCGTCCCGCCGCTGACAGCGGTGGTCTGGAAGACGGTGTCCTTCGCGGTCAGGGAGCCGTCCGCCTCGTCCAGGACGTACAGGCATCCGTCGTACATGCCGGCGAACACGTTCCCGTCCTTCACCGTCGGCGCGGTGTAATACCCCTGTCCCCCGGTCTGATAGGACCACAGCAGGTTGAGGTCCAGGTCGAAACAGTACACCATGCCGTTGTGGGATTTCGCGAAGATCGCGCCCGAGTCGCAGACCATCGAGGCGCAGCCCTGTCCGAACGAGGACAGGAAGTCCTTGCCGAAGTCGACGGTGGTGTCGGGGATCTTCTGGCCGGAAGAGCTCCAGACAGCTCCCCCGAAGGTCGTGACGTTGGCGTTGCCGTCGCCGGGGCCGTCGGCCCACGGGATCCTGCAGATGAAGCCCGTGGTTGTCTGCACATAGACGTATTGGCCGACGATCAGGGCGGCGGGGATTTCCATCTGGTTGGAGCGGAAGCTGAAAGACCATTCCTCAGTCCCGTCCGCGGCCGAGTAGCAGACCAGCTCGGCGTTCGAGGAGCCTGTGCCCTTCATCCCCGCCTTGGTAATCACGTGCCCCTGCACGTAGAGCGCGCCGCCGTAGGCCCCGTACGCCCTTCCCTGGCTGCCGTCTGGGTACTGCGACCATTCAGTGTCCCTGCTCCCGTACACGCTTTGGACGGTCTGGTTCATCGAGTTCTCGGCGTCTCCGCAGATCATCGTCCACGCCGAGCGGTGCACGGGGGTGACGGCTGGGAGGATGCCGTCGGGATAGAATGCAAGGGCGACCGTCTTCCCGGAGGCGGGGTCATCGGCGGAAGCGGCCTCCCAGGCCTCAGACCCGCTGTTCCAGATGAATATGTGCCAGCTCGCCGTTTCCGTGATGCCAGTGGTGCCTGCCGAGGCGAAGCTCCCGCCGGTGTCGGAGACCGAGCCCAGAGTGGCCGATGACCTTTCATCCACGGATACGGTCCCCCCGGAGACAGAGCAGGGGATGCCTGCGGCATCTAGGGCCTCGGAGACAGCTTCTCCGGCAGTCTCCGCCTGCGAGAAGCTGAGCCATTCGGTCTCCCCGTTGCCGCGGTCGAGGAGGAGGTTCTCTTCTGTTGCGTCGGCGTCCGAGATGTCGGCGCCGGCAGGGAACAGGGCGGCGGAAGCCGCAAGGGCCAGGATGAAGACGGCAAGGATCCTGCGGTTCAAGTCAATCGAACCCCAGTGCCGATGTGAATGTCAGATAGCTTTCGTAATCGTCGCCGATCGCTTTTGGTATGGTAATGCCGTCGCCGAAAGCATCCGGGATGAGGATGCGCATGAAGATCTCGGTCAGCTGGGCGAACCTCGGGCCGCCTCTCTGGGCCATCTCCGCCAGGTCCCCGCATAGGATGTAGACATTCCCGTTCTTCCAGGCGTCAGTGGTCTTCCATTCACCGGATATCGAGGACATCGCCAGGCTGTACTCGTCCGCCGTGTACCCCTCGGTGTCGATTATTATGATGCACGAGGGGTTCATCTGGGAGATCTTCTCGGAGGTGATGTTCGGCCATCCGCCGCGGTCCGTGCAGTTCGATGACGACGATGCCTCGATGATGTTGCTGATATAGGTGCCGGTCCCTGCCACATAGGGCGAGGCGCTGGTCCCCAGGGTGACCAGGACGCTGTCCTCGCCGCTCTTCCCGGCAGAGGCCGATTCCATGAGCGCCAAAGCGCTCGAGATCTGGTCCTCCACATACTCTGCCCTGAGCCCGTAGCCCATGGCCGCACCGACGATGAAGATGTTCTTCAGCACCGATTCGATGCTGTCACTGTCGTAGATGACTACAGCGTTCACGTAGGAGTTCCTGAGGAGGGAGGCCATCTGCACATGGGAGTACTGGGACGAATCACAGAACACCATGTCCGGCGATGTCCCCATGATCGCTTCGTAACTGGGGTCGGTGTAGTTGCCGACGATCTTCGCCGCCTTGGAATCCACCCGGTCTGTTACCGACTGCGGCCAGTTGCTGTAGGAATCGGTGCCCACGATGAGGTTGACGGCGTCCATGGCCGCCACCAGCTCGGTGCAGACCGGGGACAGGGTGACCACGGACGACGGCTGATGATACCCGTAGACGGAGGTGCCGGTGGCATCTACAGCAGGGGCCGGCCCCTTCCCTTCGGCGGTGAACGCCCAGGCGACGACCGTGTAATCGGATGCATCGATGCTATAGCCTTCGCTTTCAGTGTATTCAGTGCTCCCTTTAGCGACGTACCACAGCCCCCAGGTCCCCCCGCTTCCGTCCGTGTAGGTTCTGACGGTGCCGTCGGAATCCTCCACCGTGACCGATGTCGGCGCTCCCGATCCGTCCGTGGCCGCCGTCCAGTTCTCATTGCCGGTGCATGCGATTGAGAACATCTCGACCGGATCCTCGGTCTCGTTGTAGTCGATGTCGGTCCACACCGTGTTGTAATCCCCGAAATCGACCAGGATGCCCTCAGATTGGTAGGGGTTGGCATTGGATCCGAGGCCGTTGAGGAGGACAGCTCCGGCCCCTCCGGCGAGAAGGATGGCGATCGTCACCATGACCTTCAGCCTAAGGGGGCCTGGACGTCCTGCCCGGTCGCTGCGGATCCATGAATTGTCCGTTTTCATTCGATGACCGTTTCTTTCCGTCCCGTCCGCAGGGGACGGGACGGTTTCAATGTTTTCGGTTCAGGTACGCTTCTGCACCGTCACGGCCGCTGCGAATATCGCGATGACCGCCGCGGCGATCAGTACGGCCTTGATCCCGAAGTTGGGTATTTCGTCCCAGATCTCTCCGGAATCATCTGTGTCCGTGTCCCCGCTGTCGGCGTTCCCGGAGGATGCCGCTGCGGACGTCGCCGGGGTCCAATATCCGTACCCGCTGTCGATGTAGGCGGATTCGTCGAAGAATTTGTAGAGCCCGAAGACGACAGCAAAGGCCGAACTCTCCTCGTAGTTCGAGGTCGCCCTCCATTCGCCCCCGTCAGAGTAATAGATCGCGAACCCGTAGTAAGGCTGGGTCCCCCAGGTCCCGGGGGCATAGGTTGTCCCGTTCATATCGATGGACTTGACCCAGTTGCCTGAAAGCGATACAGTTCCGCCGGCTGCTTCGATGGCAGAACTGAGAGCAGATGCCATCGATTCCGCGCTCAGGGAATCCTCGGTCTGCAGGGCCAGCGCCTTATCGTATGCCGCTGTCCCGTCATCGAGATCGAGGACGAAGCTGTAGACCGTCTTGCCGGCGGCGGGGGCCTCCGTGTCGTAGGGCAGAGGAGAGTAGTACCCGTATCCGGAGTACGTGTAGCGCTCCATCATGAAGGTGCCGATCATGTTGAAGTTGACCGCCAGGGTCGAGCCTTCGTCGTAAGTGGATACAGTTTTCCAGCTGCTGCCGTCCGAGTACCAGAGGAGGAAGCCGTAATAGGGGTCGTCCACGCCGAAGGATCCGGGCGTATAGGTCACCCCGTTGTATGTGATCGAGCTCATCCATCCGGAGGAGGAGACGGAGGCGGAGCCTCCGACAGCAGCCATCCCTTTGGTCAGGGCATCGGCGAAGGCCGATGCCGAGACTTCGGTCTCGGTCTGGGCGGGGAGCTTCACGATGATCGGGTCTTTCCCGTAGCTGTCAAACTCCACGGTGATGTTATAGGTGGTGCTCAGCGGGCTTTCGGTCGCCGCCGGGATCGAAACGTCAGGCAGGCAGTACGTCATCCCGTAGGTGATCGCGTTGTCGTTGAGGATCCTGCTCTCGTCGAAGAACTGATACTCGTCGTACACGACGGCGAAGGTGGTGCCCTCATCGTAAGTGGACACTGCTTTCCAGGATCCGTTATCAGCATAGTATACGGAGAATCCCCAGTAGGGAGGGGCCCATTCCGTGCCGGACGCGTATGTAACGTCATCCACGGTGATGGATGTCAGCCAGTTGCCGCTGATGGAGATGCTCCCTCCATATTCCTCGACGGCCGCCTTGAGGAGCGTGCCGAAGTTTTCCGCGCTCACTGAAGAGGCGTACTGCACCGGCAGGCAGACCTCGCAGGAATTGAATTCTTTATCGTTCAGCTGCAGATAGAACGTGTAGGGAATTGCTCCGGATTCGGGCAGCGGGGTCCAGTACCCGTAGCCGCTGTCAGTGTATCCAGATGTCATCTGGTACTGCCCGAACACGATCGCGAAGGTCGTGCTCTCCTCATAGTTCGAGGTCGCTTTCCACTCGCTGCCGTCCGAATAATAGATCGCAAACCCGTAGTAGGGCTCAGTGCCCCAGGAACCGGGGGCGTAGGTGGTGCCGTTCATGGTGATGGACTTGACCCAGTTGCCGGAGAGGGATATCGATCCGCCGGCCGCCGATACCGCGGAACCGAGAGCAGACGCCATGGAGGCCGCGCTCGCGGAATCCTCGTTCTGGGCGCTCAGCCATCCGCTGTAGGAGTTGGTGCCGTCGTTCAGCTCCAGGTAGAACCTGTACTCGGCCCCGCTGTCGGCCGAGGAATCGTCTGATGCGTCCGTCCATATGGCCGCAGCGGAGATGACCATCAGGAAAGCCGCTATCATCGCAGGGATTTTTCCGTTCATACTATCGTTGGCATATAGAACCAACACAATCGGATTTAATGGTTGACATTATAATCCAACTGGTGCCGGGCAAGGAATTTCAGTCGTTCCTGATAGCCGTCAGGTCTGCGATAAGCGGAAATAATGAATGCGCGGTTGCGCGTTTCAGGTGCAATCATGGCGCAGAAAATAGACAAGGCTGAGAAGAAAGAGATGAAAGCCAGGAACAAGGCCGCCAAGCTCGATAAGGCCTCGAAGAGCCTCTACAAGAACAAGACCTTCGTGAACAAGCACTGAAACGCCGCGGGGCTCTCCGGGCCCCGCATTTCCATCGGGCATATGCCCTTCAAACGGACGGGGTCCCGCCCGCTATCCCTCTTGATTTATTACTTTCTTCGATAATGTATATATAATGTGGTCAGTTATCGCTTTGTGATATTGGTTATTATATCCAATCAGTGATTGGGGGCCGTCTGTCGGCCATGTGCCCGCGCAGTCAGGGCGCGGGAACAGGGGGTAAATGTCTGCACATAATGGAAGGTTACCTCCCGCTGGAATGGTGCATCATCTGGTATCTCGTGATGATTCCGTTCGTGGTGCTGGGGTTCAGGAAAATTGTCAGGATCGTACGTTCGCATCCGGAGCAGAGGATGCTGGTCGCTCTTTCGGGGGCGTTCATATTCCTGCTCTCGTCTCTTAAATTGCCGTCCGTCACCGGATCGAGCTCTCATCCTACCGGGACGGGGCTCGCAGTCGTCCTCTACGGGGTGTTCGTATGTTCTTCGCTCTCCATGATAGTTCTAATATTCCAGGCCCTGTTGCTCGCTCACGGGGGGATAACCACCCTGGGAGCGAACTGCGTTTCCATGGGTATCATCGGGCCGGCCGCCGGGCTTCTGGCATGGAAGCTGCTCAGGGGGCTCCGCGTCAGGGTCGTTCCTTCGATGTTCGCGGCGGCGTTCTTCGCCGACCTCACTACCTATGTTGTCACGGCTGTCCAGCTGACCATCTGCTATCACAGCAACGGATGGGCGGCGGCGTTCACTGACTTCATGACCACATATGCAGTGACCCAGATCCCTCTTTCGTTCGTGGAGGGCATGCTGTTCGCCATGTTCGCGAAGTACCTGCTCATCACTCGCCCGGACATCTTCGGCCAGGACAAGCCGGACAAGCCGATCAACTGGAAGGCGTACGCGGCTGGGTTCGCAATTATTGCCGTCGCTGTGGTGGGGATCCTCGCCTACGGGGACTCCCAGGGCATGGACTTCGGCGGGTCGGACGATGCCGGCTCCGGCGATATCGCGGACAACAACGGCGGGAGCTACGAACCGTGGACATCCGGAATCTGGGGGGACTACGAGCTCCCCGGCGAGACCGAATCGATGCTGTTCGCCCTGCAGGCGGCCATCGGCGCCCTGATCATCGGTTACTTCATCGGGATACAGCATGCCAAGAGAAAGCTGTCCGATAATGCCCCGCCCGCGAGGCCGCTGCCGGCCGCCGGCGATGAGGAGAAGAAGGACGAAGAGGACATCCTCGAGAAGATCTACGAGTTCTGAGGTGGGGGAAGACGGCGCGCGGGCTCATAAGCGACCAGGTGGAGATGGACGAGCTGGCATACAGCTCGCGCATGGTCGACTGGTCCCCCCTCGGGAAGCTCCTGTTCACCGTGCTCCTGCTGGTGACCGGGCTCCTGACCAAAAGCATAGCCGTCCCGATGGCCGCGTTCTGCATCGGGCTGGGCCTGATGGCCTACTCCACCAACATGAAGCTCCCGCCGATCATAGCGTTGGCCATCGGCGAGGCGGTCCTCATAATGGTCATCGGCTGCGGGATGATCTCCATCCTCGGCGACAAGTCCCAGCCTGCTCTGATGGAAGGGAAGCTGCTGTGGTTCGATATGTACATGACCGAGGACAGCTTCAACCAGGCCTGGCTGGTCTTCTTCAGGGCGGTGGCCGGCGTGACGCTCATGCTGGCCTTCGCCAGCTCCACGCCTATACCCCATCTGGCGCAGGCGTGCAGGAAGCTGCATCTGCCCAGGGAGATAATCGAGATCGTGGTGCTGATCTACCGCTACGCCTTCCTCCTGCTGGAGAGGATGCTGGTGCTCATTAAGGCCGCCCAATGCCGCCTCGGGTACAACGGGGGAATGCGCACGATCAGAGCTTATGCGGGGGCCATGGTGGGGACTTTCCTGTTCTCCATGGAGATCGCCGAGAAATCCGACGCGGCCCTGGCGAGCAGGAACTACCTGGGGGTTTTCCCCGTGTACCGGCGCCCCAAGGGGATCTCGGCCGCCTGGGTCATTGCATCAATAGCATGCGCGGCATGCCTCTGGTGTTTCGGAGAGTATGTTATCGATTGGAACGGGATGGCCGAGCTCTTCTCGCCGCTTTTCGGGTGGGACCTGTGAGCGGCAGCGTCTTCAGGCTGGAAGGCGTGTCCTACAGCTACGGGGGCACCGACCGCAAAGCTCTGGATAATGTCACGCTCGATATAGAGGAGGGGAGCCGCACCGCGATCCTGGGGGCCAACGGGTCCGGGAAGTCCACTATGTTCTATTCCATGGACGGCGTGTACAGGCCGTCGGAAGGGCAGGTGCTCCACCGCGGTAAGCCGATCTCCTACACGGTCCCGGGGCTCACCCGGCTCCGCGCGGACGTTTCCGTGGTCCTGCAGAACCCGGACGAGCAGATGTTCTCCTCCACAGTGGAGGACGATGTCGCCTTCGGGGCTGTGAACACCGGCGCCACCAGGAAGGACATCGACAGGAGGATCGACGGGGCGCTGCGCCTGGTCCGCATGACGGAGTACCGCCGCACTCCTCTGCACCAGCTTTCCGGAGGGCAGAGAAAGAGGGTATCGATCGCCGGCGCCCTCGCTGTCCGTCCGCGGGTGCTGATCATGGACGAGCCCACCGCCGGGCTGGACCCGCAGGCGTACATGGAGGTCATGGAGCTCGCAGAAAGGCTCCGCCTGATGGGAGTCACCGTGATAATCTCCACCCACGACGTGGACCTGGCATATTCATGGGCGGACAAGGTTCATGTGATGAACGCCGGGAAGCATGTCTACGAGGGCAGTTCCGAAGGGTTCTACAGGGACCCGGCTGCCGTCCGCGCCTGCGGGCTGTTCAGGCCGGCGGTCTACGAGATGAACGATGCCCTGTCAAGGATGTCCGGGTCCGCCCCGGACCCATACCCGAGGACGGTCGGGGAATATCTGGCCAAATTCGGGGGCTCGGGAAAGGCCGGCACCGTATATTGCGTGAGCTGCCCGTCTGACGGGGAGGGCGTGGCCGAGAGGTACGCCGAAGAGGTAAGCAGGGCGGGGGAGGATTCCCGCCGCGGGATAACCGGCATGGATTCCAGGGATGCAGTGTCTGCCGCCCGCCTGAAGGCTGACTTCTATTTCGGCGGGATAGACTCGTGCCTCGCCGAGGCCGTCCTCGGCAGGGATTCCGTGCTGATATTCGATAAGGTCTACGCTCCGCTTGTAAAGGAGAGGGCGGAGAGGATCAGGAGCTTCGGCTCCGATGTGGAGCTGGAGGGGGACATATGACGGACACGCCGATAATGGAGCTCAGGGACGTCGCCTTCAGCTACGGCCGCGGTAAAGGGAAGGCGCTGGACGGCCTCAGCCTGAAGGTCCGCAGGGGGTCCAGGACAGCGGTCATCGGGGCGAACGGCGCCGGGAAGTCCACGATGTTCTGGAACATGAACGGGATCTACCGTCCCGATTCGGGCGAGGTGCTGTATGATGGCATCCCGCTGAAATACGGCCGCCGTGCGCTCACCAGGCTCCGTTCCGACGTAGCGGTCCTCTTCCAGAACCCCGATGAGATGCTCTTCCGCCCCATCGTGGGGCAGGATGTTGCCTTCGGCCCGGAGAACATGAAGCTTCCGAAGAGAGAGGTGGAGTCGCGCGTTTCCGAGGCCCTCCGCATGGTCGGCATGGAGGAGTACCGCGACAGTCCCGTCATGAAGCTCTCCTATGGCCAGAGGAAGAGGGTCGCCATCGCAGGCATCATCGCGATGAAGCCCCGCCTTCTGATCATGGACGAGCCCACCGCCGGCCTGGACCCGCAGATGGCCTCCGAGGTCATGGAGATAGCCAGGCAGCTGAACGAAGAGGGCGTGACCGTGGTGATGGCGTCTCATGACACCGATCTGATCTATTCATGGGCGCAGGAGATCCATGTCATGAGGCACGGGAAGTGCGTTTACTCGGGGGACCCGGACGGTTTCTTCTCGGACGGGACCGCTGTGTACCTGGCGGGGCTGATGCCTCCGCGCATATTCCTGATGAACAGGGGGCTCTGCGAGCTGCGCGGGAAGGACCCCGCGCCCTATCCGAGGACCTATGCCCAGCTGATCTGCAAGACAGCGGAGCGCGGGGGTAACGCCGGGAAGGTAAGCATCCTGCCCGTTTCCAACGGCTGCGATGTCCTCGATGTGAAGGAATCCCTCTCCGCAGCGGGGCTGCTGGATGTTCCCAAAGGGGTCTGCGGCAGAAGTGCCAGATGCGCCGAGGGACTCCTGACCAGGGCACGCATAGACTATGTATGCGGAGCAGCGGAGGCCTCCATGGCCAGGGCGATGGAGGGCACCGACACGGCGCTCATCTGCGATCCTGCGATGGTGGACTCCGTGCTGTCGTCGCTTGAGTTCTCCGAGCGCTGCGGATGGGGGACGATACCCCATGAGGTCCTTCCCGAGTGCGTGCACAGGGACAGAGGAACCGGGAACTGACTGATCCGGGACATCAACGCATGCTTTTCGAAAGCGTCTCCGCCGAATCAGGAGCAGGACAAGAACTGGATGAGTGCATTCGTCGGGATTCGAACCCGAGTAGCAAGCTTGGAAGGCTTGAATCCTAACCAACTAGATTACGAATGCGCTTAGAAGTCGGATATTTTGAATCCGTATATAACACTTTTCGACAGATGCTGAAGTCCAGCCAGAACGGGACGGGCTGGAATGATAATCAAGGGTTAGGGGACGGGTCTCCCCGTCCCCGGGGTTTACTGCTCAGGCTTCCTGCATAGGGTCGCAGAGGACGTACTTCCAGACGGCCCAGGCGATCGCAGCGCCGATGAGGGGCGCGATGATGAACACCCAGACGTCTCCGGCATTGCCGACATCGGCGATGGCGTCGACGATAGCGGGGCCGATGGACCTGGCGGGGTTGACGGAGGTTCCGGTCAGGTTGATCCCGATGAAGTGGACCATGGTCAGGGTGAGGCCGATGAAGAGTCCGGCGTACTTGTCCATGCCGTTCTTGGCGGTGGCCGCCAGGGCGACGAGGACGAAGACGAAGGTCAGGACGACCTCGATCAGGATGGAGTATGCGACGTCGTCATGGACGAGGTGGTTGGACCCGACGCTGGTGAGATCGTCGAGAGCACAGTCGTTCATTCCCATGGCGAACAGGGCGACGACGAAGGCACCGATGATGGCGCCGATGACCTGGAAGATGAAGTAGAACACGAACTCGGTCCAGGTGATCCTCTTGTCGAGGGCCATGCCGAGCGAGACAGCGGGGTTGAGGTGGCAGCCCGAGATCTGTCCGACAGTAACCGACATGACGACTACAGACAGACCGAAAGCGAAGGCAGTGGCCACGAGATCGCCGGTCAGGACAGCGGTCCCGACACCGGCGAGCACGAGGACGAAAGTGCCGACCAGCTCAGCCATGTATTTCCTTATTTCAATTGCATCCATTTTATGCCCCCTCTGCCTGAGCAGAGAGTATCCTGCCAACCTCTCAGACCATATTAACGCTTTTTCATCGTACGGATACTGGAAATCACTCTCTCTAATATCTGGCACATTATGTAAGCCCGAGACTTCCATGCCGGCGTAAAATAACGCTCCCGCCTGCTGGCACATCATAAACGGATGCGTCCGCACTCTCAGCGGACCTTTTCCCATACCTACAAATATTAATTATAAGGCAAACCTTAGCCCCAGGCATGAACGGAAGGCCGGTCTTCGGCAATAAGACCGAGACCGAGGAATGGGAAGCCGTCCAGAGGATCGACCGTGCTAAGGACAAGGTCAAAGCCCTGTCCGACATCATCGTCAAGATCACCCTCTCGGACGGGCCGGTGCACTCAGCCATTCTCACAGATGTCATCAACAGGGTTGCGGAGCACAATGACGTCGATGACTGGGAGAACATTCTGAAAGACATGGTGGCCAAGAAGCGCCCGCAGGACACCCGTCCGGTGCTGGCGGCGGCCGAATACTGCGTCAAGATGGGCAGGGCGGACCTTGCCAAGGAATATCTGGATACAGTCAAGGAGACCTCGGACGTGCCCATGGCCTGCGTGGCGTGGGCGAAGTACCTGGACCTCATCGGGGACGCCAAGGGCGCCGTAAGGCAGCTCTACACTGCGATATCCAGCGACCCCTGCTGCAGGGAAGCGTACCTGATGCTCGAGAAGCTCGACCCGGAGAACGACTGGGAAGACCTGATGGCCTGCGAGTGCATATGGGCGAAGGAGCCGTTCGACGAGCCCCCGGAGAAGAACACTCCCGAGCACGATCTTTACGGGATATACCGCGAGTGGTTCGTGGACGGCGGGGAGAAGGCAACCCATGCCCAGACCCTGCTCACCAACCACAAGCTGTTCAACGAGGGCGAGAGCATGTTCCTCACCGTCCGCGCCAGAATGGCAGTGTCCGAGCGCGACTGGACCGTCGCCGAGAAGATGTACAGCGCCGCCACCGCCGGCAGGCGCGTCGGCCCTGCCATGCTCTGCGAGATCGCCGAGATGTACGCCGCCCAGGGCGATTACGGGAAGGCCCTCTCCAAATACCGCGATGCCGAGGCCAGCGATCCCGGGTCGGCCAGGGTGGCCATGGGCCTCATTGACTCCTACACCGGTCTCGGGAAGGTCAACGAGGCCGTAGAGGTCACCAAGGAGTTCCTGCCCTCCGAGACCTCCGGGTACGATGCCTATCTGCACGTGGCAGATATCCTGCTGAAGAAAGGGTACCTTGACGAGGCGTACTCCAACGCCGAGAGCGTGTTCACCACATATCCCAACGACTGCAGGACATCAGTTCTCCTCTCGAGGATATCCATGGCCCGCGGCGACACTGTGTCCGCCAGGAACCAGGCCAAGGATGCTGTCCATGCCGATCCCAAGGACCCGGAGGCCCTCGCCCACATGTCGAAGGTCTGCCTGGCCGGAGGGGACATAAAATCGGCCGTCAAGTACGGCAGGAAGGCCGTCAAGTACGGCCCATCCAATGTCAATGCCCACATCTCGCTGATGGAGGCGTACCGCCAGTCCGGTGACAGCGGCAAGACCATCTCGGAGTGCCAGGCGGTCCTGGCGCTCGACGGGAGCAACACTGAGGCGTCAGACACCCTGGCGAGCCTTCAGTTCGAGGCGTCTCAGCGCACCCGCACCGAAGACCTCTCGTCCAAGATCGAAGGCGAGGATGCGTTCGTCCAGAAGCTCAGCGACCTGATCGCCGCCGGGGATTACGACGAGGCGCTCACCCTATGCTCGACCCATGAGTCCCAGTTCGGGGGCCTCGCCATCGTCCGCAGGCTCAGGGGCAACGCTGAGTACGCGCTCGGGCAGTACGCCAAGGCGTCCGCGTCATATGCGAGCGCCGTCGCCGTCCAGCAGGATGCCGAGACCTGGTATTCCAAAGGTATGGCCGACGAGGCCCTCGGGGACCTGGAATCGGCCGAGTCGTCCTATGACAGGGCGATCATGATGGATATCAAGAACGACAAGTACTGGATATCCAAAGGCTGCGTCCAGGAGAAGAAGGGAGACCGCGCCGAGGCCGTCAAGTCCTTCAACCGCGCCATCGAGTTGAACCCTGTGTCCTCGTACGCCCTGGCGAGGAAGGCGGCCATATTTGCCGAGGAAGGCCGTTACGAGGATGCGCTGCACTATCTGTCCATGGCGGGCATGGTGGAGCCCAACAACGATGCCATCTACGCCCTGCGCATGAAGATCTGCCTGAAGGCCAGCAGGTACCGCGAGGTCATCGACATCGGCACCAAGCTCCTCAGGAGCAAGAGCGAGCCCGACGACACCATCGTGTACTGCATCGTGCAGGCGTACATCGGCTCCGGCGATACTTCCGGAGCTGAGAAGGTCCTGGAGAAGCCGCTCAGGAACAACCCCGAGTCGGAGATCCTCATGCGCGCATCGAGGGACCTCTATGTCGCCATGAGCAGGAACGATGAGATCATCCAGGTCTGCCGCGCGCTCCTCAGGGTGGCGCCGCATGATAGGGTGACCAAGAAGGACCTCGCAGACGCTCTCTTCCGCACCGGGAAGGGGGAGGAGGCGGCGTCCATCTACGCATCTCTCAGCGAGTCCGCCTCGTCCGAGAAGATCGATGACGCCGGTTCCATGAAGGACCCGGAGGCCAACATGGCGGTCGCCAGGTCGCTGATGGAGGCGAGGGACTACGTCGGGGCCGGGAAGATGGCCGACCGTGCGCTCAACGCGGACCCCAACAACACCGACTACATCCTCTTCAGGGCCTCGCTGTACCGCGTCAGCGACAGTGCCAGGATAGCAGAGGCATACCTCTCGCAGAACATCCAGAGGAACCCTGCGGCCGCCCCGCTGTACGTTTACGCAGGCGACCTGCGCGTAGAGGAAGAGGATTACGAGGGGGCCATCGAGGCCTACAACAAAGCGATGGAGAAGGGGATCAAATCCGCTTCCCTGTACGATAAGCTCGGAGCAGTCCAGAAGACCATGGGCAGGACCGATGCCGCCATGCAGAGCTATGAGGCGGCCCTCAGGCTCGACCCGAAGGACGATTCCGCCGGGAAGGAGCTCGCGAAGCTGCAGATCTCCAAGAAGATGTACGACAAGGCGCTCATGACGATAGACAACGCCCTCGCCGTCCACCCCAGCTCAGACGGGTTCGCCATCAAGGCGGCCGCCTGCCGCGGGCTGAAGGACCGTGAAGGCGTGAAGGACGCCTACTCCAAGTTCATCGCCTATCCCAACCCGGCCGAGGAGGACGTCAGGGCGGTCATCGCCGCGCTGAACAGCGTCAATCTCAGGTCCGAGGCGGACAGCATGAAGGACGGCATCTCGCAGGAGGCCGTCAAGGAGACCCACCTAGTCCCGCAGAGCGTCATGAGGACCGCGGAGCGCATCATGCGCCGCGCCTACATGATGGGGCTGGCCATCGACGACCAGGATGTCCTCGACGCCATCGATAACGAAGAGAGCGAGGCCGCGGTGGCCTATCTGAAGAACATCCCTGAGTACGGCGAGGTCGTCTACGGGGCCGCCGGCTACGAGAGGATGGAAGCGCTGTCCAGGAACGCGCTGGTCAGGTCCAAGGTCGAGAAGATGTCCGACATCACCGTCGAGAAGGCCTACATGGCCGGCGGCGCCAGGGATGCGGAGGAGGCCAAGCTCCTGGTCGGCTACATACGCAGCTGCCCCGAGTCCAAGCTCCCCAGGGAGATTCCCGACGAGTACGCCTCGATCGTCCCGAGCGTGACCAAGAAGGACACGCCGGAGCAGGTCATGAGGGACATGGGCGTCGGCTACTTCGGCGCGAGGATAATCCTCTCGGCCGTGGAATGAGGGAGCCTCTCCCCGGCCTTTCTTCTCCGGCCGGGGAGCTCCCCTGATGATCTCAATAATCCGTTATCTCGGATTTCATGAACTCGCGCATGAGGCATGTCGCGTAGTTCCCTTTGGGCAGGAAGAACTTCAGGGAGTAAGAGTTCCCGGAGACCTCGTAGGAAAGGTTCCTGACTGGGCAGAGGATCTCCCTCCTGCCGCCTTCCGAGCTGCAGTGCGGCAGACCGGGTATGATGAAGTTGTCGGGCTCGAGGCCCTGTTCCTCCACCACTTTCCTCTCGATCTCACCCATCTCGCCGTCCGCGAACTCGCTTGCCGAGCCGAAAAGGCACCCGGTGACGAACGCTTTGCCGAGCCTGATCTGCCTGTCCACCAGGTCGATGTTGGCATCCGTGGCCTTCACAGTCCTCTCGTGCATCGGTATGCCGTCGGAATCCAGCGGGATGACGATATCCCCGACGGCAGGTCTGTTGATGGGCATGCCGGCGGCGATGCGCCTGCTGAGCATGATGTTGAACAGGTACGACTGGTACGCATGGACGAACATCATCTGCAGGTTCACGGGCATCTCCGCGATGGCGCCGACCCAATCGCCCGGGCGGTCCACCATGTGCATGACCATGGTCTTCTCGAAGCTCATGGCCTCGGGGATCTCCCCGACCAGCGGCCCCCAGTCGTCCGCGGCCGCCAGCTTCTCTCTCATGCCGAAGGCGGAATCGTCCTTGGACGCGTTCGTCGCCGGGTCGCAGACATAGCATCTGACCGCACCTTCGATGTCCCCGCGGACGAGATGCTCCCCGACGAGATGGGTTATGGGCCTGACGATGCCGAACCTCTGCACCCCGTAATAGTTCGGGAAGCCTCCGACGGCCCCGATCTCCGCCGCGACGCTGCTGACAGAATCCTCGATCTCCGCTTCCGGCATATCGCAGCCGGAGACCCTGATCCTGAAATCGTTGCCGGAGAGGTCCCCGAGCTTCAGCCCGCGGTTGGAGGTGTAGACATCGGATATGCTGATGTCCTTGAGGGACAGCCTGCCCAGGATGTCCGGCGAGCCCAGGAAGGACATCAGCTGGGTGGTGACGGCGCGCTTGTCCTTGGTGCCGGCGAAGCCGATCCTGTCGCGCGATATGCCCAACTGGCGGGACATCAGGCGGATCATGCGGTTGGTCTCCCAGTTGCGGGCGGTCACCGTGGCTATGGTGAAGCGCCCGTTGTCGGCCGGCTCCGGTCTGGAAGAGACCTCGGTGACGACGAAATCCTCGGGGGCGGCCTTGATGCGGCCGCCGGTGCCCGCGCCGCCCGTGAGGTAATAGAGCATGCCGACGTCCGCTTCGGCGGTGCGGCATTCCCTGAAGGCCATGTTCACTCTTCGATCTTGCTGAAATAGGCTGCGACCGCCTCGGCGGCCTTCTTCAGGGCCGCTTCGGGAGTGCCGGAGGAGACCTTGATCTCGAGGTAGGGGTCGTCAAGGTCGGGATGGTCCTCGATGTACCTGCTGTAAACGACGTCCTTGTCGGAGTTGAGCTCCTGGATCAGGGGCTCCACAAGGGTTGTGCTTGAATCTTTGAGCCCGATCCTGAGGGTCTTGCCCTCGTCGGACCTGGTCACAACGTACATCTGCATATTTGGTCCATCGCGCGTTTTATTATAAAGGTTTGTCACTCGTCCGCGGAACCGTTCTCCGATGATCTCTCGGCCTCTTCCACGCTTTCCACGTCCCTCTCATCCTGCATCTCGTAGAATTCGACGATCTCGGCGGCGGTGGTGCACTGCTCGGGGGTCTTGTCGTCCCTCACCCTGCCGGTGAACCTGGGGAACCTGAGGCCCAGCCCCGAGCCCTCCTTGACCGCGCCGCGGGCGATGGTGTGGATGGGGCTGATGCTGATGTCCGCGGCGGTGACCTCGAGGACCAGCCCGGGGACGAACCACACGTCCGGCACCATCTCGGCGTCCACCGACGACGGCCGTCCCTCCGACCTGTACTTCTCCAGCATTCCCGGCAGGGCGGCCAGGAACGCATCGTCGAACCCGGTCCCCAGCTTGCATGCGGTGCCCCACCTTCCCGTGTCTGGGTCATATGCCGCCATCAGCAGGGCGCCGTAGACGCCGGCGCGCTTGCCCATGCCGTAGAACGCCCCCACGACGGTGAGGTCGAAGCTGTCGACGAGGGCCTGGGTGTAGTCCTTCTTGTACTTGATCCAGAGGAACCCCCTGGAACCGGCGCGGTACACGGAGTCCTGGGCCAGGGATTTGGCCATGATGCCCTCGCATTTCGACCCGATGGCGGTGTCGAAGAACTTCTGGGCCTCCTCCTCGGACCCTATGACCGCCCTCTCTGAATAACCCAGGCGGTCGTACCCGTCCCCCTTCGACTCCGAGAACGAGGACTCGAGCATCATCCTCCTGTAGGGGTAGGGCTTGAGGGTCAGGTCTTCGCCGTCGCGGTAGAGCATGTCGAACATGAATATGCGCACGGGGACGTCCTCGACGGCCTTGGACATGCCGTGCTTCTTCCTCCTGTGGGTCACGTTCTGGAACGGGAGGAGCCCGTCGGCGGCGGGGTCGTAGGCGACGCACTCGCCCTCGACTATGGCCTCCTTCCCCTTCAGCTGGGCGGCCAGCGCCTCCCCGATGTCCGGGAAGTTGGGGGTCAGATCCTCCAGGCGGCGGGAGTAGAGCTTCACGAAGCCGTCCGGGCCCTTCCTGATGTGGGCCTGCACGCGGATGCCGTCGTACTTGTACTCGAAGGCGCACTTCCCGCCCATCCTCGCCATGATGTCCGGGAGGGACCTGAGCCTCTCGGCGAGCATCACCTTCACCGGGCTCCCGACGGCCACCTTTATCGCGCGGACCCCGTCCATGCCCTTCTCCGCGAGCGTCTCGGCCACCAGGCCCATGTCGCAGGTGATGTTGAACGCCCTCTCGATCTCCGGGCGGTCGTCCTTCGACGCGAAGGCCTGCGCCAGGGCGTCCATGACGGTCATGGAGCCGGCACCCACCCTCATCCTGCCGGTGACGATCCTGCAGAGGTAGCGGGCCTCCAGCGGGCCGGAGTCCGAAAGCATCCTGGCGAGGATCTTGGTCTTCCGGTCCTGGGAGTCCTTCCCGGAGGCGGACTCTATCTTCAGCAGGGAATCTACTACTCCTTCGAAGGTCAGCGGCTCGGAGAACAGGGTCATCTGCTTCTTCTTCTGGGTCAGCACCTCGGCGACCTCTCCCGGGTCCCCGGTCCTGACCCACATGTCCTCGACCTCGGAGAGGCTCCTGCCCGATACCGAGGAGATCGCCCTCAGGACCAGCTTGTCGGCCATGCCGAGCTCCAGGGGGACGAAGTCCGGGTGCAGCCTGCCCACCGACAGGTAGATCGTCTGCCTGATGTACTTCGGGTCGATCTCCGAGAAGTACCCGGCCAGTATGTCGGTCATCTCCAGTCTGCTCGATGTCGATTCGAGCCTGTCGAACGTCTCCGCCAGTTCGCTGAAAAGCATCATCTTCCCCATCCTCCGTCATCATATCAAACATGCCGCCGGGCCGTCAGAAGTACGTCTGGCCGGAGCCCACCCTCGGCCCCTTGGACAGGGACCTGCTGAGAGATTCCAGCCTCTGGCGCATCATCTCCTCCTTCTTCTTGCTGGCCTTCTCGACGGCCTCGTCCATCGTGCCCTTGGCCACCAGCACGTAGACCTCGCCGTCGCTCTTCCTCCCGGTCCTCCCGCGGCGCTGTATAGTGCGGATCTCCGACGACACGGGCTCGTAGAAGATCACCGCATTGGTGCTGGCTATGTCGAGACCCTCCTCGCCGACGGAGGTGGAGACGACCACGTTGAAGTCTCCGCTGCGGAAACGTTCCAGCATCTCGATCTGCTCGCTCTGCCTCAGGCCGCCGTTGGCCTGCCCGATGAGCTTGGCGACCCTGGCGCCGTTCACCAGGGCGAGCTTCTCGCTGAGGATGTCGCAGGTCTCCCTGTACTGAGCGAAGACCAGAACTCTAGGGCTCTCGCCCGAGGCGATGACGCGCGACACCAGCCCCATCACCTGCGAGATTTTCGGGTGCCCGACATTGCTGCTCTCCGCCATGTGCCAGGCGTGCAGGTAACCTTCGTCCTGGGTCAACTCGCGGTCGGCCTTGGACGCCCCCGGGGCCTCGGCATCGGCGTTCACCTTGGACAGGAACTTCCTGAGCTGGGGGATTCCCTGTGTCTCCGCGAGCTCGATGGCGTAGAGGAGCTTGATGCAGGCCGAGGTGAGGACCAGACCGCGGAAAACGGTGTATGTCCTCTCGCCCCTGCCCAGGCGCATCTGGAGGGACGATTGGATCGAGAGCATGTGCTTCTTGGACGCCGGCCATCCCGGATCGGTGAGCCTGAGGGCCACCAGGTCCCCGAAGTACCCGTCGAGGACCTTTTTCAGCTCCGCGGAGATGTCCGTGATCTCCTGCGGCAGGGTGACCTCGATCCTGTTCACGTAGGTGTCGTGCACGTAAGGGGAGACGTCCGGGTCGTCCTCGGTGCGCATCTCGATCCTCACCAGGCCCAGGTTCCTGCAGACCTCCTCGATCCTGGAGGCGTCGCTGCCGGGGGAGGCGGTCATGCCGAGGGTGCGGCAGCCGGCCGGGATGTAGCGGGCGACGTTCACGTAATCGTAGTTGCCGGTGGCGCGGTGGGCCTCATCGAATATGACCATGCCGAACCCGGACAGGTCGTAGACTCCGTTGTCGAGGTCGTTGGAGACCGATTGGGGGGTGGAGACCGTGAACCCGCTTCCGGCGATGACAGCGGCCCTCTTGGGCGGGCGCATCTGCCCGTTGAGCATCCCCACGGAGATGCCGTCCAGCATCGATGAGAAGTACTCGCTGTGCTGGTCGACGAGCGGCTTGGTGGGCGCCAGCATGAGCACTTTCTTCCCTTCGGAGAGCACCCTGGCGGCCGCCAAAAGGGCGACGGCGGTCTTCCCCAGCCCGGTGGGCAGGATGACGAGGGTGTTCTGCCTGAGGCATTCCGCAGCGATCTCCGACTGGTAGCGTCTGTCCTCCAGTCTTCCTTCGGCGATGCCCGGCATGCGGACATACTGCATATACCCAGGTTATCGGCGGTTTATTAAAAAGGATTATCGGGCCGCCCGATCGGGGGCAGGCCCGACGGAAGGTTTCAGTAGGAACCGCATCCGCCGCCGCAGGATGCGCAGCCGTTGAAGTTGGGGTTGCGTATCGAGAGGCCGGTGCCGAAGTTCGGGTCGTCGACGAACTCGATGACGCACTCGTCGAGGGCCTTGGCGGTCTCGTCGTCATAGAACATGTCGAAACTCTTCGCGGTCTTGTCGACCTGCTCCCCCTCGGAGGGCTTCTCCTGGAAGGACATCCCGAACTGCGGGCCGGAGCATGCATACCCGGAGAGGTACACCTTGATACCCCATCCGGTCTTCTGGTTCTTCTCGAGGAGCTCGTCGATGAACTTCTCCGCTTCAGGGGTTATTGTAACCATGGTTTATGATTAGTCAGGACTGCTATAAAAATGTTAGGTGGTACCTAAATCAGCCTGTATGAGTCACTCCACATCCATGCCGTAAGCGTCCGCGAACACGCGGAAGGCGTACGACTGGCTCCTGGTCATGCACATGTAGCCGGCTATCTCGAGGACCTCCAGGACCTCGTCCTTGGTGGCGCCGAGCGCAACAGCGTTCCTGATGTGCTCCTTCATGCAGTACTGGCCTCCGAGCGCCGCTGCGGCGGCGAGCGCGACCAGCTCCCTTGTCTTTTTATCCAGGCTTCCCTCGCCCTCGAACAGCTTCATGCTCAGCTCGGCGTTGGGGACGAAAAGGTCCGGGCGTTCCGAGAGGACCTTGTTCACCAGGGGGACCTTCCCGCGCGTCTCCTCTATTGATTTCAGGATCCCGTCGGCCTTCTCTCTGAGCTTCTCTTTGTTCTCCATGCCTGATAATGGGTGCGTATGACATCATCCTTTCCCCTGCAGATGGAGGTCTTCTCCAACTTGGATTGATAATTTATACCGTGCGTGGGATACTTCGCCGGGGAAAACGAATGCTGAAGACCACCAAGATTTTCATCGGCATCATTGTCGTCGCCGCCGTTATCGCGGCGGCCTGCTTCCTCGTCTTCTACGAGTGAACTGCCGGCCCGTTCCGTGCGGGCCGGAAACGCCTTCCGTCCCATGCCTTCCGCAGGGTTCTGAAATGCAGTGTCCGGATGCAGAAAGTTCATGCGCCAGATCTGGAAGATACGTCCAATTATTTTTATAAACTTATCAGGCTATCATTTTCAGCAAAGCGTGGTAATAATGCTGAAAACGACTAAATTGTTCATTTCGATCATCGTCGTCTCCGCGGTCATCGCCGCCGGGGCCGGAGCTGTCTTCTACGACGAT
>Ga0256406_1002616_pt1 | contig 24778 bp, 28 predicted proteins | sample RumenRJG_03DNA_FD_185986 | JGI IMG/M metagenome (GOLD analysis project Ga0256406, IMG submission 185986) | Bovine rumen microbial communities from Lethbridge, Alberta, Canada - RJG_03 | ecosystem: Host-associated > Mammals > Digestive system > Stomach > Rumen | place: Canada: Alberta | collected...
GGCGGCCATGCAGACGGCGGCCAGGACCAGGATGGACATGAGGGGAGCGTAGTTCCTCAGCCCGGCATCCCCGTTCCCCGGTTTGAGGAACGGGTTGCGCCGGCTTATCATGAGCACCACGCAGGCTACCGCCGCCGGTACGGCGACCAGCGTCAGGACGGCGATCTGCTCTATGCCTATGGGCGAAGAGCCGAACAGGCCCCCGAAACCCAGCATGGGGACGATGCACATGAGGACCATCGGTACCATGATGCCGAGGGCGAACACCGCCATGCAGGGGGCGTTCAAGGATGCGCTGAAGGACTTCCCGGCCTCCTTCAGGCCGGTCAGGGCGATCTCGGAGGCATCGCGGAGCGAACGCTCCCTCTCATCCTCGGCGCGGGCCTCGGACGCCGAGACCGCCATATGGATCGCCATGGAGTACGGCGAGGCGGAATCCGGGAGCCGGGAGAGCTCCGATATGAGCGACGCCCGCATGTCCGGCCTGACCCTGGTGTCGGCGAGGTCGGCCACCCTGCAGAATATCTTCTTGGAGATCTGCGGGCCGTCCTCCGCGACCGCGCGGACGGCCGAATCGAGGGACCCGCCGCCCGATATGGACGTCGACATGATGCCCACGACCCCGGGGGCCTCATTCAGGAGCTTCGGGACGTCCTCGCTGCGGACGGGCGGCCGGTCCTCGGTCTGCCGCGTCCGCATCCTCCTTTTGATATTCTCCCCGAACTCGGGCGCGTACGCCGCTCCGGCATCGTTCATGACCCGTCCCCCATGTCCTTCCCGGTCTCCGCGAAGACCTTGTTCCGGAACGATGCGAGGATATCGTCGGGGTTCCTCCCGGCCATCCTCGACAGATGGTCGTTCGCGGCGCTGATCCATTCGGGGCTGAAGAACTGCTCCCCCCAGCGCCCGCCCATGGACGCCAGGTACCCGCGGAGCATGGACCTCGCCTTGATCTCGTTCCTGGCCTCCTCTTCTGTCTCCACGGACGAGGCCAGCGCCCTGCGCATGACCGGCACCGAGAAATCCAGGCGGTTGCCGGACAGATCGGCGAACTCCCCCGGCCTGTCGGTGGTGGCCGCCACCTCGCTGACCCTCCTGGACTGCGCCCCCGTCCTCCTGTCGCGGAACGAACCCAGCGTCACGAGGATGTCGGTGGCCATGAACGCCTCGGGCGAGATCCCCATGTCGTGGACCACTCTCTCGTACACGGTCCTCGCGCTGTCGCCGTGGATGGTCCCCAGGATCGAGCTCCCGGCGCGGCCGGTCCTCATGCTCTGGTACAGCGTCCTTGCCTCTTCCCCTCTGACCTCCCCGAGCACGATGGCGGACTCGCCGAGCCTCAGGGAGACCCTGAGGGCCTCGTTGGCCCTCGACAGGCTGTCCCCGTCCATGCGGTCGTCCACCAGCATGGACTGCACCTTGTACCCCATCTTCCTCATCTTCTCCCCCGGCAGCTCGATGGTGTCCTCGATGGTGAGGATCCTCTGGGACAATGGGAACTCGAACATCAGGGCCGAGAGCAGGGAGCTCTTCCCGGCCCCCCTCGCGCCGCAGATCATGAAGGTCGCGCGGTTCTGTATGAGGAACGACAGGAGCCCGGCAGTCGCGGCGTCCATGGTGCCGTTGGAGATCAGGCGGGTGAGCGTCCACGGGTCGGAGGAATGCTTCCTTATGGCCACGGCATCGCCGTTGGGGCTCATGGGGTACCCCACCACCGTGGCCCTCGCCTCCTGCGCTTTCATATCCGTCTCCAGCACCGGCGACGATTCGCAGAACGGGAGCCCCGATTCCCTCTTGAGCACGTTGATGAGGTTGTCCACCTCCCTGCGGTCGACGATGAGGTTGGTGCGGCAGCGCACATGGGAGTTCCCGTCCCCTATCCCGCGCATGGTGACGTGGATCCTGTTCCTATCGCAGGGGGCATCGATGTAGATGTCGTGCAATCCGAAAATCGCATATTTTTGCCCGAAAACGCTCCGAATTCAATCAACCGAATATGCTGGATAGGCTTAGGTTGGAGACAACTTGGGACAAGAAGAAAGACAACGGAAGGGATGCAACCGTACACGGAACGATCCCAACGAACAGCAATACGAAAGACACTTGATGATTGGCGGTTACGAGAACCCCGTTCAGACCATGCCCTCGGGTGAGGGGAACTTCTGCTTCGAGACCAACGATCCCGGGGCCATCGACAGCTTCTATGCCCCGGACGCGGACAGCCTGCTCAGGCACATCTACCGCGAACTGGGGACCGTGGACATCGTGAGGATGCACGGCTACACGTGGTCGGTCGAGGATTCGGAAAACATCTACGGAACGATACGCGAAACGGGCGAAGGAAAACCATCCTTGCCCGACAGTCTGGCCGATCTCCATCAAGCTCACAAGAAGAACGATGGTCCGTTCAGCATCGAGGCGATCATTGTAACTTACGGTGTGCGGGAGGCTTCCCAATGATGCCGAAGAAGGCACGCACCAAGAGGAACGAGAAAATCAGGAAGCTCGCCGCCGAAGGGTACACCCGCCAGCAGATCGCGCGGATAGTCAACATGCACCCCAATTCGGTGGCCTCGATCCTCCGTTCCTACATAGTCCGGGAGGAGCTGATGGAGGTCCCCAACAGCAATCCGAGGGTCTACTACGACCCTCACGTACGTGCGATGGGAGACGTTGGAGCAAAAACCGATGAAAACGACGGGAGCGTCGAAAATATCGCGGTCCTCGTCGAGAGAGGGTTCTCCGACACGCTCCCCCGCGGAGGCCTCCCTAACGGATGGGTGAACATGCACATCTCGGGAATCGCGGTCTCCATGAAGATCCGCAAGAAAGGAACGTTCGACGATGTCCCCGCACCGGGAGAGGGGTACTGCGGATATTGGGACAAACCCAAGGCCGCAGGGAAAGGCATGACCCTTCACCACTGCCACCTGCCGTACATCTTCCGTCAGAGGAAGGTAGGTGCGGTCTTCAGGATCGGGAGCAAGGGAGGATGCACATTCACGGTCAATCCGGGAAGGGTCTACTTCGACCCGCGGAAGATCTCTCAGCACCAGGCGAAACAGATGCTCCTGGACAGGGCGGTGTTCATCGCTTCGCTCCTGTCGAAGAATGGATGGCAGCTCACCGACCCCGAGATAAAGGGAAGGATCCACATCGGCAAGGAGAACGACCCTCTGGCCGAGTACATCCCTTCGGGGGTGCATGACGAGAGGAAGGACATCACCACCGACTTCTCCCCGGCGAGGATGGTCTGCGAGACCGAGCTGGAGCATCCGAGGAACGACCAGGAGATCATCGACTATTCCGACCTTCCGACCGCAGTCGCCGAGGTGAGAGAAGGTAACAGAAGGAACTCCGAGGAGATCGAGCTGATGAAGGCCGAGCTCATCGGATTGAAGGAAGTCATCCACACGCAGGGAGAGGTGATCCTCGACCTCACGGGGAACGTCACCAGACTCACGCAGGCGGTGACGGAGCTCACGACCTTGCAGACGATGATGGTGGCCGACAGGTTCCCGAAGTTCACCGGGGAGGGGTACCAATGAGGTACAGCGAGCTGAAGGTCCAGATCATCCTCTCAAGCGGGAAGTTCCTGTACGTTACCGACAAGGCGAAGGAGATCCTGGACAACATCCGTCACGGGAAGGACCAGTTCATTGAGATGCAGTGTACTGACGGATACAGGTATTACATCAACATCGACCATATCGTCAATGCGAGGGAGGAGTACCAATGACCTCCTGTGCGAAGTGCGGAAAGGCCGAAGGCCTTTATTACGACGACATCTGCGACGTCGTCGACGGCGAGGCCTCCAAGTCCATCTTCCATCTCTGTAAGGGATGCCAGCACGAGTACTACCTTCTGACCAAGAGGTTCCTGGAGGGGAATGAATGACCGTCCAGCTTACCATAGCCGGAGACCCGCAGGATTGCAGGGACACCATCTACAAGCTTCGTCTGGTCAGTGAGCTGAAGATCTCCACGATCTACGAACAATGCAACGAGACCAAGGTCCACGCCAGCTACTTCGTCATCCTCGATGAGAAGGGCAATCCCAGATGGGCGCTGGAGAACCTTCCCGATCCCGATGACTTCTTCCGCGAGGTCAAGAGATTTTCCTGGGGTGATCCCCAATGACCGGTCTGAACGAAGGCAAGCGTGCCGTCATCTACGCACGCGTGTCCACGAAAGGGCAGGCGGATTCGGGAGTGTCCATCGAGACGCAGCTGAAGGTATGCCGCAGATGGTGTAAGCAGGAGGGGATGGAGATCGTCGGGGAGTTCCACGACGACGGCGTCTCCGGGACAACCACCGACAGGGACGAGTTCGCCGCCCTCATAGCGACGATAGTCAGCAAATCCGCTGAACAGCTGGTGGTCTACGATTCCTCAAGGATCACCAGGGAGGGGAACGACAAGTACGACAAGCTGAAGAAGGTCCTGAGGGAACTCGGCTGTTCCGTGGTGTATGCAAGTCTCGGAGGCCTCACTGCGGATTCCACCGCCGCAGTGTATATGGATACGTACAAGGCGGCCTCCGATTCCCTTTACGTGAAGGAGTCCACCAAGAAAACCAGGGAGTCCGTGGACATCCTCATAAAAGAGGGGAAGCACGTCTCCAGGTCGACGGGGTTCGTATTCGAGGAGGACATCCATATTATGCCTAAGGGCAGGGTGCTTCTTGAAGACCGTGTCCGGGAGAAGAAGGATCCCGACGGGACCGTGGTACGCACGATAACCAAGGCGACGGTCGTCAGATCTGAGAAGGCCTTCTTCGATCTCGTCGACAGGGGTGCTTCCATCGAGGTCATCGCGGAGATGTGGGGATTGGGCCGTCACTGTCTCACCGAGGCGGTGAAAGGGAAGTCCCGGTGCGTAAGGGAGAAGTGTCCGATCCCGGACCGTTATCCCGAATACGTCAGGAGACTCAAGGCCGCGAAGGAGTCGGGAGTCTACGATCCCGTCTTCGAGCCGTACCGCAAGGCCGTCCGTGCGAGGGCATCGAAGGAGAGAGCACAATGCAGGGCGAAAGCCACGGAAAGAAGGGCTGACGGAAACAAGGGTTCGGAATCCACGGTTATTCCTCGCTTAGACCATGGAAACAAGGGGGCGGAATCGTGAACGGAAAGAACGGTTCCCTTGTTTCCGTTGCGGTAGGACTTGTTTCCGTTGGGTGTGAAGTTTTATGTGTGACGGAATCCTATTACACGATGCGGATATCATCCGCCCTGCCGCCTGAGAATCCCTGTGCTTCGGGCACGTGTACGGATCACTGTGGCATCAGACCACCTATCAAGACAAACACCCTCGGTGAAATCGATTGTCTTTGCACTTCGAGTGCGGCGCGGCAGGTTTCTTCTCATCCTGAATGGAACGAATCAAATAGTCGTGAACCGTGGGGAGGTACGCAGAAGTGTTCCCATCCCTATTCGGTAAGACGTTCTGCACCGCGGCCGGGCGCACTTCTCCTGGAAGTACCCTTCCAATCAATGTGCATCCCATTGTCCGGCCGTGGTCTTGACTTCTGTGAGGCGGTAGCGTGACCGTCTGCATCTACTGCGGAAACCCCTCGGGGAGGAAGGACGGGATCTGCGACGACTGCATGGGAGAGCAGAGGGTGCTCAGCGGCAAGTTCCCCAAGGCCCTGTCCGACAGGTTCGACAGGCACATGGAGGACAACGGCTACACGACCAAGAACGCCCTCCTCATCGAGATCCTGAACTCGTACTTCGGATACGGCTATTCCGAGAGAAGGATGCCAGAGGGCGGATGCGAGGCGTACGAGAGGCTTCTGGAAATCCTCTCCCTGTTCCCGGAGTATGCCGATGTATCGGCAAGGGTGAGGGAGGACTACGAGAAGTTCAAGCTGCCCGACGACGTCAGGAACCTGCTGCCTTTGCTGAGGGAGTATCCGAAGGAGTTCACGGAGGTGCTGTACATGGCCTCCAACCATCCGAACGAGCTGAAGAAGGTGGTCGGACTGTCGGACGATATGAAGATTCTCCTCAGGCTGTTCTCCTACTATCCCGAAGAGGTCAGGGGATCACTGTCGGTGATAACCCTCCACCTTCCCATGGCGGGGAAGTTGAGGGGTTATCTGGAGACCGGGTCGCTGGTTCAGGAGGAACACGTACAGGAGGTTGTTGCGGAAGAGGTGTCCGAAGGACCCGGAGAGGACGATCCCGAAGAGCCCGTCACCGAACCCCCGGAGGAGACCGATGAATTGTTACCTATCGAGAGGAGGATCCTGTCCGAATTAGGGAACAGGTGGAAGCTGCCGTCGGAGATCAATGTGAAGGAGCACGCCTCGTCTGAGAGGTATTCGGAATCGGAGATAGCCGACATCCTCACGGACATGGAGAACAAAGGTCTGGTGACAAGCCAGGTGTTCGAGGAGGATTTCAAGACGGTCAGGTTCAGGGCGGGGCGGTCATCGTGAATTCGATGATGGACTCCCGCGCCGGGAAGATGGCCGAGATATTCAAGAACGCCGGGAGACCGGAAGGATGCGGTTATGCCGACATGAGGGAAGGCGTCCTTTCGGAGACGTCCGATACCCTGACGGAATTCTTCCTGGAGTACGGAGCTTGCATGAGCGCCCAGAAGATCCTCGCCATCACCGGCAAACTGGAGAAGAGGAAGAAGCTGGAAGCATCCTACCGCAGCACCGTCTCCCCGATATTCGCTCTGTACGCGCATTCCAGACTGCAGAGCATGGCGGAGAGGGACAGGTTCGTGCGTTCGGTGAAGAAGGCGTCGAAGTGCATGGAGGACTACATCATGAACGCCAAATACGGCAACCCCGTACTCCTCTGGAAGCACCGGGACTACAACAGACTGGTGACCCTGATGTACAATGCCGCAGAAGGACACGCAGAAGCGGCAGAGATACTGGATTCCTTCGACAGATCCAAACTGGACGACCCAGGCGATTCGGTATGCAGCCAACTGTTCTCGCTGGTGCAGACCGTGTTCGAAAAGGCATACAGGAAGGTGTACGACTATCTCGAGGAGTACCTTTCGGTGATAGACGGCAACCAGAGAAGGATCTATTCCCTCCTGGAGAAGATGCTCTCGGTGGATTCGACGTTGATCCGGAACGGGATAAAGTCGGATGTACGCGCCGTGAGGAATTCCCTCGCCCACATGATGTACACGAGGAATGGTTCAACGTTCCTGCTGACGGACGATACCGGTTCGTTCTCGAAGGAATTCACTCCAAAGGAGCTGTACGGATTCGCTGTCATGGCCGTATCGAAGATGGATGCCGTGGTGGACATCGTACAGGCACTGATGTCGCTGGCGGTGTACCAGACCGTGATGACCTCATGCAGGGGGCTGAAGGAATGAAGTTCATCCCCTGTCGCAGGGTCGATCCGCCGATGCTGCCGGACGATGATGTGGCCAGACTGTTCAACGGGGACTCCGTAGTGTCCCCCGTCCTCCTCTCCGAGGGGGATTGTTTCTCCCTCACCCATTGCGAGGTCCAGTTCGCGGTGTTCTGTTCATCATCCGCCGGGAAGTGCGTCCTGAGGAGGATGAGGCCTGAAGAGATTCAATTCTCGAAGGACAACGGAGGCGATCTCCCGTGGCTATGATCTGTCCGACCTGCGGGAACCGTTACGCCAGGCTGCTCTTCAGCGAGATGGAGCTGGCCATGTCGGGCTACAGGTGCCTGAACTGCGGATGCAAGTTCATGATCCTGAAGAAGGGGGTGATCCCGGAGCCTGTGTATGACGAAGACGATGACGACTGGGGTGACAGGGCCAGCGACTGCTGGCCCAATAACCGCGACTGAAAACACATTACCCGTCGGGGGACCGACGGGATGTTAAACCTTTTCGACATAACAGGAGATGCAAAAAATGGTTTTAATCATCGACACAGAGACCACCGGTCTGAGGGGGATTCCCGAGGACAGGGTGCTGGAGATGGGCATAGCGGAGTACGACGAGGTTTCGGGGAAGATCTCTCCGGTATATTCGGAGATGATCCGCTACGATGACATCGTCGATTTCGATTCTAAGTATGTGAACATCGACGGATCCCGGGGAATATGGATCTACAGGAACTCCGACATGAGGATGGATGATACGCTGAACGCCGCCAAGGACCTTGATACGGTGGTGCGGGAGGTACGGGAGATCGTCTCCGGGAAGGAGGTCACGTCCTACAACGTGGGATTCGATTTCGGGAAGTTCCTGTATCAGGAGCCGTGGAACATCCGTAACATTGTGACGAGGAAGATCGACATCATGAAGCTGGCTACCACCAAGGTGTACGAGCTGGCGGATTCGGATTCGATTGAGGATAAGGGGTTGCAGGAGAGGCTGCTGAGGGAGAGGGAGGATTCCCCCTATCCCGAGAAGTGGGTGAGGTCCATAGACGCGTACCGTGTGCTGTGCCCGGAGGACCCGATGAGACTGGAGGGGATGAGGCACAGGGCGATAGACGATGCGGTGATGGAGGGGTGGATACTCAGGACCTTAGAAGAGAATGATTATCCATCAGCACCGTAACAACTGTATTGGGTAGTTTATATGTTAGAATGAAAATACAAGTGGAGTAGTGAGGACTTATTTGTGTTTGAAGAATCCAAGTCGATTCATGAATTGTTTGCATACGTAATTGCAAATGGTAAACAGGATAGAGACACTATCTGGAACAGGAACATTCCGTTGATGCAAGTTATTAATCATAAGTTGCCAACAGCAATCGAAATGGCGCTTAACAGCAGAAATACGGGATATTGCGGTATCAAGGCTATTGGAAAATCAGGTTCGTCAGGAAGATGGAACAATACTATGTACATCGGCATCTTGGACGAATCAAATAAGAAGAATGGAAAGTATGATTTGTCAATCGGAATCTATCCAATTTACCTCATTTCTCCCGACTGTGAAAAAATATATCTGGCCTATATGCTTGGAATCGGTTCTAAGAGTGAGAGGAATCTCCAGAGGATGGGGGAGATTATAAGAAAAAACTGTTCATTCAGCCGTTTTAGAACAGATACTAAAGAAATTGATCTCGGTAAAGACCCTCATCACTACAAGGCTGCGATCATAGCGTATCTTGAGTATGGAACACAAAAAATTCCAGATGATTTTACCTTGATTGACGATTTAATTGAATTACTATCGATACATCAAAAAGCAAAAGGGGAACCATATAGTCTAGCCATTGAGGATTATCGCAATAAAATGGTAAGATTCGGATTATGATAAGTCTGAATTTAGGAAAGAGAAGATATGAGAGGATGTTGACTGCATGGATCTAGGACAAACATTTACAAAACAAAACATTGCTCAAGAAATGGTTAGTTTTTTTACACTACCCGAAGGCAGCACTGTTTTGGATCCGTGCTTTGGGAAGGGGGCGTTTATCGATGCACTTCTTTCAGATGGCAGATATTTGATAGAGGGCATCGAGATTTATGATGCGTTTTTTGGTGAATACAATAAAAAACACCCAGATTTGAATCTTTCAATGGATAATTTTCTATCGTTCATACCCACTAAAAAGTATGATGGAATCGTAATGAATCCCCCATACATTAGGCATGAAAAAATGGCCGATCTTGCTTCTTACGGAATGGATAAGAAGACTTTGAGAAGTCAAGAACTTTATTCCTTTTTACCTCCAACATCCAACATTTTCATGTATTTCATAGTCAAAGCGATTGATTGTCTACGTGATGGTGGCGAGTTAATCGCAATTTTCCCAAGTATATGGCTTCAAAAGCGTTCAGATCCGACTTTCATGGACTATGTTGAGACGTTTGATTCAAAGATTGTCAAATACGTCAAAAGTAATGGATTTGAGAGAGAAGCGCTCGTAGAAACAGTGATACTAAAATTGGTAAAAACAAGAAAAAAATCACAGTTACAGGTCACCAAGAAAGATAAAGAGATTTTTAACAATTCAAAACCCCTATCATCCGTATCAAAAGTACGCCGTGGCTTAACAACAGGGTGGAATGAGTTCTTTATCAATCCAGAGATGTCCTTGAACTGTACTTCTAAAACGAAAAAAATACTCTCCACCCCTCGGCAGATATCGGGTTATTCAACAAAACAAGCCTCCACGGATGTATTGTTATGTCTCGATGATGATCTTTCAAAAACCGAAGAAGATTATGTTGAAAAATATCGCACGGTATTAAGAAGGGGCAACGGTCCAAAAACCCTGAAAACAATGGATGAACAAGGAATCAAATGGTGGAAAATTAAATCATTTGATTGCTACGGTATCATTTTTGGATATATAATTCGGGATCGTGTCCGGTTCATATTGAATGAAGATGACCTTCTCATCAGAGATAATTTCTATATCATTCGTCCAAACGATGAAATCAATCTTCTTCACGCCGTACTAAACAGTTCATACACTCGCATCCAGTTAGAGCAAATAGGCAAAAGGTATGGGAACGGGGTACTGAAGATACAGAAATATGACGTCGATTCGATACTCGTACCCGATTTTGACACCATATCAAAAGCAGATCGGTCTTTACTAAACGACTATTCCGTAGAGTTAAAAAACACCGGCTATGAAGGAATAATAAACAAGATAGACGATGTGTTATCGCACTATTCTCCATATTCTGTTGAGGAAGTGCGGACGATGATTAACGATAAAATAAAAGAACGCAAAGTTGAGTGATTATTTGATTAAGGTAGTGAGTTTATTTTCGGGTGGGGGCGGCCTCGATCTCGGATTCACAAGGGAAGGATATGATATCTGTTGGGCCATTGATTTCAATAAAGATGCGGTAAACACATATCGTGCCAATCTCGGTGATCACATTATTTGTGGCGACATCAATGCAATTAATCCCTGTGATGTTCCTGATTGCGACGTCATTATAGGGGGGCCACCTTGCCAATCATTCTCACTTGCAGGAAAAAGAGATGTAGAAGATGAAAGAGGTCGTTTGGTGTGGACCTATCTTAACTTTATTAGAGAAAAACAACCCAAGGCTTTTGTTTTTGAGAATGTGACTGGTTTATTGTCGGCCAGAGCATACAATAAAACTAAAGTTATCGACAATTTAATATCAGAATTTAATAAACTTGGTTATTCGGTTAATGCAAAAGTACTCAATGCTGCAGATTACGGTGTTCCCCAAAAAAGGAAGAGAGTGATCATAGTAGGAACAAGGAAAGAGCTCTTCAAATTCCCGAATCCAACACATTCTGAAAAAGGTAATGATGGGCTAATCAGGTATGTTTCTGTCTCGGAGGCCTTATCTGATATTGAAAAAGTATCTGATAATGCAGAAGAATACAACTGTGAACCTAAAACCCCCTACCAAAAAATGATGCGCGAACATAGTACGTGTCTGATGGATCACGAAAAATCAAGTGTTAGCAAACTGGATGCCTATATTATAGAGCACGTACCCCCCGGGGGGAACTATATGGACATACCAGATGATGTTCCATCAAAACGCATTCAGCGTCTCAAGAAGGAGGGTGGACGTACAACCTATTATGGTCGTATGGATCCTGCAGAACCATCCTACACAATTAATACCTACTTCAACAGACCAAACGTCGGGTGCAATATCCACTATTCAGAAGATAGGTTTATCACCCCAAGGGAAGCATTGAGGTTACAAAGTTTTCCTGATTCCTTCAAAATAGTAGCATCATCAAAACAAGCAAGAAATCTGATAATTGGAAATGCAGTTCCACCACTACTGGCACAGGCAATAGCAAAGGAGTTGAAAAAATATGTCTGAAGGTAAATGGATAAAATATTCTGATTCGGAGGTCAATTGTTTTCATCCTGTTTGCGAAGATGCCTTGAATAGTGCTTTATCACAGCTCAGCTGGGGCAATCGGTATGAAGTAATTCACCACAAAATGACAGGATCCTTAGAGATGGATTTTGTCATTGTGAATAAGACTGACAAGAGAGTTTTTTGTGTTATCGAAGTTAAACGTAGGCCAAACGATATTGGAAGTACCCGCTATCAATATCAGGCGATGTCGTACGTACAAAAGAACGGACAGAGCAAATCCGAGACCCCATTCTATATCTTAACCAATCTGGAAACCATGTTTTTGTTCCGTTTTGACAAAGATCGTATGGATCCGGTTCAACAGATTTTGAAACCAGGACACATAGATGTGGCCAAATTCAATGAAGAAACAAAAGATTCGTTCATTTCCAAATTATCTAAAAGACTGATCCCCATTTTGGACGATTTCCACAATAACATCTACGAATATGATTTGTCATTAGCGAATTTCAGAGATTTTTTACAGACAATTCAAACAAATACAAAGGAATGGAACACACATCTCGCTTTTTTGATTTATGCGTACTTGTGCAAATATTTGCCATTAAATGGCGCAGGTTATTCACTTAAAGACTACCGGTATTTCCATGGAAAAACCGAACCGTTATGTGTAGAGGGCTTAAAAACAGGATACACGGAGATCTATCACTATAATCTATCGAAATTCTTGGAATCTATCGGAATTAATGAATCGTTAATGGTTGAAATGTCCAAATATGGTGAATCAAACAGTCCACCTAACAACATCCCTGAAGTCATTTTCAACGTTGTTTCGGACATAAACTCCAGAGGCAACGGAGAAGTACAGACCGATTTGGAACTCACGCGCTTAGTGGCTGCACTCGTAAAATCATCAATCAAGGCTCCAATTAAACACATTTGTGATCCTGCGGCCGGGAGCGGAAATATGTTAGTTGGGGCCATAGAGATGCTTCAACTGAAACCCAATCAGATTATTGCGAATGACATCCAGGAGAAGTTTGTTACCCCATTATCACTCAATATTGGATTACAATTTCCCGCAATTTTAAGTGGTCAGTGCCACCCCACTATCACAAATACTTCTCTAGTCAAAATAGATCCAACGTACTTCAATGACGTAGATGTTATCGTAATGAATCCTCCTTTTGTTAGTGGAGTCAAAGATCCTTTCGAAAAAAGAAACTTTTTCAGTCGCATATATACCGTAAGTGGGAAAAATGCAATAACAGAGGTTGGTCAGGTTGGATTGGAAGCCCCATTTTTAGAACTAACTTCTGTATTGGTAGTACCAGATACCCTAATGGTAGTGGTATTTCCACAAAATTACCTGGAAACAATGAGCAAGGATGCGATTGCTGTACGTAAGATGTTACTCAACCGTTTTGGTCTCGAAGCAATCGTCAAATATCCCAGCAATAGTATTTTTGAAGACGTATCTGAAAGTACTATCGTATTAGTCGGTAGAAAAGGAAACAATTCAGAATCGGTCAAATTCATCAATTCTTTAACCAACGTTGGAGAAATCAACCTCGACGAATTCATAACTAACTACAAATCGTATGATGATCACCCCCGTGAGGAGTTAGCTCCGGGAGTTTCTATCAATTCAGTTCCCCGTTCAACTATGGTAGAAGAGATAGAAATTGGCTGGAAGTACAGCAAACTGATATTAGATGCCAAACAGCTACTGTTACCGATTGTCAATTCTAAATCTTTTATCAGAATAATTGATTCAAAATTACCCGTTGGTAGAGGCCATGGCGGAACTAATGGGGGAAGCGATCTCATTTTCATCAGCAGCAAAAAGCCGGAATTTGCTCAAAGAGAAATTATGGGCATCCCACTTCGTCCAGCTATGCGTAATGCAAAATACAATTCATTATGCGTAAATCTGGGGGATTCTGGTTTTGTTGATATCGGTGAATCAGAAGATGAAGTTGTTGAAGAATACGTTAATGATTTTCTGAGCGGCCAGCCGGCTAAAACAGGAACACAGAAAAAATCTGAAAAAACTCTGGATGATTTAATTGCCATTCTGGAGACCGAAAGACAAGCCTCAGGCGTTCCTGCAAATTCAATTTTAATTCCGCGCGGAACCAGACAGATTGGTTCTGCCTACTACACCAACTATTACACTTATGTATCGACTAATTTTGTTTACGTATGTGCAAGTTCGTTGGAAGATGCAAAAATAATCTCATCGTGGATGTCAACAATATTCTATCAGATCGAATGTGAGATTTATTCTAACAACCGCGATGGAATGCGCAAATTGGAAAAAGACAGTTTGAGCCTGACCCATATACCGCTGACGAAAGCCCTATCTGCCGAATCAAAGCAAAAGATACTGAATGTGATTGATGCCGGTATCGAATTTACAGACGTTAATGATCCAATTATACGCGATATTGATCGGGTTTGGGCCACTATAATAGAACCAGATAATGCGGATACACTGTTGGTGGAAGCTAGGGAAACCTTACGTTGTCTTGCGAATGAACGTCAAGGAAATTTGTGATAATCTCTTCTATGATGTTTTCAAAGATTGATTACTTGATTGACGAACTCACAAACCATCGGAATCTGTTTGGCATCATTTAGGTCGAATCTCAGATCACCGTAGCCATGATGTCCTACCGAGGATACATCCTTGAGTATCTTCTTCGGATCTTCGAGCTGTCCGGGTTTGGCGCAGAAGTAGACGATAATGGCAGAGTTGTTGCAGTCGATGGAAAGCAGGTATCTCTTACCCAGCATGAACTTGATGTAAACCTTCATCGCCGTGACAGTAATGTCCGAGTTGATCTTCATTATCTCGTCGACCAGGTTGTTGTAGAGGTTGAGGAACTTCGGTCTGACGTTGAACAGATTCTTGTTCTCGTTACCCGTCAGGTGTCCTTGGGGCAGCTGTTCCTCTATATCTTCCGGATTGTTGCGCGGATACAAATCCAACCCCATCAGGAACAGCCTGTCGTACACATCTTCCAGATAATCGTCGCAGTCTTCTTCTTCCGCTGAATTGGCCGTTCCAACATTGGTTACGTTGGTGGTGTCGATGAAACGGTCCAGGGAATCAATCCTCTGTTTGATGGCATCTTCTATGTACTGGATAGTGCCGTCGTTAAGGAATGTCCTCTCCTTGAACGTAGTAAGGATGTAGCAGTCATCCCAATCCCTGTATTTGTCCTCGTGGCTCACCGGACGGTAATCGATCCCGTTCTTCGATTTCCCGACATAGAGGTAATCCTTCCCGTTCAGGTTCTTACCGTGGAGGATGTAGACGATAAATCTGTTCTGGATCTCCAGGCCGTGGGTGCGGTCCTTGATCTTCTCGTACGGTATACGGTACACTAAGATGGAACTGGTTGAATTGGTTACTTCCAAACAATTGTTGTCATCTAAACAGACGGTGTACCTGTGAGCCATGCTGTGTAATCGTTTGGGATTATTTCAAAGGTTACGATTGGCAGGATGTCTGTGCTGAATAAATGAATACTCATCATCGGGAACCGTCATCTTCACATAGTCTATCCCGAGATCTCTGCAGGCCTGGATTACCTTGTTCCTCCCTTTTGAACATCTGCTACCTATGTAGACACAATTGATAGCATCCTCAATCCGCACATTCGAGGCCCCTGTTCCGAAAGAACGCCACTCGTGTTCGTGCGCATACGCACGATTCTTGGTTAAAGTACAGCCAGAAAGATGGCCGACCAGGTATTCCGCGATATCATTTGCCTGTTCGTTGAATCTTTTGAAAGATCTTACGCTGTACTTGACCTTCCTTGGCTTCACATTGTGTTTTAGTAGTTTTCTGGTATCATATTCTATGCAGACTCCTTTGTGTCCGTCTGCATATTGGTCCCACATGGAGAACGACGTGCAATCTGTACCGAAACAGCAGACGTCAATCCCTTCACGGATCGAATCGGAGGCCATCTTTTCAAACTCATCATCGAAAAATTCATCCGAGTCGTCATCCAACATCCCTATTTTCTTGTAGGTTCTACGCGAAGAGAACAAACAGTCGTACGGATCATTCATCGATGTTACAGGAGAATAGTGAACATAGTGGTTCGCAATCTCGTCAACCATATGTCTTGGCGAACGGTAACGATACAATTTCTCCGGGGGATCGGATGAAAAACCACACTTGTCAAGGAATCTATTGACCCCTGCCGCAAGTTCTTCTACACTCTGATCTATCCATCCCCATTCTTTCAAGAACGCAATTGTGTCGACTTTTAATCCGAAAACATTACTGACCATCTTTTCGGAAACCATCGTCATTCCCCCGTAGAAACATCGTCACGGCTGAACAGCCTGATTCCGGTATTTTCCAAGCGATTGAGTTTTTCAGCTCCACTCTTCCACTCCTCCACAAGATGTTCAGTTATCGCACACATCTTCATGCAGAAATCATAGACGCTTAGGACATGATGTTTCCAACACGGCCCATCTGGATACCCAAATACCGAGGTGCATTCTCCGCATCCGAACGACAGCTCAAAATCAATACCGTCCATAGGTTCCACATCATTATTGCCTGAATGGAGAAAAGCACACCGCAGCTTGTAGTAAAATTTTCCATCAAGTTTGTTTAGCACCTTTGCGAGTTCGTCAGATTCGTCTAAATTTGCGGTGCGCGCTTTTTTCTCCTCCTCGGTTAAGAAGAACTCGTTGATCCAGCGCTCATACCTAATTCCGACTTTTTCTTCATCTGGATATTCCACTTTGGAAAGGATGTCCGGTATCGTCAAAGCCAGTGCCAACGCCGACAGATACGCTTTACCATCCAGTGCCTTGTAGATGTCTTCGACGGTGTCGAGAATGGTCAGTTTTCGCATGACATATTATAGCCGAACATCGTCATAATCAATTCGTTCAATTGAACCCGGCTATAACATAAATTTGTTACATGCAACGTTGGTTATACGATGTATAACCAACCAATTATAACGACAATTCCTATTTTCTATCTTCGATGGAGGAGTTCATCGAGCACGTCGAGGAATTGAAGCCAAACGGCAACACATGGATGGTCTACTTGAAAGAAGAAGCCGAAAAGCTCGGCCTGAAGGTACACGATCAGATCGGACTGGTACTCTGCCGGCCCGAGGACCGCGATTACATCCATTCGCTCCTCTACGGTTCGGACCCCTACCTGTACTATGTCTCCGTTGGTATCGATGGCGACAGAGTGTTCTACGAGATCCGCAAAGCCCTCTCGGAACGCAACCTGGCCCATTCACTTGATTACGAGCCTGTCATTATTCTCGGTCCGTTCGCTAAACTGCCGGAGTGCCGCAGTTTCAGGGACCTCCTCGAAGAGAGGCAGGAGAAGGATTCTGGTGTTCTGAAGGGTTTGTTCGACAGATTCGTCAACGTTTGACCACGAATGTGCACTAAAGAACATAGTCTCTTGCAAAACCGAGATGGAGCTATATGCCAAACCCCTACATCATTGTCATCTCCTGCGTCACCACCGAGACCGTGATGGTCTCCTCCCCCTCAATCTTCTACAAAGCAAACGAGGTCCACCTGTTCCGTTACATCCGCGATCCCGGGACCGCCAGCGCGAAGCTCTACGAGGACCACTTCCAATCGGTCTGCAAACAGATCCGTTCCTCCCTCCCGGAATGCCTCGTGACCGAGCACACCGACGACCCCGTCTACGATCTCCCCAGGATGGTCCGCGCCCTGAGCGTCCTCTACTCCCGGATCCGCAGGGAACACCCCGACGCCGAGGTCCACGCCAACCTGTCCTCCGGGCCGAGCGAGTTCATCGCCGCCCTGGGGATATTCGCCTTCCTCAACCCCGACGTGAAGCTGTTCAAGGTGGCGACCAAACGCTATACCGTCGGTGCCGAGGAGTTCATGCTGCTGCATTACGACGAAGACGGGAACGCAGTCGGACTGTCGAGGGAGGTGTACGACCCCGGACCCGTTCCCACCGTGACCCTGGACGGCCCCGACGAGGTGCTGGTGAGATCCTTGAGGTTATACCATCAGGTGCTGGAGAGGGGGGAGTCTCCCACCGGGCCGCTGATGATGTCCCTGCTTGAAGAGAAGGGATTGTGGATCCAGTCCAGGAACAACTGCGGGAAGAAGACCTCCGAGAGCACGCTGGACAGGAACAACTACTACAGGAACTACGCCAACATCTGGAAGATGCTCGGATGGATCGAGGACAGGGACATGAGGGAATGTCCCCCGCTGACCGAAGAGGGGAAAGCGGTCATCGAGATGTTCTGGCCGGAGTGATTTTTTTCCTTTGTTCGGTTCAATTCTTAAAAGGTAATTAGAAATTAAATGAAAGGTTTAAATGGATTGTTCTGCTTATACGATTGCAGAAGAACCCATATTTCGAGTTTCTGTCCCAACCAAAAGGGGTGCGCCGTGCATCCCATGACATCTACTCGGCGCACTCCCACCTATTTCTATATATCCCATAATTACCATTTCGGAATCACACGGAAACGGAGGGAAGATGGGAAGGGTTTCTTACGAACTGTCGGATGACAACCGCAGACGGCTGGAGCTGCTGACTGCGTTCGGCATACTGAACGGCCACTACCCTTCGAGGGACGAGATCGTGAATGAGTCCATCCGGCAGTACTTCATGAGGGTGTACGAGGAATACTGCAACAAGGCGGATCCCAACGACATGATGAAGAGGATGATGGAGGAGGTCATATCGTGATGTCAAAATCAGTACTGGTTGGGAACAGCTTCCTTCACAGCGTAATCGATTCCCTTTCTAATCCACTTTCCAGCATGGTAGCACAGGAACGACATGATTATGGCGATGATAACCACGACGAAGGCTTCTAAGATGATGTTGTCCGGCCCCCACTGGTTCCATGCGGCGATTATGTATGCGTGATTCAGATACAGCAGTAAACTTCCGACCGCCAGTTCCACGGATCTCTGACCTATCCTTTCGTACTTTTGGAGGAAGTCGTAGACGATGCTGCGGTTACTGAACGTAATCACCAGGGCGATGAACAGCAGGAAAATCATGGTGATATCGTACACCCTCCTTCCTACGTCGTCGGTGGGGTGGATGAAGAGGATGCAGATCAATACTGTGAGATAGCAGACCAATTCGATTATCCCCAGGACGAGCCTATCCCTGTTGAACTGTATCCTTTCCGAGAACGTTACGCACTCGTACGCGAACACGCCCAGGCACATACACGCAAGACCTCTCAGCAGACCTTTCTTCACCACCCCATAGACGAAGTGGTTAGGCGTGCTGATAGTGTTCGATTCCGCGAAGATGATTATCAGCAGTACCACCGTGATTATTGGTGCTACATATCTGGAGAAGTTGGAATCGAACCTCCTCAGCAGGAACCAGATGATCGCGGAACATATCATCAGCGAGGAAAGATACCAGATTAGTTCGTCACGGTAGAATCCCAACATACTGACGAGGAACACGTCCTCCAACTCGAACCACGCGGATGCGAGGAAACGGTCGAACCTGCCGGTGTTGTCGAATGCGATGGATCCGCTGACGATAGCATAGACCACCACAGCGAATATCAGGTACGGAAGGAAGGACATAAGTTTGTGGGCGCAGTAACGGATAACTCCAACTTCCCGACCTTCTTCCCTGTACTTGCGGTAGGAGTTGATCACCATATACCCGGAGACGATGAAGAAGAAATCCACCGCCAGGTAACCGTAGATGTGGAACTGTGTCCCCATCAGGACGTGATGAAACACGATGACGAATGCGAAGAGCATCCTGAGGATATCAACGGTTACGTTCCTTGCCATGTTGGTGCGAAGTGGTGTACGAGTTTTATTCGATTAAAATGCTTACGATTGAAATCATTGAGTTTCACGAAAAAACACGTTCAATTGTTGCTTACCAGCCCTCATCGTTTTAAATAACCGAATAAGGTTCTTTCTTACAGATACGTACGTCGAAACAACCGCTAAATGTGTACGTATCGCCAAAAATGATCATTCGAGCGGGGGAATGATATGTCCAAGTTAGTAGCGATAATCACGACGGCAGTGGTGCTTGCCGCAGCAGTTGGCGGAGGTATTTACTTCTGGCAGCAGTCAAACAGCACATCCGATTCTGAAATAACTGTCACAGATATGCTGGGTGAAGAGGTTCAGGTGAAGAAGAACCCCGAGCACGTGGCCTGTGTCTCCCGAACGACATACGATCTCCTCGTCGCATTCGGCCTTGGAGATCGTATCGACGGAGCGTACAAATCCCTCATGGAGAACGAATGGACCTCCGTCCTGTATCCTGATTCCAGCAAGCACTTCTCGTATGACTATGAACCGAGCCATGAGCTGTTGATTGAACGTAACGTGGATCTTGTCCTGTCCCCGGAGAAATACATCACCGACGGACTGAAGGAACACGGGATTCCTGCGCTGAACATCAGTCTGTATGGAAATCCTAACTTCGAGCCATACGTGTACTTCCTCGCAGATCTGGCGAAACAACTGTGGCCTGATGTGGACGGCGTAGCCGAGAAAGCGGATGCCTGGAAAGCAGAGTTCAAGACTGTTCTTGATGAAGTGAAATCCACTCTGGAAACGAAATCCTATCCCGAAAAGTCGATCTATTACGTCCGCGGGGACAAGAACAAAGGAATCGGGTACACGGACACTGGGAAGTCATTCAACGAGTACGTCTTCTCACAACTTGGAATGAACTTCCTGGGGAGCACATTCGGTACCAATAAGCCGTCTACGGATGCTATTCTCGATGCCAACCCCGATTACATCGTGATCGGCGGCATTTACCAGCACACTCTCAGAGGATTGTTAGACCAGAGTATATGGGAGAATGTCGAGGCCGTCAAGACCGGGCATATCTATCGTATCGGCGTAGGGTTCTCGCCGATGGAGCAGATGGGTGTATTCACGCCTGTATTCCTCGCAGATATGGCTAACAAACTGTATCCGTCCGATTTCCACTACGATACCGTGACGATGCTGAAGAACATGTGCCAGACATATTTCGGAATCACGCTCACGACAGAGCAGGCAGGATATATGCTGGACGGAATGGGACCTGACGGAACACCGATGGCATGACAGAGGATGTCAGAGTAATCAGGGCATACATCGCCCTATCAATCGTGATTTTCATCCTGATCTTCCTCGTCGCACTGTGGATGGGGAGATATCCGCTGGAATTCGGGGATGTCATAGACTACTTCACGGGCAACCTTCCGAAATCATCCAATGAGTACAAGGTAATTCACGAACTCCGCATCCCCAGGACGATTGTGGCGGCCCTGGTAGGTATCGGATTGGGATTATCCGGATTGCTCTATCAGGAAACGTTCCAGAACAAACTGGTCTCCCCCGATTTCCTCGGTGTTACCAGCGGAGCCTGTGTCGGTGCTGCATTAGCGATACTTCTCGGACTGTCTGCCCTGATGATTAGCCTCTTCGCTTTCGTCATGGGCATCATCACCGTTGTGTTCACCTTATCGCTGGCGAAGGTGTTTCAGAACAGATCTCCGACGATCCTTCTGCTGTCGGGAATCATAATCGGGGGGCTTATGAGCGCCCTTCTGTCCGTGATAAAGTATTTCGCGGATCCGGAATCGACGTTGGCATCGATCACGTTCTGGCTGATGGGTTCCTGCGAACACGTGACGATGAAGGATGTGGGTCTGCTGCTGCCCCTGATTGCTGGCTGTTCGGTAATCCTCCTCTCAATCAGGTGGAGAATCAACCTCGTGGCCCTGGGAAGGGAAGAAGCTCAGACGAAAGGATTGAACTACGTACTATACCGCAGACTGATTATCGTCATGGCTACGCTGATGACTGCAAGCGCGGTCTCCATCGTCGGAAGCGTTGGGTGGATCGGTCTCGTCATCCCTCACATGGTCAGGCTGCTGGTCGGAAGGAATACTGCAAACACAATCCCCCTCACGATACTGTTCGGCGGGGTGTTCATGATTATCGTGGACATCCTTTCCAGATCGTTCACCAACTCGGAAGTTCCGCTGGCGGCAATCTCCGGACTGTTCGGAACGGTGATCTTCATCGCAATCATCTACATCAGAAGGAGGTCTATCCTTGAAAGCGATTGAACTCGAAGATGTGACGTTCTCCTACGGCAAGGGAAAGAGGAAGGTCCTGGACGGAGTAGGGCTGTCCTGTGAGCCTGGAAGCGTCAATGCGCTGATAGGCCTCAACGGGTGCGGAAAGACCACTCTGATTAAGGTCATGGCCGGACTTGAGAAACCTTCGGTCGGAACCGTCAGATATTATGGCAGAGACCTTTCGGAACTGACATTCAGGGAACGTGCATCCGTACTGGCTTACGTCAGGCAGAATTACGGTTCGCTTAGCGATTACTCGGTTAAGGATTACCTCCTGTTCGGTACCGCCAATAAACTCGATCTCTTCGATGTTCCGGGCAAGGGCGAGAAGGAAGCGGTCAGGGAGATTGTGGAGAGGTTCGGGATTACGCACCTTTATGACAAGAAGCTCGGGGAACTGAGCGGAGGGGAGCGTCAGATCGTGTCGATATGTTCCGCTATGGTTCAGGATTCGAAGGTCGTCCTTCTGGACGAACCTTGTTCCGCGCTTGACATCGTCAATCAGAACAAGGTGCTGACGATACTGAACTCGATAGCGAAGGACAGCGAGAAGACGATCTTGTTCTCTACCCACAATCCCAATCACGCACTGTACACGGAGGCTAACGTGTTCCTCCTCGGGTCCGGAAAGATAATCGACTCCGGTCCCGCGGAGGAAATAATCACCCCAGATAGGTTGAAACCAATCTATGGGGAAGGGATTTGTTACAGCAAGGACCAACCTTACAACGAGATTTCATTCGCTCGCAGATAAGCTTTCCCCGAGCATCTTCACCTTCTGGTCCAGCCAGGCAAGCATCTCCTCCGCCAGCCCCGTGGTCTTCGGGCACATCTTGAGGAACAGGATCGTCTGGTCCCTCACGTTGTAGAGGTGTTCGTATTCAAGCTCCAGATAGTTCGTCGCGTTTTCGGACATGATTACATAAGGTTTCTGTCCGCAATATAAAGGCACGTACTACATGTAACAAGTTAGTAGGGGTAATGATCGTTCCCCGCGGGGTTGGAGGGGTCTATAAATCCTCGCATCCGCACGCACTATGCACGCACATCCCCCACACGCACGTACATCGCGTGCATTTTCGGACGTTCATATCCTAACTTACCGTGTCGTAACACATGGAACGTCCATGCCGCTTCTGTTATGACGCAAGCCCTAACGGTTACGGTACACGTTCCAAGGCGACCGCGCCGGATCTTCCCGAGTTTCTGTGTCAGGGGGTATTCCCCTGAGATCCATAACCGCGGTTGCCGCCATCTCCCTGCTGGCCCTCGCCAGCTTCGGTACCGTTCTCGTGTTCGAGATACCGGTCACCGCGGACGAGGCACTGCACCACGCCGAGGACGTCTCCGATCCCGGGGAAGTCTATCTGTGGAAGTGTCCCACATCCGACGGCTCATCATATACCAATGAAAGATTGGAACTGGACATCCCAACCCACGACAAGAGTGACATCCTCCGTGTACCCACGGTGTTCGTTCCCGTTCCGATCCTTCTCGTCGATTCAGAAGACCCCTGCGTGATTCAGATCGCGGAACACATCCTCTCCAAGACCGAGGGTTACTCCGACTACCTGAAGATCGCCGCCGCGCTGTACTTCGTCCAGTCCGCGATCCGTTACACCTCCGACCAGGAGCTGTACGGATGCCACGAGTTCTGGGCTTCTCCCTGTGAAACGTTACACTTCCACAAGGGGGACTGCGAGGACACCTCCGTTCTTCTGATGTCGATCCTGGGTGCGATGGGCTACGATTCGGTACTTCTGGACTACGACGGGCACGAGGCCGTCGGGGTAAGGCAGGGAGACCAACCTGCTCCGGATTATCTGTACTGCGAGACCGCGTCCGACGATCTCATGAAGCCCGGATTCGGGGACAGCAACGGTGTTCCCACCGTTTACGTCCCCGGAGAGACTTCCGCACTGATGGGATTCGCCAACGGCATCGTCGCATCGTACAGGAATGTGATCCAGAGGGTCGCGGGGACCTGAACCCGAAGGATTTGATAACATGACTGCCATCAAAAGCAAGCATATCGGAGTCCTCTCCGTTGTCGCCGTAGCTCTGATGCTGGCCGTCTGCGTGTCGCCCATGGTCTTCACCGAAGATTCCGATGCGGCGACGGGAGACGGAACCATCTATCTGAGGCCCGGGGACACCTACACGTGGACACCGACATTCAATATCGACGCGTCCAGGGTCTCCCTGACCGTCAATGCCAGCACATCGACCACGCCCGGAACGTTCTCATCCTCTTCCACCGCCGGCGGAGTCACCGCCTCGGTTGCGAACAAGACCGTTTCCATTTCCGTCGCGGATAACACCTCCGCTTCCACCGTCTACGTGAAGGTCAAGGCCACCACCACCTCGGGAGTCAGCCAGACCGCCACCGCCACGATCACCGTCAAGGTCATCGTGCCTACCATCTCATTCTCCGATGTCAGCACCTACCAGGGCGGATCCGTCAATGCAGTTCCCACCATCAACGGGGCATCCATCGACGGCAAGACGGTCACCTACACCGCCAGCGGACTCCCCTCTGGACTGTCCGTGAACGCCACCAACGGTAAGGTCACCGGAACCGTCAGCTCATCCGCTCAGGCCAAGACCTACAACGTCAAGGTCACCGGATCCATCGCCACCGACCCCACACAGACATTCTCGGGTTCGTTCAACATCGTCGTCGCTTCCGCCATGAGCCTCAACACCATCGATACACAGTACACCGCACAGGGAACCGCCAAGGACATCTCCCTGACCGGAACCAACACCACCTCCGGCACCACCTGGAGCATCACCTCCAGCTCGGTATCGGGAATCACCATGTCCACCGCCACCGGAACCAGCGGTAAGATCACCGTCGCTTCCTCCGTCGCGGCTGGAACCTACACA
>Ga0256406_1002617_pt1 | contig 24778 bp, 27 predicted proteins | sample RumenRJG_03DNA_FD_185986 | JGI IMG/M metagenome (GOLD analysis project Ga0256406, IMG submission 185986) | Bovine rumen microbial communities from Lethbridge, Alberta, Canada - RJG_03 | ecosystem: Host-associated > Mammals > Digestive system > Stomach > Rumen | place: Canada: Alberta | collected...
GAAACCCTGCAACTATACGAAAGGATCCACACGAATGAGCTGAGTTTAGCCAGTTATGAAATTTTCAAGGTGCAAATGAACTATTAACGTTAACTTATTAGTGGGGTTTCGACCCCAACATCATAATAATTCGTATATTTTCGTATACTTATTATAGTAGACAGCATATAGTTACTGATAAATCAATGCTTTTGCATTCTTTTGTCTTTTCCGACAATGAAGCCAGAAGCCCCAAAATGATACATGGACATGATTCTCATCTGTGGATGATGCAAAATACAGAGTCATCAGAATCAAGTAAAAACAGAGGAAATAGCATATGAAGAAAATATTACTATGCTGCTGCATGCTAATAATAATCCTTGGCGTGTTGGTAAGCTGCGGTCAAGAATACGATGCGGAAACAGTTTCCGATGTAAGCATTCTTCAGGATGGTCAGGATCAATACGATTTAAAATTTTCTCAAATCGCGGATATGATAGATGAGTATGCGCATGTTAAAGGAAAGCGCGTTAAAAGAGGGACCACAAAATACTATGAATTCCTGCGTGAAACAGCTTTGAATGACAGCGAATTACAGGCAATTCCTGAGTGGGAGGCTTTTCAAATATATATTCATTGCTATGATAACGAGACAGGAAGCATAGAGGAACTGGAACTTGATGATGACAAGCTTCCTACGTGGATGACTGATACGACAATACGTGAGTATGCTGAGAATTTAGGGGCTACTCCGGAGGAACTTTTAAAGGGTTTGTTCTGATATACCCAATAACAAATAATTGTACAAATAACGACATCCCTCCTGGATAATCCCGGAGGGATGCTTCATATTCAGCTTAAACGAGCTTTCAATTAGATACTAAGTAGAGTCCGTAGTGGGACTTGCTGCTCCCATGCATGGTCCGTAAGGGGTAGGGAAATTCCGATTCTGTGAAGATATAACAAGTTATGGAAAGAAAAATGGACTTTTGTAGAAAAATCGGGAGGTTCCCTGTTATGAAGCCGGAAGGCAAGGGCGGCGCAAAGAAAGAGCGCGTTGAGATCGATTTCAGCAAGGTCAAGGTAGAGCCACTCTTCGAAGAGGAAGTCGACTTCGACACCTTCTCAAAGAGCGATTTCAGAGCAGTAAAGATAAAGAGCTGCGAAGTAGTTCCGAAGAGCGACAAACTCCTGAAGTTTGTCCTGAACGACGGATCCGGAGAGGACAGAGTTATCCTGAGCGGCATCAAGCAGTACTACAATCCTGAAGAACTCGTCGGAAAGACAGCGATTGCAATCACTAACCTTCCACCGAGAAAGATGATGGGCGAGTACTCGAACGGCATGCTGATCTCCGCAGTTAACGACTATGACGGAGCAGAAATGCTGAATCTGTTGATGGTAGATGACTCGATTCCGGCAGGTGCAAAGCTGTATTAATTGGCAAAAAAGATGGTGAATTTTAGGGTCTGTACCCAGTAGTTTACCCAGTAGGAAATAAGAGGTGCCACTTTATATGCCTCTCGAGAGCAATCTCGGGAGGTTTTTAATGCCAACGTAATTAATTGATGCAACGATGGATGATCAATATGCGGTAATGACTGTTGTAATCATGTAATATATAATAAAAGGAAGAACAGTAGAACAGCGGAGGGACAAATGGAGAAATGGACAATTGATTTTAGCATAATAGGCGCAGCGGCATGGATCCCCATTGTGTTTAGCCCAATAGTAAATCACCTTAGAGGGGTACATGCTAATTTGTTTGAGTTAAAGTTATGACACAGAGTATTGGAAGGCCTGTTGGTGAAACGACATATAGAAAAGGCTTATTCATTTTGATGGTTGTTAATATGTTCGTTAAAAATCTGGATTACTACCCAGTCACTGTGAAGGCAAGTATTAAGCTGAAAGAGGGAAAAACATATAATGCTGAATTACTTGATTTTTCGTCAATAGTCTCTATAGACGATGAACAGCCTATGTGCTTTCATATTCCTCTTGAATTACAATTTAATGTATCAAGAACTATTCGGAAGAATACAGATAACGTAAAATGCATTGCCTTTATGATTGAGGGTATTGAATTCCTAGAACTTAAGGATATAGATGAAATAACAATGGTTTTCAACCCTGGAACCATTAGTAAAAAGACAGTAAGGATACCTCACGCTCATTTTCCAGTGCTTAACGCCACAGAGATTTTAGAAAAACATAAGAAAAAGCTGGAGGATAAACGAAATGAAGAATTATTTCAATATATAAGCAAGACGGGAGAAACTAAGAGCAAAGGCGGACTGGTATGATCCAACAGTAGCTTTGGAAGATGAATATCTAGGGAAACGAGATCATGGAAAGAGCAGTGAAGAGAAAGATCGGGTGTTGCAAATAGGACCACACAGGAACTGGTGGTAAGTATTACAGCAGTTTTTGTTAATGAAGAGAATTGCGTTACATGATAAAATTAAGTACACATAAACATGAAATCGCAAAGGAAGGAACCATAATGATTCTATATCATGGTAGCACACAAATTGTTGATAAGCCTGAGATACGAATAGAAAAGTATGGAAAGGACTTTTACTTTGGTTTTTATTGCACGGAGATAAAAGAACAAGCAATAAGATGGGCTACTCGATTCGGAGATGGTATTGTAAATCAGTATGAATATACAGAAGATTCATCCCTTGATAAACTATCCTTTCCACAAATGTCAGATGAATGGTTGGACTTTGTTGCAGCATGCAGAAACGGAACACCCCATTCATACGATATAGTAGAAGGACCTATGGCAAATGATACTATTTATAATTATGTCCAGGGCTTTCTAGATGGAAAGTATTCGCGCGAGATGTTTTGGAGTCTTGCAAAGTTTAAACACCCTACGCACCAAATTAGTTTTCATACAGAAGAAGCCCTTGAGACACTTACATTTGTTGGAAGCGAGGAAGTACATGAATAATAATTCCCTGTTTTACACATGCAGTCTATTGGAATACATCGGACGTGCCACGAAGAATAGCAATAAGGATGTTGTCAAATACATGGAACCTGACATAAGTCGAATATATAGCCATGCAGACGTTTTTCATTGCGAGCCAATTGCAAAAGTGGCAGATGATTTTATTACAAGAAACAACATACCGCAGGGGACATATGACAATATATCAAAAGCAAAATACCTTGTACCGGACTATTGGGATATAGGAGAAGTTTTTAGTCGCCTTATAGAAGACGCTTATGATGACGGAGAAGAAGTGAGGGGGATAATCGAGGTGTATTCATCATGGCTTGCAGAACGAATCCAGAATTACAACTCGGATCTATATTACCAACCAAGAGATTATATTGCTCAATGCTATAAAGAAGGGAAAATACTAGCATCGTAATATGTTGATAATGCTACTACCCCATTACCACAAATTACTACCCCAAACCATCAAAAAAACGTGAAAAACATGGGGTAGAGTGGGGTAGAAAAAACGCGGTTTCGTGAAGATATAACAAGATTTAACAAGAAAAATGAACTTTTGTAGAAAAATCGGGAGGTTCCCTGTAATGAAGCCGAGTCAGGATTAACAAGCTGCGAAGCAGCGCAGTTAATTCTGCAGCGGGCGTGAAACGGCGTAATCAAAGACTGCAACAGCTTGTTGCAGTTTTTTAATGTTCATCACTCTGTTATACTATGAGTGATAAAACGTGTTTATAGTAAGGAGAAAACTTATGAGCACATTAGATGAATTAATCCATTATTGCAATGAGCCCGATCCTGTTGGGGCACTGATGCTCACAGGAGAATGGGGCGGCGGCAAGACTTATCTTATTAAACATGATTTGAAGAACGCCCTTAAGGACACCCATATCTTAGTCAGTGTATCTCTCTTCGGCATGAGCAGTTCGAAGACGCTGCGCGATTCAGTCAGACAGAAGTGGTTTGAGTCTTGTCTGCCTATTTTGAGCTCTGTGAAAAGGGCTAAGGATAGTACAGGAGGAATCTTCAAGGCTGTGAGCAGAGCGTTAAGATACGTGAATCCGCTTGCAGGCACAGCCGCCGACTTTGTATTGTCGACGGATGCGCTGGACTTCGTTCCGATTAAGCCTGAAGTTGAAGACCTTGAGACGCACACTAAGAAACGTGTAATCCTGGTGTACGATGATTTTGAAAGAGTTAAGATGGACCCTATGGAACTGATAGGAGTTATCAACGACTATTGCGAGAATCATAAGTTCAATACAATCATTGTGGCCAACGAAGAATCCTTTAAAAAAGAGATGGTGGAAGATAAGATGGCCTACCATATGCTCAGGGAGAAGACCGTTTCTCAAATGATTTATTATATTCCTGACTATGCTTCAATCATATACTCAATCATTAGCAAGAGAAAGTGGCCATCAGAAGAATATGCGAAGTTCATGGCAGAACATGAGGATACGGTGCTGGATGTATTCATGTCGGATGAGAACGACACGGAAAAAGCACTGGCTTCAGACGAAAGCGATAAATACCATAATTTCCGTACCCTGACAAAGGGCTTGGAAAGCTTCTACCGCATTTACTATCATATGAAGGAAGAAGGAATTGAAGCATCTGATGACAATCTGTATTCCTTCCTTGCGTACTTCCTCGCTTCTAAGAGCGGGATACACAAGAATGGTGAACTCACGCTTGAATTCGACGACAAGGATATCACGGGCCTTTATCCGAAGTATTCGCCGGATGCAATGACAGAAGCTGAACGCAAGTGGATAGAGAGCGGCATATGGAACACGGATATTTACCTGGAGCAAATGCATAGCAGGGAGGATGTGAAATGAAAATTACAACTTTAAACCCTCAAATTATTACAAAAGATGCGGAAACCTTTGTTAAGATCTTTGAGGAGCTCGGTTTCGAGAAACGCCATGAGCAAGAGGGAATCGGTGAACTTGATGTTACCGGCATCAGGATGAGCGACAGCAACGGATTCAAGCTTGATATTTCGGAGCCGGATATGGAATTGAAGCATGATATCATCGCTATACGTATGAATGTTGACAACTTTGATGAAGCTCAAAACAAGCTGTTATCCTTGGGATTCAAAAATCTGTACGGACGTCATCATGTGGAAACGGGATCAGCTAAATCTGCCATAATGGTATACGGCTCCGAATTTGCAATCAATTTAGTAGAGCATGTTAAGTGATTCTTTAACGGCTGTAGTCCTTATAAATTCTATGTTTGAAGCGTGTTTTATCTTGACCGCTCAGGTTGCATATGTTAACCTAATCCAAGGGACTCGGAAGGAGAAGAAATGCTGATAACAAGAGAATGTGATTACGCGCTCAGACTTCTTCGCAATTTAAAAACAGACGATGTAACAAGCATCAGTTCTATTGCAAAAATCGAAGATATTACGAATGCCATTGCATATAAAGTGGCAGGCAAGCTCGAAAGAGGCGGCCTCATTGAGAGTGTGCGCGGTAACAAAGGCGGATATAAACTGACTCGGGGATTGGATAAGATTTCCATACTCGATGTTTACAATATTATGGAGCCGAACGGGGCTATTAACGAATGCCTTAAGGAAGGAGTGGATTGCCCGAGAAATAAGAGGGGAATGCCTTGCGCCGTGCATCACGAACTTGAGAGAATTCAGAACGTGCTTTTCGAGGAACTCGGAAGAAAATCCCTGCTGGATATTGTCAGCGGAAAGTAGATAATTCAAATGTGACAGCACCTGCTCCGAAAAGAGGAGCGGTCCTTTTTTATAGGAGGATATATGGCTGCAAAATTGGATCAAAAAAGCATGGAAGACTTTGTAGTAAATCACCTTTCATACAGGGTGCAGGCACCCGAAAGCATAGGGGCCATGCTTGATTTCGAGTTTGTATCATGCAGTGCAAAGAAAGGCAGCATCACACTCAGTCATAAGGTGGATGTGCGAGAAGTAAATATTTACAATACCTTGCACGGAGGAATTATTACCTGGCTGATGGATTCTGCCATGGGTATTCTTTCAAGAGCATATACAGGATATGAGACTCTGGTGACCATGGATGTGCACGTAAACTTCCTGAGAGCCATATATGCGGGAGATGAGGTGGTCATAAAGGCAAGTGTCACGCATGCGGGTAGCAAGATAGTAAATACCGTGTCCGAACTGTATGTGAAAGACAGGCTTTCAGCCACTGCGGACGCCATCTTTTATAAGGTCGACTGACTACAATTAATGCTTATTTCGTGGTATTATGAGTTGTCGCAATTATCGCAAGATTTGAAGTGAAATAGAACAGGAGTATTAAGATGAAAAGGATTGCAATACTTACAAGCGGCGGGGATTCGCCGGGCATGAATGCGGTTATCAGGGCTGCCGTAAGATATGCGATTTATTATGATATGGAGATATACGGAATTTACCGCGGCTTTGAGGGCCTTATCGACTGTGAATTCGAAAAAATGGACAGGCGCTCTGTTGCGGATATAATGCAGCACGGCGGCACCAAGCTCAGAACTGCAAGAAGCGAGAGGTTCATGACGCCTGAAGGCATGGAGAGGGCAGCCAGAAATCTTGAGACATTCAAGATAAATGACCTCATCGTAGTGGGCGGCAACGGCTCGCTGACCGGTGCGAATATTCTGTCTCAGAAGTACGGTATCAATATAATCGGAATACCGGGCACCATAGACAATGACCTTGCATATACCGACTACACAATAGGCTTTGATACGGCTTTAAATACCGTTCTCGATGCCATTACCAGAATAAGGGATACGAGTTCTGCTCACGAGAGAACGACCGTCATAGAGGTAATGGGACGCTACTGCGGAGATATCGCTCTTTATGCCGGCCTGACCGGCGGTGCAGAGTGTGTGCTCGTTCCTGAATTTGAGACGGATTTAAATGACATCTGCCAAAAGATAATGGAAGGTGTGCATGCAGGCAAACTCCACAGCATTATCATTAGGGCGGAAGGATATCCGGTATCATCAACTGATCTTGTGCAGCAGATTATAGACAGGACGGGAAGAGATGTTAAACTCGCGGTATTGTCGTATCTCCAGCGTGGAGGCTCACCGACATATAAGGACAGGATGTTTGCCACGGAGTGCGGCGTAAAGGCAATAGAACTTATACGAGACGGTTATAAAAATAAAGCCATCGGAGAGCGACACGGAGAGGTCATCGAATTCGATCTCGCGGATGCGCTCAAGGAGGAAAGAGAATTCAGATACGATATCTACAAGGCAGTGGATATTCTGAGCAAATAAAAAACGGTTCCGCTTAACTCCCCGACGAGTGAGAATGCGGAACCGCTATTATCCTATACGTGTTTATCCAGTTCACCTCTGAGATCCGTTTCCATCAGGATGCGGATTTCTTTTTGTGTCTTATCAAGACTTAAAAGGTATGCAAGCTTGGTAACTGCGGCTTCGGTGGTCATATTGTACCCGCTGATCGCACCTGCTTTTACAAGAGCTGAACCTGCCTCGTACGCACCAAGTGCAACTGTTCCCTGAGGACATTGGGTACAAACAATTACGGATGTTCCTTTTTCAATTGCCTTTTCTATTACAGGAGGCAGGGTCTTATCATAGCTTGGGATATTACCTGCACCGAAGGCCTCGAGTATGAGTCCGTCAACGCCCTTCTCTGCGATAGGGGCAAACATATCGAAGTGAATGCCCGGGAAGAGCTTGATAACACCCACGCTGAACTTATTCATTTTCTGTACGCGGAAGCCGTGTGCGGAGCCGCTTGTGTGAGCACCGGATGCTCCCTCTGCAGTGTAGTTTATATTTATTCCGATCTTGGCCAGAGGCGGGAAGTTCGGAGAATCAAAGGCGAGAAGACCGTCTGCGGAATACTTGGTAGCGCGGTTGCCCCTAATAAGCGAGTCTCCGAAGAAAAGACAAACCTCGCGAACAATTCCTTCGGCCGCTATCTGTATTGAGGTGATTATGTTATCAACTCCGTCGGACCTGAGTTCGCAAAGAGGTATCTGAGATCCCGTAAGTACGACAGGTTTATCCAATCCCTCCAGCATAAAAGAAAGAGCAGAGGCCGTATAAGCCATAGTGTCCGTACCGTGGATGATTACGAACCCGTCATAGTCATAGTACCTTTCTCCGACAGCTTCTGCTATCTGATTCCAATGAGTATGCTCCATATTGGTGGAATCAAGCAGAGGATCGAATTCTACAAGATCGTACTTCGGCATTTTATCTGAAGCCAGATCCTTGATACTGTCAAGTGCAGCCTTAAATACACCCTCCTTAGGTGCAAATCCGTCCTCAGTAGGCACCATGCCTATTGTTCCGCCTGTATAAAGGACACATACTTTTTTATTGCTTAAATCTATACTCATAATCAATGCCTCCGCATCTTGCATTACATCCTACAAAAACAATTTACCATAAGACCCTAAAAGACTCAATTTATATTGACTTTTTAAATAGAATTAGTTATAACTAACTCACAAAGTTAGAGTTCTATAACTATGTTTGATATATCAAACTGTTGTCGAAAGAGGGAGGTTCCGAAATGTTTGCGCAAATGGCAATTAAAGGAATCAAAAAAGAAAGCAGTATATCAATGGAGACAGATAATAAGAGAACGCTGCTCGATGCAGAGCCGGGTGGCACGTACTTGATAAAGGAGATTAACACCGAAGATGAGGAGATGAACTCATTTCTCTTCAGGCTCGGCTGCTATGTCGGTGAGCCTATCACTCTCATATCAAAGAAAAAGAAGAGCTGCATAGTTGTTATTAAAGACGGCAGATACAATCTTGATGAACTGCTGTCAGAAGCGATAATCGTCTAAGAATATAGGAGGAACTTATATGAGAATTGCATTTGCCGGAAACCCCAACAGCGGCAAGACCACAATGTATAATGCCTTGACGGGCAGAAGCGAGAAGGTCGGCAACTGGGGAGGCGTAACAGTTGGAAGTAAAGAGTTCAAGATTAAGGATGAATACGCGGGAGGACGAGAGGTAATCGCAGTAGATCTTCCGGGTGCTTATTCCATGTCTCCTTTTACACCTGAGGAGGGAATCACCAGTGAATACGTAAGGAATTCGAACCCTGATGCCATCATTAATATAGTGGATGCGACGAATCTCAGCAGATCGCTCTTCTTTACCACTCAGCTGCTCGAGCTCGGAATTCCGGTCGTCGTAGCTTTGAATAAGAGCGACATCAATGAGAAGGAGGGAACGGAAATCGATACCGACAAGCTGGCAGAGAAGCTGTGCTGTCCGGTGTATGAAACCTGTTCAACCGAGGGAAAAGGTTTATCCGATGTGATATCCATGGCGATTTCCCTTGCAGGCAGCGGACAGAAGGCTCCTTATCTGCAAGCAGATATAGATTTTTCGGATAAGAAGGCCGTAGATGCGGAGGACAGAAAGCGCTACATCTTCGTAAACGATATCGTAGCTCAAGTTGAAAAAAGAGAGCAGCTCTCATCTGAAACTACATCTCAGGATAAGCTTGACTCAATACTGCTAAACCCGATTGCGGGTATCCTAATATTTGCCGCAGTTATGTTTTTGGTTTTCCAGATATCGCAGGCAGAGGGGCCACTGGGGATCGGTAAATTTTTTGAAGGCCTGTTTACCGGATGGATAGAGACCTTCCAGGGATGGGTAGCAACAAAACTTGAAAACAGCCCTGCCATAGTATCAGCGCTTCTGGCCGACGGAATAATCGGTGGCGTCGGAGCTGTTGTGGGCTTCTTACCTCTTGTAATGGTAATGTATTTTCTGATTGCTCTTCTTGAAGACTGCGGATATATGGCTCGTGTAAGTGCCGTAATGGATCCTATTTTTAAGAGAGTAGGCCTTTCCGGCAAATCCGTAATTCCGGTAATTATAGGAACAGGATGCGGTATTCCCGCCATCATGGCTTGCCGTACAATCAGAGATGAAAGGGAAAGAAGGGCAACTTCAATGCTCGCTACATTCATCCCTTGCGGAGCTAAAATTCCGGTCATTGCACTCTTTGCCGGAGCTTTCTTCAGCGGTGCGGGATGGGTCAGCACAATCAGCTACTTCTTTGGAATAGCCCTCATATTCCTGGGAGCGCTGTTGATAAAATACATCACAGGATACAAGTACAGAAAGTCATTCTTTATAATGGAGCTTCCGAAATGGAAAGTTCCGAGCATAAAGTTTGCATTCAAGTCTATGATGGAGCGAGCTAAGGCCTATATTATCAAGGCAGCAACAATTATCCTGATTTGCAACACACTGGTACAGGTTATGCAGACTTTCGATTGGCACTTCAACGTGGTGGAAGAAGGCGCAGAGAACACCTCTATTCTCGCAACAATCGCCTCTCCGTTTGCCATCCTGCTGATTCCTCTCGGATTCGGTGTATGGCAGCTGGCGGCTGCGGCAGTTACCGGCTTTATTGCAAAGGAAAATGTTGTCGGTACCTTAGCTGTAGTATATGGTCTCACTTCATTTATTGATACTGAAGAATTGGCTATGACCGGAGGTGCAAGTACGGTTGCGACAACGATGGGATTGACAACGGTGACAGCACTTGCATATCTGTTCTTTAATCTATACACGCCGCCGTGTTTCGCGGCCATAGGTGCAATGAATTCCGAGATGAAGAGCAGGGGATGGCTTTGGGGTGCTATAGGATTACAGCTCGGCACGGGCTTTACCGTGGCCTTCCTGATTAATCAGTTCGGCACACTGTTTACAGAGGGACATCTCGCAAGGGGTTTCATTCCGGGCCTGATTGCTGTAGCATGTATGGTAACAGCGGTAATTATCATAGGAAGAAAAACCAGAGCTCACTTCGACGAGCAGTACAATTTGCACAAAAAAGACGGCAGGGAAGGTGCTGTCGCCTAGGCAGTTAAAGGAGGCAGGAAAATGTTTAATACAGCCACATGGATAGCAATACTGGCAATTGCGACTGCAGTTTTCCTGGCCGCAAGATATATCTATAGGGAAAAGAAAAAGGGCAGCAGATGTATCGGCTGCCCTTATGCCGGTTCATGCAACAAACATAAGTCCGGTAATTCATGTGATAATTAATCAGCTTTTGCTCTTGTGCATGCATCGCACTCGGGTGATTTAGCACCGAGCCTCTCGGCCGCAAAGCAGACAAATTCCTTGACTGCCGGAGCGGCCGTTTCAAGTGACGGCAGAGTGATTCCGAGCTCTATATCGCTTGGCGGATCGATAGGAAGTATGACCGTATCGGTCTGCCAGTATCTCGTAATGCCTTCGTTCATGATGCCTATGCCGAGGCCTTTGGCCACCATATTGATAGCGGTGTAGTTTTCGAGAGTAGTAAGCCTGACGTTTGGGGATATTCTGTGCTGTTTGAACAGCTCTCTTACATCGGCGTCGTCTCCCTCGCTCGGCATGATGAGCTCTTCCTTGCGGCATTTTGCAATAGGATACGCATCCAGCTTAGAATCGGGATGATCCTTCGGCAGTACTGCCACCATCCTGTCTCTTGCAAAAGGAATCCAAACATAAGATGAATTTGAAAGACGAGACGAGAACGAGAGATCCGCTTTTCCGGTGGATACCATCTTTTCAATTCGATTCTTGGTGGTCTCTTCGATCTGTATGTTTATAGAAGGATGAAGATCCGTAAACTCCTTAATAATCTCAGGAAGGGTATGCGCCGCGATGCTGGAATAAGCCGCAATCATTACATTGCCCTTGTACATGCCGCTCATCTCCGTTGCTGCGTTGTATATATCGTTTTCCTTTTCTATATATTCCACAACAAGAGGGTAGATGGTTTCACCTTCGTGAGTAGGCACGACGCCGTTGCTCTTTCTGGTAAGGAGAGAGAACCCGAGCTCAGCCTCCATGGCAGAAACGAGCTGGCTTATGCCTGACGGAGTGTATCCCATTATCCTGCCTGCAGCGGTGAAACTTCCTTCATCGACCGCAGTCACAAATGCTTTACATTTTAAAACATCCATTTTTTCACCCCTAGAATAAATATGGCCTCACCATATGTTCTTGGAAAAAATACCGGCGAGGTAAAGTCCCGCCGGTATTGTTTTTGGTGTATTCTTCCTTGATCTATTAGAGAGCTTCGCCCTTCTTGATAGCATCGTGGAGGAAGAGGAATGATGTGATGTAGCATACGCATACAACTACGAATGTAAGAGTCTTAAGGTCGAGGCTCTTAACGATGAAGTATGCGAGGCATACACCGACAGCTCCGCCGATAGCCTGAGTCCAGCAAGCAACAGGGTCATAACGTCCCTCAGCGATGAACTTAGGACCATTACCGAATGCCATCAGGAATGCGCAGGAACCCATCATAGCAGGGAATGCGCAGCCTGTGTCGAGTCCGAGCAGTACGCAGAGAGCCATGCATGGTGCGTAGAGACCAACACCGATGGACATGAGTCCGCCAAGGATGAAGTTAACTACGATAGCGATAATCAGCTTGATTCCGCGGAGTCCCATAGCTGTTCCGATCTCACCGAACGGACCAACGCCGAGAACTTTGCAGAGCATGATTGTAGCAAGGATGAACATAGCTACGAACATTGCATATCTAACTTTCTTACGGTTGAATTTGGATACGACGCCGGCAGCGAGGTAAGCACCTGCGATGGATGCAACGATCATGGATACGAGAGTCAGAAGATCCATGTCTACGAATCCGAAGAACAGGAATGCCTCTACGCATACAGGAACGGTGTCTCCTACGTTGAGTGTACCAGGGATGTTAACGTCATCTACCGACTTGGTCAGCTTGAATGCTGTTGTCGATGGAGCGAAGGAACCGATTCCGAGTGTGTCGAAGAAGTTAGCAACAACTCCGATGATGATTGTGGCAATCAGGTTCTTTGGCTGCATTCCGCGATCCCAAGTTTCCTTGAATGTAAGACCTGTTACAGGGTCCTTTTCAGGATTAGCTGCCATCTGTTTCTGCTTTCTGATCATGAGGACCACGCAGAGAACAAGACCGATAAGCGAAAGTGCTTTCAGTACAATCATAATGAAACCTCCTAAAAATGTTAATTATTAATGAGATAGTTTCGTAGAACATGCGTGACAAAAAATAGTCCCGCTTCTACGTTTTCTTAATACTGATTATAGCAACTCTAAAAGCCAAGTCAATAAATTGTGATAGATTTGTGAAGAATAGGCGTTAAGAAAATGTTGTAAGAAATTGTTAAAACGGCTTTCATGATTTAGCAAACCAAAGCGCTTTTTTGACATACAATAAATAGCGTGACGAGTTTTGCGTTTGGAAGTAATATATAGTACAATTTCGATTGCAATTAAGCGAAGGATATCGGGAGATAAAACTATGACACTTAATCCGGAAAATGACATATATCAGGGCGATCTAGCGACGCTGAACACCAGAAAACACGCTTGGTCTGCGGGTGAGAAGGGCTCTGCGAAATATAAGATTGCATCGTGGATAGTACTCGCAATCGGATTTGCAGTTATCGTATATGTGATGCTGCAACTTCGCGGCGGAGAGACTGCCATGAGCCAGCTTCCTTTGCATATATCCATCTGGATAACGGCTATTGCAGCCATACTCGTAAACAGGATGGGCAGGAGAAGGTCTGAACAGCCTTTTGCGGGATTTCACATGGCTCACTTCGAAGTTGATGAGGATACTGTTTACTATCAGTACCAGAAGGGCATGTCGCTCAGGACTTACTACATAAAGGATAACGACATCAAGAAGATTTATCGTGATGACGATGCGGGCGTCATACTGATTGAAGGTGATGCGACCGTAAACATCCAGACTCGCAAGGCTGAGACCGAGGAGAAGGTGAGCGAGTTCTATGCGCTCGTACCTTTCGATAAATACGATCTAGACGATTTGCTTGAGCCATATAAAAGGTTAGTTGTTAAGGCAAACGGAAAACTTCGTGAAAAGTTCACCGAGGAGAATCTCTAAATGAAGAATCCCAACAGAACAGCCAGGCAGAGAAGAGAAGAAAACGAAGACATCGTAAGACCGGATACCATAGTTGTCGCAAGCGGCAAATACGGCAGTTGCGATCAGTACACCAAGTGGATTATGGCCGGGCTTAATTCGGATGCGATTCCATATAACAAGCAGACGCTGGGTTATATTTCGCTTTACAGAAATATAATCTGGATCGGCGCCATAAAGGATGCCGTGATCAGCAATACGGGGATTCTATGGCAAAACCATCATAACTTCGGACTGGAAGGAAAGAAGATAATAGTCTGCGGAGTCGGACTAGGTGATCCGAAAAACGAGGAATATTTCGCTAAGGTCATGAGAAGAAGCGGTGCGGACCAGGGGTTTTGTTCAAGCTACATCCTGCCGGGTAAGATTGACATGAGCAGACTGAGGAGATTGGACAGACCGCAGTTTGACAAGTTCCTCATCGATGCCAAGAGAATTTACGGAGAAGAAACAGCCGCCCTCATAAATGAAAGGGCAGCTGCGAATTACAACGGTATTGATGCCGCGGCCATAGAGCCTATAGTGCAGGAGATACTCGAAACCAGAAAATAACTATTTCATCAAATTCCTGCTTGCAACGGCGCGCTCTGCGCGGCGTTTTTTCATGCGATCTTTGAAATTGTCAGGAATCCACCTGCAGGTGTGCTTGGATTTCTTGTATATGAACTCTTCGAATTCCTTGGCATCACCAATCGTGAAGGCCGATTTCGGAATAACGAAGAAGTCTCTACCCTGAATAGCCAGATAATAGAAATTGTCATCGTAATAGAAATTGGTGATATCTTTGTATCTGGCAAGCTCAGAGAACTTCTCGTCTCCTTTCCAAAAGTCTGCGCCGTTGTCATAGAAGTTATAGGTGAATACGGTGCCGTTCTTATAGTCTTCATCATTTTTTTGTGTAATCCACAGGGATATGTACTGGCGGAATAATCCCAGCAGTATCACTGCAAGACCTACTACCATGAAGAAGAGCTTCCAAAAAAGATCCTTGAAAAAGAATACTCCCGGGGCAAATATGAGCAGACCATAGATAATAAGCCTGGCCGACATACCTGGGTGGAACACCCGATAAGTAAAGGTGATATAGGCCTTAATCACATCGGAGGTCCTTTTCGACACTACTTGATAAATAATGTCGCGCTCTTTTTTCTCCTTGCGCTCTTCCTTGGCAGAGGAACTCGCCTTAGACGTTTCCTGAGTCGGCTTGTTATTCGCAGTGTTTTTTCTTTGTTTGTTCTTGGCCATTGTCTACTTAGGATTGGTATCTATCTCATCGTGAGATGTCTTGGATTCTCCGTCTACGGCGTTTGCATCGTAGAGATCCTTCTTAATTTGACTGCTGCTGATCTCAGGTGTTCTTGAGAGGTAAACTACCTCCACGCCCTCATCCTTGAGAAAGTCGAATTTGCCCTCCCAGTCGTCACCTATTACGAAGGTGTCGATATGGTATTCGTGCATATCGCTCTTCTTTTGCTCCCAGCTCTCCTCCGGAATGACGAGGTCTACGTATCTGACGGATTCGACCAGAGCCTTTCTCTGCTCATAGGTGAAATAGCATTTCTTCTGCTTTGAATTCCAGTTGAATTCATCCGTCGAGATAGCGACGATAAGGTAGTCTCCGAGGGCCTTGGCTCTCTTGAGCAGATTGATATGACCGTAGTGCAATAGGTCGTATGTGCCGTATGTTATAACTCTCTTCATTGAGAATTCTCCTTTCGCTTTTGTACGCTGTAAGTATAGCACAGGGAGGCTCTTTAGCGGTATAATATGCATGCTTGTAAGACAGATTTCAAGTGAGATTAAGAAACGAGGAATTATTATGGGAGCAAGTTTGGCAAATTGGGACAAGGTTTCGGATAAGCTTTTCGATATAGCTGCGGATTTGGGGCTTAAGATAGTGCTTGCGATTATCGTTTTTATTGTAGGCAGTTTTATAATCAGAAAACTCGTGAAGATCATGGGCAGTCTGAAAACATTTAAAAACATCGACCCGACAGCGGGTAATTACATCATTACCTTTGTAAAGTATGCGCTGTATACAGTCCTGCTGGTATCTATAGTAGCACTTCTCGGTGTGCCGATGAGCTCGGTTATTGCTCTGATAGCATCTATCGGAGTGGCCATCGGTATGGCCATGCAAGGCTCGCTGGCCAATATAGCCGGGGGCATCATGCTGCTCGTATTCAGACCGTTCAGCGTGGGAGATTACATAGTCGCATCAACAGGGGAGGAAGGATATGTTAAGACCATATCTCTTGTCTATACGGTGCTCAGAACATTCGATAACAGAATTATCTCAGTACCTAACGGCGGACTTATGAATGCCAGCATTTCAAACAATACTGTGGAGCCTCTCAGAAGGGTGGACCTTGCATTCGATATCTCGGGTTCAGAACCTGCGGATAAGGTTGCTGATGTAATAATGAAAGCTGTTCTGTCAACAGATAAGGTGCTCAGCGATCCTGCGCCTCAGGTAGTTCCTGCATCTACCGTTACCGACGGTCTTACATACGCGGTAAGGGTATGGGTAAAAACCGATGATTATTGGAATGTTCACGCAGAGCTGATGAGTAAGATCCCGGTCATGCTGAACGGCGCCAAGATTGCAAGGCCTGAGACTCCTGTCAGACTCAGCAACAATTAGAGACTTAAAAAAAGAGGCTCGCCTCTTTTTTTAATGCCTTTATATTGTTTTGAGTGCATTCATAGGGTTCAGCTTTTTCAAGCGTGTTGCAAGCAGCGTGATTACGAAGCCCCCTACAGCAAACTTAAGAGCAGCGGCATATACAGGATAATCATGCCAGAAAGCAGGCATGGCTGCATCCGCACCCGCAAGAGCGAGGGCTGTGATGCCGAGAGCCAATATGTTTTTCTTGCTCAGTATCTTTCTCAGAGGAATCCAAGGGAAGAGCATTTTAGTCGTTACGGCAAAGAGTCCGATGAGTACCGCAAAGCCTACTGCAAATGACGCAATAAAAGCACCGAGCGGTGATGCGAATATTACATTCCAAAGAAATGAGACCGCAGTCATAATTCCGGTGCCGAGCGCCCAAAGTGGCGTGACTATCAGAAGCTTTACGGCAGCAGGAAGGTTGAGTACGGCCTGCTTAAACCTGGCCATAGCCCCCGGTCTAGATCCTTTTTGCTCGTCTGCATCATCGTCATCATCGACTCCGGTGTTCATATAATCATCTATTTCCAATACAACGGGAGCGGGATTGAGCTGAGTTGCAGTCTGATCCTCATTTATCTCTGCAGGCCCTGAAAAGGCGAGTCCCGTAACAATGGAGAGCACCAAAAGTGCGGTGGTGGTACCTTTGACTAAAGTCTTCTTGGCCTCCGCCTTTGGATCATATGTACCTTCGAGATATCCGTCGGCTCTGCTGATAATCTCTCCCTTAATTTTCTTTGCGGCATCCTGCATGTAATCAAGTGCCTGGTTGCCGTTCTTTTCATTTGCCATTGTTCATCCTCATTTTTCACAGGGCAATTATTACCGTGCTAATTATAACATATCCTGATAAAAGTGAATCGGTGCGTTTAGCGGCAGTTTTTGTATAGACTTTTTCTATACAACGATGCTGATTGAATAGTCCTTATCAATTAGAAACAGGGATAGGAGGGGAATACAATAGTTGATGTAAAAGGCATTTGCCCGAAACAAGCACATTTTTATGGAGGTTTACTATTATGTTAGAAAAGAAAAATGACAAGCTGTTTATCATCATAGCAGGTCTTGTTATCGGCGTAATCGCAGCTGCGCTTGCGTTTGCCGGAAACCCTAAGAACATGGGATTTTGTATCGCATGTTTCCTGCGTGATACGGCAGGCGGTCTCGGACTTCACAAGGCCCCTCCTGTACAGTACATCAGACCTGAAATCGTGGGCATCGTAATCGGTGCATTTGCGGTTTCCTTTGCAAAGAAGGAGTTCGGATCCAAGGGCGGCAGCGCACCTATGACAAGATTCGTACTCGGATTCTTCGCAATGGTAGGCTGCCTGATGTTCCTAGGCTGCCCATTCAGAATGATTCTGAGACTGGCAGGCGGAGACCTGAACGCCGTATTCGGACTCGTAGGATTCGTAGTAGGTATCTTCTGCGGTATCTTCTTCCTCAAGAACGGATACTCACTCAAGAGAACTTACACTCTTACAAAGTCTGAGGGATATTGGATGACAGTGCTCGAAGTTGTTATCTTCGCACTTCTCCTCATCAGACCTGCATTCATTGCATTCTCAGAAGAAGGCCCTGGATCGATGCATGCAGCTATCGGTCTTTCTCTCGCAGCAGGACTCGTTGTAGGAATCCTCGCTCAGAGAACAAGACTATGCATGGTCGGCGGCACAAGAGACCTCGTTCTCTTCAAAGAGACCAGACTTATGTGGGGATTCATCGCAATCCTCGTTGCTGCTTTTATCACCAACCTCGTACTCGGCGGATTCAAGCTGGGCATGACAGAGCAGCCCATCGCTCATACTGACGGACTTTGGAACGCACTCGGAATGCTCCTCGTAGGATTTGCTTGCGTACTCCTCGGCGGTTGTCCGCTGAGACAGCTCGTTATGTCAGGTGAGGGTAATGCAGACAGTGCAGTAACAGTTCTCGGACTTATGGTAGGTGCGGCATTCTGCCACAACTTCGGACTTGCTTCCAGCGCTGAAGGCCCTACACCTGCAGGTAAGATTGCTGTTATCATCGGTATTGTAGTAGTTACCGGAATCGGAGTTCTCAATACTTATGTTAGTTCCGAGACAGCTTCGGCTTCGGATGCTGCGTAGCAGAAAAGGAGATTAATTATGGTAGATGCAAGAGGATTATCCTGCCCGACACCGGTAATCATGACTCAGAAAGCTATGAAGTCCAATGAGGACTACTACGAAGTCATGGTAGATAACGCTGCCTCTCGTGACAATGTTATGCGCTTTGCCGAAAGCCAAGGCTACAAGGTAGACATAGAAGAAAAGGGCGGAGAATATTTGCTCAAGATTTCCAAATAACAGGTAAAAGGAACAGAATACCATCATACACCGGAAAGCTCCTCTGTCTGTCTTACGGATAGACCGAGGGGCTTCTCTGTGATATCATACTCGCGGATAATAAAACGGGAGATAAAACAGTGACTACATATATAGCTACATTTTTCATGCATTTCGGATCGATAAGATTTGAGCGTCTTTGTAAGAGCAAGGGATACGAAGCGCGCACAATGCCTGTGCCTAGGAGTCTTTCCAGCAGCTGCGGCACCTGCGTAAAGTACATCGCGCCCGAGCCTTTGTATGATCCGGACCACGACGAGATGGAGCAGATGGTAGTCTGCAACGATGATGGAAGTTATACCAGAATCTATCTGGCCGAGGGATTAGAGTAATACGACGAGACAATAAAAGACGACTCACCTATGCGACAAGGCATATGAGCCGTCTTTTGATTGCAATGTTTTTACAGATCAACGATTGTGAGTTCCGGGCAATTCTCAAGAACTTCTCTCGGACCCGCAACGCATATATTTCCGTTTTCAACCATTTTTTCGAGAGCAGTACACTGATAGGCCAAACCTTCCGAATCTGTCTCGAGCATCTCGCGGCGGAAGCGAACCCTGTCATAATCAGTAAAACCGGAGAAGTGGAAATCATCTGCGCGTCTGCCTTTGGCAGCAGGGGAGAGCAGAGGATCTGTCGCGGCTATCGATGAGATGATAAAGCCGGTAGGGTCCATGCCTTCTTCAGCGGAGAATGTTTTCAGGAACTCAGGTATTTTCTTATATATACCGAGTGAACGATCCGGACTCGGATCCCTGTATGTGTAGCAGAATAGTCCGCCTGTCCTGCCTGCGCTCATCGAAGCACCGTAGGCTCCACCCTGAACTCTTATCTCATTCCAAAGCTGTGCAAGGGAGATAATAGTGCTTGCAACGCCCATCTGTCCGCTCATCCTGTATTCAGAATCGGACATATCGTAGCTAAGCGTGGCATATGAAACAGCGGACGGAATGGCTATGCCGAGATTTTCAGGGAGCTTGGTCTCGTAGACCGCCTTCTCAGGCTGGCGGGTGCCCTCAGAGAGCTTATTCATAAGCCTTAAAAGAGCAGGGTATGAACTGGCCGTAACGCTTAGTTTGACATTGTTCTTGTTGATACTTTCCCTAAGCGTTCTTACTGCAAATATACTGAAGTCCTCGAGATCCTCGTCGGTAGCTGCGCTCATCTTGTGCATGTACTGAAGGAATGAGTATCCGTTTACGGCATCTGACGCAGCGTCTCTTGCGGACCACTTGGCTCTAGATGCATAAAGAGCCAGCCTGTGACCGGCCGATACTGCCGCTCGTTTGGTATCCTCATCTATCTGAGTGATGAGCTCCTTTATAAGAGCCTTGTCATTGAATTTGGTGCGAGTAAGTATCTCTATCATAAGATCTTCGGCGTAGCCGAGTTTGTCTTCAAGTACGGAGGCTTTGGCCTTGATGCAAGGGGTACATGTCTTGCTGTCATCGTCCTTGGCCAACAGGGTCAGATCAAATGAAATCGCACCGACATGCATGCGAAGTTCATTTCTCAGCGCCAGCAGATCGTAATTTTCCGTAGGAAGATCCTTGAGCAATTCCACAAGAAGAGTTGCCGCAGGGAGCTCCTCCAAATACAGCTGAGTAATCGGGAAGTACGCATTGAGGTATACCACTCCGTTCGAAGAGACAGGATGGAAGAGCACGGTTTTTCCGTTAGTCTCTATCTCCTTTGTCTCTATCAGCTCAGGCATAGGATCTATATCCGAAAGTGCGAGCATCGGAATCCTGGCTACGTCCTCTTCAGAATCAGGAGTTTGCTGCCATGCGAGAAGATTCTCGTTTAGCTTTTCGAGTTCGGCTTTTTCCTGCGTACTCATAGAAGCAACGGTACTCTTTACGAAAGAAGCCTCAGCTTCGGCCTCAGTCTTACCGTACTCAGTATCAGGAATCATACATAGAGTAGAGAACTTACTCTTGTCTCCGAAGACTTCAAGTGCAATCTGCTCGAGTTCTCCTTTAGACACCATGTCGCGAAGATTTGCGATGGCCTCATTGGTCTTAAGGTACATGGCAGGATCTCCCCCGTATAACCAGGAACTGTAAGCAGCGTTGAGTCTGTAGAGTGCCTGAGGCTCAGGATACTCTCTGAACCTGAAGTCAAGCTGGTTAATCGACGCCTCGAAATCCCTGTGAGGTATGCCTTTTGAAACCGCATATTCTACTGCCTCGGTCACGATGGTGATGAGCCTGGCCCAGTCGCGCTCTGCGTTTTCGACTCCTCGGAAGAGCATCATCAGATAAGGCTGGTTGATGCCGTCCGAAATATAGATCTCCACGTCTTCGGCAAGTCCCGAAGAAAGCACCGCCCTCTTTATAGGTGACTCATTGCTGTCTGCAAGCTGCTCGAGAATAACGCTAAGAGCCAGCATCTTATCTCTGTCCTCCCAGCTTCCGATGATGCGTGCACAGGCCACGAGAGCCTTGCTGTTTTCGTCACCGGCAGGATACTTTATGGTCTTCCTGTCGCTTACAGGGTGCTGGGTGACTATGCGAGGCAGCACGTGGTGCCTGTCGTAGCCCCTGATATAGCTGTCTATCTTGGAGAGGGTCTCATCCAAAGGAATGTCTCCGTCCAGATAGAAGTATGCATTGGTCGGATTATAGTATCTTTTATAAGTGTCGATAAACTGCTCATAAGTAAGATCTACTATGGCGTCAGGATCTCCGCCCGAGTTGTAGCCGTAGCAATTGTCAGGAAAGAGAATCTTGAGCATGCTGCGCTCAGCAAGCTGATCCACGTCGGACATGGCGCCCTTCATCTCGTTGAAAACAACACCCTTAAATGCAGGCTCATCTTCATTTGTATCTATATGCCAACCCTCCTGATAGAAAATATCCGGATTGACTAATATGTTCGGCTTAAAGACAGCGTCGAGATATACCGACATGAGGTTGAGATAATCCTGGGTAACTCGGCTTGATACCGGATATACGGTCTTATCCTGATACGTCATTGCGTTAAGGAAGGTGTTCATCGAGGTCTTCAAGAGCTCGACGAAAGGCTCCTTGGTAGGATAGTTCTTGGAGCCGCAGAGGACGGAGTGTTCCAGTATATGAAAGACTCCTGTGCTATCTTCCGGAAGGGTCTTAAATCCCACCGAGAATAGCTTGTTTTCAGCTTCGTTGTCGGCCCAAAGCAGGTTTGCACCCGTTGCATCATGCGTCATCTCAACGAGATCGCCTCCGATTTCCTCAATCTTACGTATATTTGTTACGGTAAAGCCATAGAGCTTATCGCCTTTATTCAGTCTGTTTTGTGACATTATGGTTTCCTTTTCTTATGAGTGATATTACCGTTAAATAATATACTAAAACATTGAGTAATTAAAGACCTCAAACAAGCATTCAGATGGTATAATTGTTGTGTATTTGTGCTTCGTACTTTTGAGGACTCGAACCAAGGGCTGCTCTCCAATGCGCAGAAAGAAGAACAGGAGATAGTAATGGTAGACAACGGATTGATTTATTTCGCAAGAAAGGGAGACGGAGAGACTCTGTCGGATAAGATTTGCATGCGCCCAGACAAGGCCAACAGACACGGCTTTATCTGCGGTGCTACGGGTACGGGCAAATCCGTAACCTTGAAGCTGCTCGCAGAGAGCTTCTCGGAAATCGGAGTGCCTGTTTTCATGTCTGATGTCAAAGGTGACATGGCAGGGATTGTTGTGCCGGGTGATGATAACGAAGGCATGCAGGAGAGAATCGACAGATTCGAGATTAGAGACAGTTTCAAGTTCACGGGATATCCGGTATCAATATTCGATATATATGCCGAGAAAGGCACCCCGCTTCGCACTACGGTATCCGAAATGGGTCCGCAGCTCTTCAGCCAGGTACTCGATCTCAACGACACGCAGACGGAACTGATGCAGGTAATATTCAAGATTGCCGATGACGAGGGCCTTATACTTACGGATACCAAGGACATGAAGGCTATGATTCAGTATGCGGCAGACCATTCGGATGAATTCAAGATGGACTATGGTCTTATTCCACAGCAGTCGGCTTCGACTATTATAAGGGCTATTGTGTCACTCGAGGCTGAGGGCGCTGACAAGTTCTTCGGAGAGCCGGCGATAGACATAAGAGACTTCTTTCTCACCGCGCCGGACGGAAGGGGGATAGTTAATATTCTCGATGCCGAGACATTGGTCAACAAACCGAGACTCTATTCGGCATTCATGCTCTACCTTCTCTCAGAACTATTCGAGGTGCTGCCTGAAGTGGGAGATCCTGAGAAGCCAAAGATTGTATTCTTCTTTGACGAGGCGCATCTGCTCTTTAAGAATGCTTCCAAGAGCTTGCTTGAGAAGATCGAGCAGGTAGTCAAGCTTATAAGATCCAAGGGAGTATCTATATTCTTCGTAACTCAGAGCCCGGGGGACATACCGGGAGCAGTCATGTCGCAGCTCGGCAATAAGATAGAGCACGGGCTACATGCATATACACCGGCTGAGCAAAAGGCTCTTAATGCCGCAGCTGATGCATTCAGAGTAAATCCTGCCTTCGATACCAAAGAGCTGATGCAAAACCTCGGAACAGGTGAGGCTGTTGTTTCCATGCTCGATGAGAAGGGCGCGCCTTCGATGGCGGAGTACGCATTTGTGCTGCCGCCTGAAAGCCGCATGGGAGCCATATCCGATGAGGAAAGAAAAACTGCGGTGGATAATTCTCCGCTAAACTCCAAGTATCTTGAGATGCTGGATAATGTATCCGCATACGAAGTAATAACGGGTCGAGTGCCGCAGGAAGCCATGGCTCCTGCAGATACCGTAACTGCACCGGACGGTCAGGTATACGGAAATACTTCGGGAATTCCTGTTGCGGAGACGGCTCCTGCGCAGGCTGAGATTCAAGCTGAAGTCAGCGTGGAAGCAAGCGCGGTGCCTCAGGCAGAGGCAATGGTAGTTGAGACTCAGGTAGAAGAGCAAGTGGTTGCCAAGCCGAAGAAAAAAGTTAAATCAACCGAAGACGTAGAGCAGGTAGACGGAGGCGGAATAGGCGGTCTTGCGGACAGCCTCCTCGGAAAAGCGGGCAAGCGCCAGGTGGTAAGGTCTACCGGAGGCTCCATAGGCCGTGAGATAGGAAAGACTATCGGGGAAGCTGTGCTAGGAAAGAAAGGAAAGACTATAGGCGGTAATATCGGATCTGCGATAGGACGCAATCTATTCGGTACGCTTACAAAGAAATAGAAAAAGTATTTACGGGACTAGCCGGAGGTTGTCATGGAGAGAAGTGATGCAAGATATGATGCATATGTGCAGATTTTGAAGGAAGAACTCGTGCCGGCCATGGGCTGCACCGAACCTATTGCAATTGCCTATGCGGCTGCGAAAGCCAGAGATGCTCTCGGCGCCATGCCGGACAGAATGGTTGCAGACGTCAGCGGTAATATCATCAAGAATGTTAAGAGCGTAGTGGTTCCTCATACGGGCGGACTCAGAGGAATAGCTGCGGCTGCTGCTGCGGGAGCCGTTGCGGGAGATGCGAATGCGGAGCTCGAGGTAATATCCAATGTAAGTCCTGAGCAGGTGACGGAGATATCCGATTATCTTGATAAGACCAAGATTGAAGTCAGACATGCAAACACGGGGCATATATTTGATATTTCCATCACGGCATTCAAGGGGAGCGACGAAGCCTCGGTAAGGATAGTTGATTATCATACCAATATCGTTGAGATCAGACGAAATGATGATGTGATGATGCAAAAGGAAATCGAGACTGCAAAGGATGACGGACTTACAGACAGATCCTGCTTGACTATAGAGGGAATAGTTGAGTTTGC
>Ga0256406_1002618_pt1 | contig 24774 bp, 19 predicted proteins | sample RumenRJG_03DNA_FD_185986 | JGI IMG/M metagenome (GOLD analysis project Ga0256406, IMG submission 185986) | Bovine rumen microbial communities from Lethbridge, Alberta, Canada - RJG_03 | ecosystem: Host-associated > Mammals > Digestive system > Stomach > Rumen | place: Canada: Alberta | collected...
GTCATCGCCGCTGCATGGGATTACCTGAAGTCCTATGCGTTTGACTGCATGCTGACATCCATTTTCTTCTGCTGTGTCGGTTTCTTCAATGGTATCGGGCTGACCAGATTTGTCATGGTACAGGGGATCCTTGGGGCCTTCTTTGTCCGTGTCCCGGTGTCCTATCTGATGAGTAAGAGAAGACCGGTCTCCCTGTTTCACATCGGACTTGCAACACCCGCCTCTTCCCTTGTGCAGACGATCCTCTGCTTTGTGTGCCTGTACCTGGTCTGCAGGAAATGGAAGAAAGAGGGAAAACTGGAGAATGCGAATATGCGCGGGCAGTGAACCGCATCCGCACACACGCAGTGCGAAGCGGCGCGTGGACTTATACAGTACGTGGCACTACTTGTAGTATGGGGTTTACAGTATCATTTCTTTATCAAAGAGAAAAAGCGGGTTCCGGCGACGACTCCGGAACCCGCTTATTTACTGCATTTATGAGCTGTATTACTCGATGGAGTTTACAGCTTTGCTCAGTCTGGATACTTTTCTGGAAGCATTGTTCTTATGAAGAATGCCCTTGGAAGCAGCCTTGTCAATGGTAGAAGTTGCATCAAGCAGTGCTTTGGAAGCAGCTTCCTTATCGCCTGCCTCAACCAGAGACTCAACCTTCTTTACGGAAGTCTTAACCGCAGATCTGATGCCCTGATTATGCTCTTCTCTCTTCTGAGAAGTGATAACTCTTTTCTTTGCGGACTTAATGTTAGCCAAACTGTACACCTCCTGTTCATCATATTTTTCAGCAGTGTTTCTTATAGGACGACACTTTTCCACTTCGAAACACGCTTATATATACTAAATGCTGAGAAAGTTCCTGTCAATATTTATTTGTAAAAATTACATGAATTCAGCGGACGATGCCGCGGAGAGTTCCGCATCAGAGGAGCGGAAGACGTGTGCACTCATGAAATACAGCGTTCGTCCGGCCCGGTCGGCCTTTGCCTTTACGATGAAGCTGCCGCTGCCGGGGATTCTGCGGATGAACTGCATCTGCATCTGAACCGTGACACATTCGGCGTTTCGCTTCAGGTAGCGGACAAGCATGCCCATCGCGAGATCGCAGCCGGCGGAGATGACGCCGCCGTGCACGATGCCGGAAGGATTCAGCATCCAGGATGAGACATCATAGCGGACGGTCAGCTCCATTTTCTCCCAGGAGCAGGATACGAACTTCGGCGCAAGGCATTCGTTAAAGCACCAGATCGTCTCGTCTGTTTCTTCAAGCACGCTGTGAAAAATCCGCTCCATGTTCTGCTGGGTGCCGTAGTCGTCATTGCTCTCGAGTTCTCTGAATGCACTGTAATTCATTGTCCGTCCTTCCTTTTCCGCTGCCGTATCGGAACCGGTTTCGGATCACAGCGGCAGATCCGGATATCGGGGCCTGCCGCCGGCAGAAATCAGTCTGTCTGGCCGCTGATTCTGTCGATTTCGTCCAGCTCTTCCTGCGTGAAGTTCATGTTGTCCATCATTTTCAGGTTGTCCAGAATCTGCTCCGGCCGCGATGCACCGATCAGTGCGCTGGTGACAACGCCGTCGCGGAACAGCCATGCGAGAGCCATTTCGGCGAGAGTCTGTCCGCGGTTTTCCGCCATCTGGTTCAGTCTGCGGATCTGGTCCAGTTTTTCCTCCGTCAGTGCGTTCTTTTTCAGGAAACGTCCGTCCTTCATGATTCTGGAATCTTCCGGAATGCCGTGCAGGTACTTGTTTGTCAGCAGACCCTGCGCAAGCGGGCTGAAGACGATGAGGCCTTTTTTCTCCTCACGCACGGCGTCCTTGAGTCCGTTCTTTTCGATGGTTCTGTCAAAAATCGAGTATCTGTTCTGGTTGATGACGAAAGGACAGTGAAGTTCTGTCAGAATTTCCGCTGCCTTTTTCATATGCGGACCGTCATAGTTTGATATGCCGGCATAGAGGGCTTTTCCGCTCTTGACGGCAGTGTCAAGGGCACCCATGGTTTCCTCGAGAGGCGTTTCCGGATCCATTCTGTGGTGATAGTAGATATCGACGTAGTCAAGGCCGAGTCTTTCCAGTGACTGATCCAGGGATGCCAGCAGGTATTTGCGGCTGCCCCAGTTGCCGTAAGGGCCGTCCCACATGTCATACCCGGCCTTGGTGCTGATGATCAGCTCATCCCTGTAGGCATGCAGATCCTCGTGAAGGATTTTTCCGAAATTGATCTCCGCGCGGCCGTATTCCGGACCGTAATTGTTGGCCAGATCGAAGTGGGTGATACCGTGATCAAAAGCGGTAAAGCAGAGTCTGCGCATGGTGTCGTAGTTTCCTGTATTGCCGAAATTGTGCCAGAGTCCCAGTGAAAGCGCCGGAAGTTTCAGACCGCTGTTTCCGCAGCGGTTGTAGGTCATGGTGTCATAACGCTGTGGTGAAGCTGTGTATCTCTGCTGAGGATCATTTGCCCGGTATAATGTGCTGTTACTTTCCATCGTATGCCTCCCGTATACAATATATAATAAATCCCATACTACAGGTAGTGCCACAGTACTGTATAAGCTACGGATTGCTCCGTGCTTCGCACTCCCGCAATCCTACAGGTATTCGGATTTCGCGCTATCGCGCTACATCCTCATACCTGTTGCCTTCGAAATCGCATACAGTCTCTTACACACGCTTCGCGTGTGACGAGTCTGTCTGCGATTCGAAGAGCTTATACAGTAAACCAGACAATGATATTATGACAGAACCTGAGGCAGAAAGGAAGAACGAATGCGTAATTGCGCAAGCCGCGGTCAGCCTATATAATAGGGATAACTTTGGGCTGTTTTCCGCTGATGAAGCGACTGAAGAGGAAAAATATATGAGAAAAATAAGTTTTAATGAAGGCTGGGAATACAGGCATCTGAATTCGGATGAGGAATGGAAGGCAGTGACGCTGCCGCATGATGCGATGCTTTATGAGAAGCGGTCCGCGGATAATCCGGGAAGGCAGAATGTGGCATGGTTTGAGGGGCGGGACTATGAATACAGGAAGACGTTCCGCGTGCCGGAAATGGCGCAGGACAGCCGTCTTTTTTCGGAATTTGAGGGCATCTATCATAATGCGAAGATTTTTCTGAACGGCAGAAAAGTGGCAGAAAGACCATACGGCTATACGCAGATCGTGACTGACCTGACAGATCATCTGAACCGGGAAGGGGAGAATGAGCTGCGTGTGGAGGCTTATAATTCGGACCAGCCGAACAGCCGCTGGTACAGCGGTGCCGGCATTTACCGTCCGGTTTCCCTTTATCTGTCGGAGGGAGAAAAGTATATTCTGCCTTACGGGATCCATGTGAGCACCGTTTCTCATTCGCCGGCAAGGATAAAAATCTCCGTGCTGACCAGTGAGGATGGAGAGGTCTCTGTGGATCTCTATGATCCGGCGGGCCATAAAATTCTTGAGGGACTGAAGGGAAAGACGCGGTCCTACGATGAAATTTCAGCCAATGATGTCAGACTGGTTCACGCGGCGGAGATCACGGCGGATATTCCGGAGGCTGAGCTCTGGAGCGCGGAGCATCCCGCACTTTACCGGGCGGAGGCAGCTTTTGGCGGCGACCGGGCGGAGACTTGCTTCGGTATCAGGAATCTCCGCTGGGGAAGCGTCAGCGGCTTTACGGTGAACGGAGAACGCGTCATTCTGCGCGGCGCCTGCATGCATTCGGATAACCAGCTTCTGGGCGCCTGTGCGGATCCCGATGCGGAAGAACGGAAGGTCCGTCTTCTTAAAAAAGCCGGATACAACGCGGTCCGCAGCGCGCACAATCCCTGCAGCAGCGCATTCCTGGATGCCTGTGACCGGCTCGGCATGTATGTGCTCGATGAATATGTCGATATGTGGTATATTCACAAACTGAAATATGATTATGCAGGGAAGATGCCGGACTGGTGGCAGAATGACCTCCATGATATGGTCGACAGGGATTTTTCTCATCCCTCTGTCGTTATGTATTCCACCGGCAATGAGGTGACGGAGACAGGCGAGGCGCGCGGTATTGAACTCATCGGCGAAATGACGGATTTCATCCATCAGCTTGACCGGACAAGACCGGTGACCTGCGGAATCAATATTTCTCTCAATGTCATGAGTTCGTTCGGCCGCGGGATTTACTCGAACGAAAAGGCCGCCGCAGATGAGCAGACAGATGCCGTGGAGCAGACCGGAAAGAAGAGCAGACTGTCCGGGTCTCTTCTGTATAATACGGTGACGGGTATCATCGGCCGCGAAGCCATGAAGAAGACGGCGGCGATGAAGCGGGGAGACGCGGTGACACGCGACGCCTATGCAAAGCTGGATATTGCCGGATACAATTACGGCATTGACCGGTATAAGGCGGACCTGAAGAAGTACCCGCACCGTCTCATTCTGGGAACGGAGACGTTCTGCTCCGACGCTGACCGGTTCTGGAAAATGGCACAGGATGAGCCGAGACTTATCGGCGATTTTGTCTGGGCAGGCATGGACTACCTCGGCGAGACGGGCATCGGTTCCTGGGAATACCGGGATTATGCGGATCCGGATGACAGGGCGGGCTGGATCTCGGCCGGCAGCGGCAGGCTGGACCTGACCGGCGCGGAAACCGGCGAAGCGCTGTATACGAAGACCGCGTTCCATGTGGACAACGGGCCGTATCTCTGTGTGAGACCGGTCTACGAGACAGGAGCGCACACACCCTCCTCATGGAAGATGACGGATGCGATGCCGAGCTGGTCCTGGAGCGGCTGTGAGGGACTGAAGGCTGACATTGAGGTGTATACACAGGCGGATGTGGTCGAGATTTTTCTGAACGGACGCAGAGTGGCGGGAACCGGTCACATCAGGAATGGTGTCGCTTCATTCAGAATTCCTTACGCGGACGGGCTCCTGCAGGCGGTGACTTATGACCGCGCAGGCGATGAGACAGGCGCGGTTTCTCTGAAGACGGCCGGACCGGAGACGGTTCTCCGGCTGCTTCCGGAAAAGGATCAGGTCAGAAGCGGCCATCTGGTTTATGTAAGGATACGTTATACGGATGATGAAGGTATTCTGAAGCCGATGCAGCATCACCAGGTAAAAATCGCCGTTTCCGGCGGCACACTGGCCGCTCTCGGCAGCGGCTGCCCGTATCAGCCTGACGGTTTCCTGACAGATACGGTAAAGACCCGTTACGGTGAGGCAATGGCCATCGTGCGTGCCGGTTCGGGAGACGGCCTGACGGTGAGCGCGGAGGACGCGGAGGGAATGACCGCGGAACTGAATGTGAAAATAACAGATGACTGATGACGGCGGCGAACTTCAGACGGAGGCGGATCGTATGGCAGGTATTGATCAGAGCAGGATCAGAAATTTTTGTATCATAGCGCACATTGACCACGGCAAATCGACGCTGGCGGACCGGATCATCGAGAAGACCGGTCTTCTGACCAGCCGTGAGATGCAGGATCAGGTGCTGGACAACATGGATCTGGAGCGCGAGCGCGGGATTACCATCAAGGCGCAGGCGTGCCGTATCATCTATAATGCGAAGGACGGGCAGGAGTACATCCTGAACATGATCGATACCCCCGGTCACGTTGATTTTAATTACGAGGTTTCCCGGTCACTCGCGGCCTGTGACGGCGCCGTTCTGGTGGTGGATTCGACGCAGGGCGTCGAGGCGCAGACCGTCGGCAACGTCTATCTCGCGATGGAGCACGATCTGGAGATTTTTCCGGTGCTCAACAAGATCGATCTGCCCAGCGCCCACCCGGAAGAGGTGAAGCAGGAGATCGAGGATATCATCGGCATTGAGGCGGAAGATGCGCCGGAAATCTCGGCAAAGACGGGGCAGAATGTGGAAGAGGTGCTCGAGGATATCGTGAAAAAAATCCCCGCACCGGACGGCGACCCGAAGGCTCCGCTGAAGGCGCTGATTTTTGACTCCGTGTATGATGCCTACAAGGGCGTGATCATTTCTGTCAGGATCCGTGACGGCTCGGTAAAGCCGGGTGACCGCATCAGACTGATGGCGACGGGCGCCGAGGAAGAGGTGGTCGAGGTCGGATATTTCGGTGCCGGCCAGATGATCCCCTGCGATGAGCTGACGACGGGCATGGTGGGGTATATCACCGCGAGCATCAAGAGAATTCAGGACACCCGCGTCGGTGATACCGTGACGAACGCCGACCGGCCGTGTGACGAGGCGCTTCCGGGCTATAAGAAGGTCCAGCCGATGGTCTACTGCGGACTGTACACGGAAGATCCGACGAAATATCCGGATCTCCGCGACGCGCTGGAGAAGCTGGAGCTGAATGATGCCTCCCTGTTCTATGAACCGGAAACGTCGGCGGCACTCGGTTTCGGATTCCGATGCGGATTTCTGGGACTGCTTCATCTGGAGATCGTGACCGAGAGACTTGAGAGAGAGTATGACCTTGATCTGATCACGACGGCACCGGGCGTTGTCTACAAGGTTCACAAAACAAACGGCGAGGTGATCGAGCTCACGAATCCGTCCAATCTGCCGGATCCCGCGGAGATCGACTATATGGAAGAGCCGATCGTGAAGGCGGAGATCATGGTGACGAAGGATTATGTCGGCGCGATCATGCAGCTCTGCGAGGAAAGGCGCGGAGAGTACCAGAACATGGAATATCTCGAGGCGAACCGCGCGCTTCTCACGTATCATATGCCGCTGAACGAGATTATCTATGATTTCTTTGACGCACTGAAATCGAGATCGCACGGCTATGCTTCGCTGGATTATGAGATGCTCGGCTATCAGAGAAGTGAGCTCGTGAAGCTGGATATCCTGGTGAACAGGGAGCCGGTGGATGCGCTCTCCTTCATTGTTTTCGCGGATTCCGCCTACGAGCGTGGCAGAAAAATGTGTGAGAAGCTGAAGGATGAGATTCCGAGGCAGCTTTTTGACATCCCGGTTCAGGCGGCGATCGGTTCGAAGGTGATCGCAAGGGAGACCGTGAAGGCACTGAGAAAGGATGTTCTCGCCAAGTGCTACGGCGGCGATATTTCGAGAAAAAAGAAGCTGCTGGAGAAGCAGAAGGAAGGAAAGAAGAGAATGCGCCAGTTCGGAAACGTGGAAATTCCGAAGGAGGCCTTCCTGAATGTACTGAAGCTGGATGAACAGTGATGGAAGTCTATATACATATCCCGTTCTGCGTCAGGAAGTGCGCCTACTGCGACTTCCTGAGCTTTGCGGCTGATGATGAACTGAAGAGCAGATACATGGACGCCCTTGTGACGGAGATCAGGGATTTTCCGCATGATCCGCCGGTATCGGCGGAAAGCGTCTATATCGGCGGCGGCACGCCGTCTATTCTGCCCGCAGAACAGATCGCGGGGATCATGGATGCCGTGCGTGAGGTCTTTATCCTGGATGCCGACGCGGAGATTTCCATGGAAGCCAATCCCGGTACGGTTACGGAGGAAAAGCTGCGGGTATACCGGGATTCGGGCATCAACCGGCTCAGCTTCGGATGCCAGTCCGCTGACGATGAGGAACTGAAAGCGCTTGGCAGAATCCACACCTGGGAACAGTTTACGGAGAGCTTTGCGCTCGCGAGAAAAGCCGGATTTACGAATCTGAACATTGATCTGATGTCCGGTCTGCCGGGTCAGACGGAAGCATCATGGGAAAAATCACTCCGCAGCGCCGCGGCGCTTTCCCCGGAACATATTTCCGCCTACAGTCTGATTCTGGAGAAAGGCACGCCGATGTATGACCGTTATGATGCCCAGGCGGCGCTGCTGGAAAAGGGCATCAGTGAGGCGGAACTCCGGAAGAAAATCAGCGCGGACAGGTATCTGCCGGATGAAGAAACAGAACGCCGGATGTATGACCGGACGGCTGAGATTCTGTCGGAATACGGATTCCGTCAGTATGAGATTTCCAACTATGCAAAGGAAGGATACGCCTGCCGGCACAACATCGGCTACTGGACAGGTGTGCCCTATGTGGGTGTGGGACTGGGTGCTTCCTCTTATATGAAAACCACCCGGTACCGGAATACGTCGGATATGGCGCTGTACTTAAGGGATTCTTCCCTCGGACGCAAGTGGGAATCACTGAATGAGAAAGACCTGATGGCAGAGTTTGTGATCCTCGGACTTCGCATGACGGAGGGATTCAGCAGGGGAGAATTTCTGCACCGGTTCGGCCGTGATATCGACAGAGTTTACGGCAGCGTTATTGACAGATATGTTAAACTGGGTCTTCTGGAGGAGAAAAACGGGAGAATCCGGCTGACGAGGCAGGGCATCTCCGTTTCCAACACAGTGATGGAGGATTTTCTCCCCTGAACCGTTGAAATAACGCAATAATTGATATAAAATATTTTATAAATATATCAGGGAGATTCATGGCAGATAAATTTATCAGAATCCGCGGAGCCGCGGAGAACAATCTGAAGGGAATTAATGTGGACATTCCAAGAGACAAACTGGTCGTCTTCACCGGTCTGTCAGGCTCGGGGAAAAGTTCACTGGCATTTGATACCATTTACGCAGAGGGACAGCGTCGCTACATGGAAAGCCTTTCTTCCTATGCACGTCAGTTCCTGGGCCAGATGGAGAAGCCGAAGGTGGAGTCGATCGAGGGACTTCCTCCGGCCATCTCAATCGATCAGAAGTCCACGAACAGGAATCCCCGGTCAACGGTCGGCACCGTGACGGAGATCTATGATTATTTCCGTCTTCTCTACGCCAGGATCGGCACGCCTCACTGTCCGAAATGCGGCAGGGAGATCAGCCGGCAGACCGTAGACCAGATGACGGAACAGGTGATGGCGCTTCCGGAGGGTACAAGGATCCAGCTGCTTGCGCCTGTTGTCCGCGGGAAGAAGGGACGCCACGAGAAGATTTTTGAACAGGCCCGCCGGTCCGGCTATGTGCGTGTCATGGTGGATGGAAACCGGTACGATCTCTCGGAGCAGATTCAGCTCGACAAGAACATCAAGCATAACATTGAAATCATTGTCGACCGGCTGATTGTGAAACCCGGCATCGAGCAGCGTCTCACAGACTCGATCGAAAATGTGCTGAAGCTGACGGACGGCCTCCTTCTGGTGGATACGATGGACGGGAAGATGAAGAGCTTTTCCGAGAGTTTTTCCTGTCCGTACTGCGGCATCAGTATCGACGAGATCGAGCCGAGGTCTTTTTCTTTCAATAATCCCTTCGGTGCCTGTCCGACCTGCGGCGGTATCGGATACAAGATGGAGTTTTCCGAGGGCCTGATGATCCCGAATCCCACGCTTTCCATCAATGACGGGGCCATTGCGGTTCCGGGGTGGCAGTCCGCGAATGTGAAGGGGAGTTTTACCAACTGTCTGCTGGAGGCACTTTCAGAGGAGTATCATTTCTCCCTTTCCACGCCGTTCCAGGACTATCCGAAGGAGATTCACGACATACTGATCTATGGTACGAACGGTCATTCGGTCAAGGTGAAATATACCGGGCAGCGCGGCACCGGCGTGTATGACGTTGCCTTTGAGGGGCTGATCCGGAATGTGGAGCGGAGGTACCGTGAGGCAGGCGAATCCGCAAAGCATGAATATGAGAATTTCATGAATATTGAGCCCTGTCCGGACTGTCACGGCATGAGACTGAAGCCTTCGGCGCTTGCTGTGACCGTGGGCGGCAGGAATATATACGAGATTACGAATCTTCCGGTCGGCGATCTGTATCAGTTTATGGAAAAACTGGAGCTGACGGAGTATCAGCACATGATCGGAGACCAGATCATAAAGGAGATCCGCTCCAGAGTGAAGTTTCTGATTGATGTGGGACTGGATTATCTGACGCTGGCGCGCCCGGCGGGATCGCTTTCCGGCGGAGAGTCGCAGCGGATCCGTCTTGCGACGCAGATCGGATCCGGCCTCGTCGGCGTAGCCTACATTCTGGATGAGCCGAGCATCGGCCTTCATCAGAGAGATAACGGCAAGCTTCTCGGGACGCTGAAGCACCTGCGTGACCTGGGGAATTCCGTGATCGTCGTGGAACACGATGAGGAGACGATGCGTGCCGCGGATCAGATCGTGGATATCGGACCCGGCGCCGGTGAGCACGGCGGCGAACTGGTGGCTCAGGGTACGGTGGATGATATCATCCGGTCGAAGCGGTCTGTCACAGGACGGTATCTCTCCGGAGAACTGAAGATCGAAGTTCCGAAGACGAGAAGGACGCCGAAGGACTGGATGATCGTGAGGGGTGCGCAGGAGCACAACCTCAAAAATATCGATGTGCGCATTCCGCTTGGTGTTTTCACCTGTGTGACCGGTGTTTCCGGCTCGGGGAAGAGCTCGCTGATCGATGAGATTGTATACAAGCGCCTGCAGAGGCAGCTGAACCACGCCCTTGTCGTGCCGGGAAAGCATCGTGACATCGAAGGTGTGACGAAGCTGGACAAGGTCATCAATATCGATCAGTCGCCGATCGGACGCACGCCGCGCTCGAACCCGGCGACATACACGGGCGTTTTTGATATCATCCGCGACCTGTTTGCAGCGACAACGGATGCAAAGGCGAGAGGATATAAGAAGGGACGCTTCAGCTTCAATGTCAGAGGCGGCCGGTGCGAGGCCTGTCAGGGCGACGGCATTGTGAAGATTGAGATGCATTTCCTGCCGGATGTTTATGTACCCTGCGAGGTCTGCGGAGGAAAACGGTACAACCGTGAGACGCTGGAGGTCAGATACCGTGGGAAGAGCATCTATGATGTGCTGAACATGACGGTGGAGGAAGCGCTGGACTTTTTCAGCCATGTACCGTCGGTGAAGAATAAGATTCAGACACTCTATGATGTCGGTCTGGGCTACATCCGGCTCGGACAGCCTTCGACGGAGCTTTCCGGCGGAGAGGCGCAGCGAATCAAGCTGGCGACGGAGCTTTCCAGAAGAAGCACGGGAAAAACCTGTTATATTCTGGATGAGCCGACGACGGGACTTCACTTCGCAGATGTCCACCGGCTGGTTGACATGCTGCAGCGGCTCACGGAAAACGGCAATACGGTGATCGTCATCGAGCACAATCTGGATGTGATCAAGACAGCGGACTATATCATCGATATGGGACCGGAGGGCGGAGACCGCGGCGGCACCGTCGTGGCCTGCGGCACACCGGAGGAAGTGGCCCGGTCGGAGAATTCCTGGACCGGCAGATATCTGAAACCCATGCTGAATGGAAATGCATAAAGTTTTTTTTGCCGCAGTGCAGTGGTGCGGCGCACTATAGAATAAATGTCTGGAGGGCATAAAGCATGCCGGCAGTAACCGATATTGGAATAGATCTCGGCACCTCGACGGTGATCGTCTATGTCAGAGGTAAGGGGATTCTCTATCAGGAACCATGTATCGCTTCATATGACAGCGATGCCTCAAGAATCACAGGCTTCGGTTCCGAGGCGGCCGCCCGGATCGGGCGCACCGCAGGCAGTGCCGTGGGTATCCGTCCGCTGAAGGACGGTGTGATCTCGGATTTTGTCGTGATGGAGCGGATGCTCCGGTATTTTATCCGGAAATCCCTCGGCCTCCGCAATATCCTGAAACCCAGAATCTGCATCTCAGTGCCGAGCGGTGTGACCGACCTCGGCAGACGGGAACTGGAAGAGGCGTCGTACCGGGCGGGTGCCCGCGAAACGGTGATCATTGAGGAGCCCGTGGCGGCAGCACTCGGAGCGGGACTGGATATTTCCCGCCCTTCCGGCAACCTCGTGGTCTGCGTCGGCGGAGATATCACGGAGATTGCCGTCATTTCCATGGGCGGTATCGTGATGCTTCAGACGATCAAAATCGCCGGCAACTCCTTTACGTCAGCCATTCAGGAATACATCAGAGCGGAAAAGGGCGTGATCATCGGCAGACTGAGAGCGGAGGAAATCAAGATAGCCCTTGCGTCAGTCTCATCGGATCCTTCCGTCCGCTCGGTGCGCGTGAAGGGACGGGATCAGGATTCGGCCGTGCCGCGGGAAATCGAGATTACGGCGCAGGAAGTGAAAAAAATCATGGCGACTCCGGTGCATCAGATCGTGGATGCCGTCAGGGCGGTCATTGAGAAGACACCGCCGGATCTGGCCAATGATGTGGCGGAGCGCGGCATTGTGCTCACAGGCGGCGGTGCCATGCTGAGCGGACTGGAGCACGCCATGGAGAAATCAACCGGGATCCGTACCATCCTGACAGATGCGCCGCAGCAGGCGGCAGCCATCGGAACCGGCAAATATATCCGGATGGCATCAGAGCTCGACAGGCAGAGAGCATAAGCTGTCGGGAGAGATAACACAGAAGACGGAAAAGACGCAGGAGAGGCATATGGCAGACAGCATCGAAGGATACGTACAGCATATCGTTTACCGGAATGATGAAAACGGATATACGGTCCTTGTTCTGGAAGTGAAAAATGATGAGGTGACCTGCGTCGGCAGTGTGCCTGCTGTCGAGGAGGGAGCATACCTGAAGGCGGAGGGAGAATACAGGATCCATCCGACCTATGGCATGCAGTTTCATATGAACAGCGCGCAGGTGTCCGTGCCGCAGAACGGCATCGCGCTGGAACGGTATCTGGGAAGCGGTGCCATCAAAGGCATCGGCCCGGCGCTTGCCTCCAGAATCATTAAGAAATTCGGCGATGATACCATGCGGATTCTCGAAGAAGAGCCGGAACGCCTCGCTGAAGTCCGGGGAATCAGCGAGAAAAAAGCCCGGGAGATCGGCGTACAGGCCATAGAAAAATCACAGATGCAGAACGCGCTGATTTTTCTTGCCCAGTACAATATTCCGCTGTCCCTCGGTATCAGGATCTACAACCGCTATCAGGATACGCTTTATCAGGTGCTCCGGCAGAATCCGTATCAGCTGGCGGACGATATAGAGGGTGTCGGTTTCAAAAGAGCGGATGAGATCGCGGCAAAGGTCGGCATCAGCAGAGATTCCGAATTCAGGATCAGGAGTGCGATCCTCTACGTGCTGAGTCAGGCATCGGGGGAAGGCCATATGTATCTTCCTCAGGACGTACTGACCCGGCGGGTCGTGTCACTGCTCGGAACAGATCCGGCGTCGACGGATGTGGAACCGGAACTGACGAATCTGTCTGTAGAGAAAAAAATCGTCCGGAAGCAGCCGCAGAATGCCGGAGATCCGGCAGGCGGCAGCCTCATCTATGCGTCTTCGGCGTATTTTACAGAGCTTGACACAGCGAGGATGCTGAATGATCTGAATGTCGTCACCGGTGAGAAACCGGAGGAAGTCGACCGGAGAATCCGGAAGGTCGAGCAGGAGGATGATCTGGTACTTGATGATCTGCAGCGTGAAGCCGTCCGCACCGCAGCCTGTCACGGCATCATGGTACTGACAGGCGGTCCCGGCACGGGAAAAACGACGACAATCAATACCATGATTCGCTATTTTCAGTCGGAAAAGCTGAACATTGCTCTGGCCGCGCCGACGGGGCGCGCGGCGAAGCGCATGACGGAAGCCACGGGTCGGGAGGCATCGACCATTCACCGTCTTCTTGAGGTCTCGGGCATGTCCGATGACTCCCCGTCCGTTCAGTTTGAGCGGAATGATGATAATCCGCTGGAGCAGGATGTCATTATCATCGATGAAGCTTCGATGGTTGATATCTATCTCATGCATGCGCTGCTGAAGGCTGTGGTTCCGGGAACCCGCCTGGTTCTTGTGGGTGACCGCTATCAGCTTCCCAGCGTGGGACCGGGCAGTGTGCTGAAGGATATCATAAGATCAGGAGAGTTTCCCGTTGTCACACTGAACAAGATTTTCCGGCAGGCGCAGGAAAGCGACATCATCGTCAACGCACACAGAATCAACGCCGGAGAACCGGTCAGAACCGATAACAGAAGCAGGGATTTTTTCTTCCTGAAAAGTCAGGATGCCGGCATCGTGCAGCAGGCGATTCTCGCCCTTGTGGCGTCAAAACTTCCCCGATATGTCCATGCCGCCGTGTCGGATATTCAGGTACTGACACCTTCAAGAAAGGGTGCGCTAGGCGTGGAGAACCTGAACCAGTATCTGCAGCGGTATCTGAACCCGTCGTCCCCTGAGAAGAAGGAAAAGGAGACGGCACAGGGCATATTCCGCGAGGGCGACAAGGTCATGCAGATCCGCAATGACTATCAGCTCGAGTGGGAGGTACGGAACCGCTACGGAATCGCAGCGGACAGCGGTCTCGGGGTTTTCAACGGCGACATGGGTGTCATCCGTTCCATCGAACCGGACACCGAGCTCCTGACGGTGGCATATGAGGAAGGGAAAATCGTCGACTACACGTTCAATCAGCTCGACGAACTTGAGCTTGCCTATGCAGTGACCGTCCACAAGGCACAGGGAAGCGAATATCCGGCCGTCGTGATCCCTCTTCTCGGCGTGCCGCGCATGCTTCAGACCAGAAATCTTCTCTACACGGCTGTGACCCGTGCGAGAAAATGCGTCGTACTTATCGGCGATCTGGATACCTTTCAGTATATGATCAGCAACGGAACCGAGGAATGCCGGTATACGTCTCTCGCGGGCAGAATCCGTGAGATGGCATCAGCCGACAGCGCTCTTTCGGATTTCTGACAAAAAACGCGCCGGTTCCGGCGCGGGAGGCTCCATGAAACAGAAAAAAGTTCATAAAGGCGGGGAAAGCATCACAGCGCTGCTTTTCCCGCGTCACTGTCCGGTCTGCGACCGGCTGCTCGCCGACGATGAGCCGTATCTGTGCCGCAGATGTGCGTCAGCACTGGTCTTCGTCAGGGAACCGGTCTGCATGAAATGCGGGAGACCGCTGGACAGAGAAAGCGCAGAACTATGCGATGCGTGCCGGAGACGGGAGCACCGGTTCATCCGCGGATTTGCACCCTTTCTGTACCGGGGTGCCGTACAGGCCTCCGTTCTCAGATTCAAATACGGCGGAAGAGCAGAATATGCCGGCTTCTATGCCAGGGCCATCTGTACCTTCGGGAAGGAGAAGCTGGCGCTCTGGAAACCCGCCTGCGTCATCCCGGTTCCGGTCCATCCCTTAAGGTACTGCACAAGAGGTTACAACCAGGCCGCTGTCACAGCGGTTGAGATCGCGCGTCTTCTGAACATTCCGGAATGCGGAAATCTCGTCAGCCGCACCCGCAACACCAGGCCGCAGAAAGGCCTTGCGCCGTCCGACCGCAGAAAAAATCTGAGCGGCGCTTTTCATGTCCCGGACGGCACGGTATTTCCCGAAACCGTTCTTCTTGTCGATGACATCTACACCACAGGAGCCACCATGGACGAACTCACGGAGACTGTCATGGCTCACGGCGCGAAGCAGGTGTATTTCGCAGCGATCGCGATCGCACCCGGGATGACCTGACGGTGCGCCGCTCAGGCAGATCTGAAGTTACAGTTCGGACGTTGCCGGCCACTGTCACACATGGAGACTTCCGGCCTCGACACGCTCTCGCTTGTCCTCGGCGCAGCGGTGGTAAGCTCGGTCATCGCTTCGCTCGTCCTCGCCAACCACCGGCGCCTGCGGAGGTCTCGGCCCGGAAGTCTCCATGCGTTCCGTGGCTCTGGGAATGTGTGTGCTCAGCGTCGGCGGCCGTGGGATACACGGCGAATGTGACCGGAGCGAAAAGGGTGATGCATCCCGGGGAAAGAAGGGGAAAGAAGCGCGTCGCGGCTCCTGCTTTGCATTACGAAAGAAATATGGTAGAATAGGCTGAATCTGTGTGCTTGCACACGTCCGGCGTCCGGCGCCGGGGAGGAAAGAATCATGAAAGACAAGAGACGGCTGTATCTGATGATCGCCATGGCACGGTTCAGAGAAGAAAAAAACGGCGATTCTGTCCGGATCAGCAAATTTTATCAGAGAGACTACATAGCACTTCAGCTGATCGTCAATTTTCTTCTGACGACAGTGGCGTTTATCCTGCTGCTTGCGTTTGTAGCCATGTACAATCTGGAAACACTGCTCAGCAACCTGAATGAACTGAATTTCAGACCTGTTTTTGCTGCTGTCATCATTATCTATTTTGTTTTTCTCGGGGTATACACGGTCATCGCCTTCACACGGGCGAAAATCCGCTATGTCCGTGCCCAGTCCGATATGCAGCAGTACCAGAATGCGCTGGACAGGCTGAACAGGATGTACAGGGAAGAGGACCGTCTGAAACAGCGGGACGATGATGACGATGATTTTTATTTCGATGATGACGATGACGACGAAGATGACGATGACTGATCGCCGGGGGAGGAACTTCTGTCATGAGTGACATGATCTCATTCAGGGAAAAACTGAAAAATTTCTACGCGGACTATGATGTGTTCATCAGACCCGTGTTCCGTTTTGTTCTTGCACTGCTCTGTCTGATCGCAATCAACAATGAGATCGGATATATGGAGGTGCTGACGCAGATCTTCGTTGTTCTGATTCTTGCCGTCATCTGTGCGATTCTGCCGATCAACGGCACGGTGCTCATCTGCGCCGCGGTTATCGTGGCGCACAGTATGGCGCTCAGCGTAGAGACGGGTGCCTTTGCCCTCATTGTATATCTGCTGATGGTGCTCCTGTATTTCCGGTTTGTACCGAGAGACTCACTGGCCATTATCCTGGTGCCTGCCGCGTTTATTTTTCATGTGCCGGCAGCCGTTCCGATCACGCTCGGTCTGATCCGCGGACCGGTTTCGGCGGTATCCATGATTTTCGGTCTGATTTCGTGGGCCTATGTGAACAGTCTGCCGACCCAGATCGCGCCGATGCTGCAGAAGGAGGACACTTCTCTGCTTGACGTGATGCAGGCCATGCCGCAGGCGCTTTTCAGCAACAGGATCATCCTGCTCATCATCATCAGTGTGGGTGTGATTCTGATCGTGTCGACGATCCGGAAATTCGTCAGCGTTCACGCGTGGGAGTCGGGGATTTTTGTCGGCGCGGCGCTGTATCTGGGACTGGAGCTGGCGGGATCGTTCATTCTCGGCATTGATATTGATATTCTGCCGGAAGTTCTCGGCACGGCGGTCGCTGTCGTTGTCTGCCTGGTGATTGAATTCTTTAATTTCAGTGCCGATTATTCCAGAACGGAGTATCTGGAATTTGAGGATGACCACAATTATTACAATGTCCGCGTGACGCCGAAGCGCACGTCGGAATATATGGAAACCATGGAACGGGAGGCACCTGAACCGTCCGCGATTCCGTCGGATGACAGCCGCTTCGTTGAGTCGGAGCAGCAGAACGAGGTTTCCAGAAAGTTTGAGGGAATCAATCTCCAGTCCAAACTGGAGGAGTCACTGAAGACGCTGAATACGAATCAGCGCGGCAGGGAGAATGCACCGGAGGAGAGGACTTATTCCGGTGACGGAATGAAGGATGATCTTCAGGATGATGAACCGTCCGGCGACACCAAGGTGCTGAACCTGAAGGACGGGTTCGGCAAACACCTTAAATGATGATGTTCTGATACATAACCTGCGTTAGGAGGACGAATGAATTCACTGGCTGGATGGGCCGAGGTTTACATATGGTCCTGGCTGAAACCGCCGAAAACCATCGAAATCATTGATATCATTCAGATTCTGCTGCTCACATGGATCGTTTACAAGCTGATCATGTGGCTGAAAAACACAAGAGCCTACGCGCTGATGAAGGGTATTCTCTTCATCCTTGCCTTTGTGCTGATTGCGAATATTCTTCAGATGGAGGTCATCGTATGGCTGTTAAGCAATATCGGCATGGCTGCGATTACGGCGGTTGTGATCATTTTCCAGCCGGAACTGAGGAAAGTTCTTGAGCAGATGGGCCACAGCAATTTCTTCCGGTCGATTTTTTTCAGCAGCCGGAGCATGGATCAGGACAATAACAGACGGTTCAGCGACCATACGATTAACGAGATCGTGAAGGCATGCTTTGAGATGGGCGACGTGAAAACGGGCGCCCTGATCGTCGTTCAGAGAGAAACCAATCTGACGGAGTTTGAACAGACCGGTATTCCGGTCGACGGTGTCGTGACGAGTCAGCTTCTTATCAACATTTTCGAACACAACACGCCGCTTCATGACGGCGCTGTGGTGATCAGAGACGACCGTGTGGCGGCGGCCACCTGTTATCTGCCGCTTTCAGACAACATGGAGCTGAGCAAGAAACTGGGTACGCGTCACAGAGCAGGCGTCGGTGTCAGTGAGATTTCAGATGCCCTGGCCATCATGGTTTCAGAGGAAACGGGTCACGTGTCCTATGCGCTGAACGGCCGTCTTCACCTGGCGGCATCGCCGAGTGATCTCAGGAACGTTCTCCAGGAGGTTCAGGTGATTTATCCCGACAAGCTGAAACTTATCAAAGGAGGACAGAAAAAGCGTGATTAAAAAATTTCTGTCAGGCCTTAAATCAAACTGGGGATATAAGATTCTGTCGTTTGCCATTGCCATTGTGATCTGGTACGCCGTGGTTGACGTGAATGATCCGGTGGAAACAGATACGTTCACGGTAAAGGTTACTGTGACGAATGAGTCCTACATTGCGAACGGCAAGCAGGTCTACAGTATCGATGATACCTACAAGCAGGTCACAGCCTATGTCAAAGGCAACCGGTCGGTTCTGAGCAGACTCAGCGCCGATGATATCACGGTGACGGCCGATCTGACGCAGATTGTAGATCTGAACAGAGAACCTGTGGAGGTGCCGCTGTCGGTGAGCTGTCCGAACATTTCGGCCGGCAATATTACGCTCTCCAGACAGACGATACCGATCAATATTGAAAATGTGGCAAGCAAGAAGCTGGCTGTCAGCGTCAGCTGCGGAGATTCCGTACCGGGCAGCAGTTATGAGGTGGGCACGATGACGCCGGATCCGGAAACCATCGTTGTCAACGGACCGGAATCCATCGTGAATACCATTACCAGCGCGGTGGCGCAGATCGATGTGACGGGCATGACGCAGGACGGTGAAAGGAAGGCAACACTGCAGTTCCTTGACCAGAGCGGCAATGCGCTCTCGGATGACACCGTCAGTGATGACCTCACCTTCGACGGCGATATCAGCGAAGTGACGGTACAGGTAGATCTCTGGAAGAAGGTCAATAATGTCGGGCTCAACGTGGAATACAGCGGAAAGCCGGCAGCGGGCTATAATGTGGAAAGCGTCACAACGACACCGGAGACGATTTCTGTTGTCGGAAACGACGCCGCACTGGAGGAACTGGCAGCAGAGAACAATACGATTACCATCAGCGATGAGTCGGTTTCCGTTGACGGAGCAAGCACGGATCAGACCTTCAATGTTCCGATCAGTGACAATCTTCCTGAGGGGCTGAGACTGACAACCAATGAAGCGGATACGGTGACCGTGAATATCACGATCCTTTCAGACGAGACAAAGGAAATCAAGGTGGATGTGGATGACATCTCGCCGGAAAATCTTGCGTCTACGGAAACCGTTTCGTATGATACGGCGGAGATCACGGTCCGGGTGACAGGCCCGGAGGCCGATATTGAAGATCTGACGGCTGATGACATTAAGGTTTACATTGATCTGAACGGTCTGACCAGCGGTGATTACAGCGTTCCGGTCCGCGTGGAAAGTCTGCCGGATGACGTGACGGCAGAGGGACAGACCATTTCCATTCATCTGAAGGAGAAGGCGACGACGCCGGCCATTACGGCCGCGAGTGCTGTGCCGACCGGCTGATGATGACAGAACAGATGACATCGGAAAGACAGGGGATTCTTCGGGGCTGTATGGAGCCTCTTCTGGCATGGTACCGTGCCTGCGGGCGCGATCTTCCGTGGAGAAGAACGAAGGACCCCTACAGCATCTGGGTTTCGGAGATCATGCTTCAGCAGACCCGGGTGGAGACGGTCATACCATACTATGAGCGGTTTCTTGCATCGCTGCCTTCCGTCAGAGATCTGGCCGTCTGTCCGGATGACAGACTGATGAAACTGTGGGAGGGCCTTGGCTATTACAGCAGAGTAAGGCACATGAGAGAAGCGGCGTCCGTTATCGTCAGCGGACACGGCGGGATTTTTCCCCATGAGCCTGAGATCCTGCTGACGCTTCCCGGGATCGGGAGGTATACGGCCGGGGCGATCGCGTCGATTGCGTTCGGCGTTCCCGTGGCCGCCGTGGATGGCAATGTGCTGAGAATGGTAAGCCGGCTCACGGCGGACGACAGAAACATCCTGACTGACAGGATGCGGCGTGACACGGAGCGGGTGCTGACGGAGGAGATTGAACGTCTATCCGGAAAGGTCCGGGAAGATGAGAGATCCGTGCCGGGCAGCATCAATCAGGGCTTTATGGATCTCGGTTCAAAGATCTGTCTCGCACACGGGAGACCTGCGTGCGGGGAATGCCCGCTTGAAGGACAGTGCGCGGCGCATGCCGCGGGGACGGAGGAGGCGTATCCCGTGCGGCCTGCAAAGAAGAAGAGAAAAATCACAGAAAGGACTGTTCTTCTGATTCTCGAGGGGGATAAGGTTGCACTGAAAAAGCGTCCGGATCAGGGGCTTCTTGCCGGACTTTACGAGTACCCTGCTTTTGACGGTACAATGACAGAAAAGGAAGCGGCAGAAGAAGCATCCGCGCTTGGGTTCGTTCCCGGTTCGATCAGAAAGCTGCCGGGAGCGGTACATGTTTTTACACATCTGGAATGGCATATGACCGGATATGAGATCCGGGCATTGTCGGTAAACACCGGAAAAACCGCCGGGAACGGCGTTTTTCTTGCAGATGTCAGGGATGTGGAAAAAAGATATGCTGTCCCTTCAGCATATCGTGCATACTCTGAACTGCTGAGTTCATCAGAGGAGAGAAATACATGAAAGTACTTACAGTAGCTGTGCCGTGTTATAATTCATCGGCCTACATGAGAAAATGTCTCAATTCACTGGTTGCCGGAGGCAATGAGGTAGAGGTGCTGATCATTGACGACGGCTCCACGCGTGATAATACACTGGAGATCGCCAGGGAATATGAGAAGAAGTATCCTTCCATCTGCCGCGCGATCCATCAGGAAAACAAGGGCCACGGCGGAGCCGTCAATACGGGGATTAAGAATGCGTCGGGATATTTCTTCAAAGTCTGTGACAGTGATGACTGGTTTGACGGCATGGCTTTTCCGCAGTTTCTTGCGGTTCTTCGAAATCTTGTGAAGGAAGAGGAACCGGTTGACTGTGTATTCTCCAATTTCATTTACGACAAGGTTGACAAAAAGAGGAAATTCACGATGCAGTACAGGCGCTATTTTCCGCTGAATACCGTATTCGGATGGGATGATATAAGACCCATGGATGAGGCGCATTACGTACTGATGCATTCCATCACGTACCGGACGGAGGTGCTCCGGGACTTCGGCCTGAGCCTTCCGGAACATACCTTCTATGTGGATAATATTTATGCTTATGAACCTTTTGTGAAGGTAAAGAAGATGTTTTACTGCCCGGTGACGCTGTACCATTACTTCATCGGCAGGGCAGATCAGAGTGTCAACGAAGATGTCATGTACAGCAGACTGGATCAGCAGATCCGCGTGACGAACCGCATGATTGATTTTGCCGGCACATTAAAGGACCGCGAGCTGGAGAAAAATCAGCGCAAGTTCATCATTCATTATCTGGGTGCGATCATGATGATCACCCTGACCATGCTGATCCGTCATCCGAGCGAGGAAAATGAGCGCAGAAGAAAGGCGCTCTGGACGAGACTGAAAAATACGGATTATGCCTGTTACTTCAGACGCCGCTACAGCGTGAGCGGCACGCTGATGAATATCCCCGGAAAGCCCGGTGAGAAGCTTGTCAACATGGGCTACCACGCGACACAGAAGGTGTACGGCTTCGAATAAGCCCGCATCATGAGGGAAGACAGAAGACCGGGATATGAGATGAAGATGCCGGCATCCGGCCGGCGCAAGAGGTGTGTTTATGGTAAGAATCGGAACGGGATATGATGTACACCGTCTGACGGAGGACAGGAAACTGATCCTCTGCGGCGTGGATATCCCATATGAGAAGGGCCTGATCGGGCACTCGGATGCGGACGTGGCGCTGCACGCGATCATGGACGCGCTGCTCGGTGCTGCGGCAATGAAGGATATCGGATATCATTTTCCCGACACGGATCCCGCCTGGGAGGGCGCTTCGAGCATGAATCTGCTGCGGAAGGTGGCCGATATGCTGGATGAAGCGTCCTATGTGGTGGTCAATGTGGACTGCACCATTATCTGTCAGGCGCCGAAGCTTCGGCCGTATCTGGACACGATGACGGAAAACGTGGCTGATGCGCTCGGCATTGAGACGGACAGGGTCAATGTGAAGGCGACGACGGAGGAACATCTCGGGTTTACGGGATCCGGCGAGGGAATCGCCGCACAGGCCGTCTGTCTGATTGAGAAGGAAGATCCCGGCATGTACGGGATGGTTTCAGGATGTCCTGCTGCCGCGGGCGGCGCGCCGCCGTGTGCAGCACACAGAGCATGACAGGGAAATAACAGGGCGGACCTGGTCCGCAGATACAGAAAGGCGAGGTGAGTCCGATGGCACTTAGATTTTATAATACGCTGACGCGTTCCATGCAGGAATTCAGACCGATCACGGAGGGAAAGGTACTGATTTATGTCTGCGGTCCTACCGTATACAACCTGATTCATATCGGAAACGCGCGGCCGATGATCGTATTTGATACGCTGCGGAGATATCTGACTTATAAGGGATATGATGTCAACTATGTCTCGAATTTTACCGATGTAGATGACAAAATCATCAAAAGAGCCAACGAAGAGGGTGTGACCGCCTCCGAGATTTCCACAAAATATATTGACGAGACGAAGAAAGATATGGCCTCCCTCAATGTGCTGCCAGCGACAACACATCCGCTGGCCACGCAGGAGATTCCCGAGATGATTGAGCTGATCCGGGATCTCGAGAACAGGGGATTTGCGTACAACGTCAACGGCACCGTATATTTCCGTACCAGAAAGGATAAGAATTACGGCAAGCTTTCTCACAAAAATCTGGACGAGCTTCGCTCGGGCTTCCGTGATCTGAAGGTTTCGGGTGAAGGACAGAAGGAGGATCCGCTTGATTTTGTCCTCTGGAAACCGATGAAACCGGGCGAGCCGTACTGGGACAGCCCGTGGGGCAAGGGACGTCCCGGCTGGCACACGGAGTGCTGCGTGATGAGCAGGAAATACCTGCATTCCACGACAATCGATATTCATGCCGGCGGAGAGGATCTGATCTTCCCTCATCACGAAAATGAGATCGCACAGGTGGAATGCTCGACCGGTAAGGAGTTTGCTCATTACTGGCTGCACAATGCGTTCCTGAATATCAACAACGAGAAAATGTCCAAGTCGCTCGGCAATTTCCTGACCGTCCGCGACGTGGAAAAGAAATATGACCCGCAGGTGCTCCGTTTCTTCATGCTTTCCGCGCATTACCGCAGGGTTCTGAATTTCACGGAGACGAGCATGGAGGCGGCAAAGGCTTCCCTCGGAAGAATCAGGACAGCTGTCCGCACACTGAATGACCGGATGGAGAATGCGGTGTCACAGGAGCTGACGGCTGAGGAGCGCGCGCGCCTCGGACGGGATGAAAACGGAAAGCCCGTTCCGTTTGAGGTAAAACACGATCCTGAGACGGGGGCGGAAATTCTTCCGGATGACATGCGTCTTTTCCGCTGGCAGTTTGAACAGGCCATGGATGATGATCTCAACACAGCGGATGCGGAGTCGGCGATTTTCAATCTGGTAAAATTCGCTAATGTTGAAGTTACGGAAAAGAGCTCCCGGGCTTTCGCCGGCGCGGTGAAGAAGGAGATCACGGATCTTTCGGATATCCTCGGACTGATCGTGGACGTGCAGGATGAGGACCTCGACGCGGAGATTGAACGGAAAATTGAGGAACGTCAGGCGGCCAGGAAGGCTAAGGATTTCGCAAAGGCTGATGCCATCCGCGACGAACTGCTGGCAGAGGGCATTGTGCTGAAGGATACCCGTGACGGCGTCCGCTGGGAGAGAAAGTGAAAACGGAAATTACCGACAGAATGATCGATCTGACCGGCGAAAAGACGCCGATGCCGGATTTTGATGCCAGACAGATCTCGCCTCTGGTCCTTGCATGGATCGGAGACGGGGTGTATGAGATTGAAGTGCGCAATATGCTGACGAGGCTTGCCGGTATACCGGGCAGACCCGTCAGGATGCTGCACCGCGAGGCCAGCAGTCTTGTGAATGCCGGTACACAGTCCCTGATGATGGCCGTCTATGAGGAGAAAAATCTTCTCACTGAGGAGGAACTTCAGGTGTATCACAGAGGACGCAACGCGAAATCGGACACGCACGCAAAAAACGCTTCGATTCAGGATTACCGCAGGGCGACGGGATTCGAGGCGCTGATCGGGTATCTGTATCTGACAGGAAACAGCAGCCGGATCACAGCACTGATCCGGGCAGGATTTGAGGGACTGAAGACAGATGAATGACAGAAGAAATCATAAGGAAGGCAGCGGATGGAAATCCGGCGGAAACAGATCCGGCAGGCGTTACGGCAGCGACGGAAACAGATCCGGTAAACGTTATGACAGTGACAGGAATCAATCCGGCGGACGGTACGAAAGCAGCAGCCGGTATGGCGGCAGAAAAACTTCCGGCAGCAGATATGACGCGGAGAGCCGCAGACAGAACAGCGATGACGGCAGAAAGCGTTACGGAAAAGACCGGAGCAGTGACCGCGACCGTGTTTTCGGCGGACAGACGGAGAAAGAGGACAATCTCAACCGGATCGAAGGCCGCA
>Ga0256406_1002619_pt1 | contig 24765 bp, 24 predicted proteins | sample RumenRJG_03DNA_FD_185986 | JGI IMG/M metagenome (GOLD analysis project Ga0256406, IMG submission 185986) | Bovine rumen microbial communities from Lethbridge, Alberta, Canada - RJG_03 | ecosystem: Host-associated > Mammals > Digestive system > Stomach > Rumen | place: Canada: Alberta | collected...
AGGGGTGGGGGTGGGGGCAGGCTTCGCGCCTTTGGCGCCACGCTTCTTCTTGTCGGGGCGCATGCGCTGGTTGAGGGCGCTGAGGTCCACCGTGCCCAGCACCTTGAGCGGGCCGTTGTCCTGAGGCTCGGCCGCGGGGGCGGACGCTTCGGCGGCGGGCTCGGGCTCGGCCACGGGTGCCGGCTCTTCGGCGACGGGTTCCGGCTCGGGCTCCGGCGTAGGCTCGGGCACCACAGGCGTGGGCTCGGGTTCTGGCATAGGCTCGGGCTCCGGTTCGGGTTCAGGTTCCGGCTCCGGCTCGGGAGCAGGTGCCGGAGCAGGCTGCGCCTTGGGAGCCGAATAGTTCTTGATGATGACCTCTTCGGACTCGGCTTCGGCCATTTCCTTGGCCTGTGCCTCCACAACGCGGTTGTTGCCGGTGATGAGCTCGATTTTGTCGGCCTCCTCTTTCACCTTGCGTTCGCCTTGGAAGGCTGCGGCCAGCAGGTCGTACTGCTCCTCGCTAATCTTCGTATTTGGGTTCATCTCCACTTGATGCCCCTTCTTGGCCAAAAACTCCACGAGGGTCTGCATGCCCACGTTGAATTCCTTGGCTACCTTTGTCAATCTGCTTATTGCCATATTCTGTCGAGTCCTTTCTTTGGTTTTCTTGTTGTTAGCTGCCACTGGCCACCGGCCTCTGGCCACTGACCACCGGCCACTGACCACTGACCACTGACCACTGACCACTGACCACTGGCCACCGGCCACTATGATTATTTATTCAAACTCCGAGCGGAGCACCTCCAGCACGTGGTCGATAGTCTCTTCTTCGAGGTCGGTGCGGTTGATGAGTTCCTCCTTGGGCAGGTTGAGCACGCTCTTGGCCGTGTCGCAACCAATCTTGATCAGCTCGTCGATAATCCACTGCTCGATGTCGTCGTTGAATTCCACCAGCGCCACATCGTCGTAGTCCTCGTCCGTGTCGCGGTAGATTTCGATTTCGTAGCCCACCAGGCGCGAGGCCAGCTTGATATTGTAGCCGCCCTTGCCGATGGCCAGGCTCACCTGGTCGGGCTGCATGAACACCTCGGCCTTCTTCTCCTCCTCCTTGATCTTGATCGAGCTCACCTTGGCCGGCGCCAGGGCGCGCTGGATCATCAGGTCGGGGCGCGAGGAGTAGTTGATGACGTCGATATTCTCATTCCGCAGCTCGCGCACGATGCCGTGGATGCGGCCACCCTTCACGCCCACGCAGCTTCCCACGGGGTCGATGCGGTCGTCGTAGCTCTCAACGGCTATCTTGGCCCTCTCGCCCGGCTGGCGGACGATATTGCGGATGGTGATCAAACCATCGTAGATTTCCGGCACCTCGGCCTCCAGCAACCGCTCCAGGAAAATGGGGCTCGTGCGCGAAAGGACAATCACCGGATTATTGTTCTTCATCTCCACCTTGAGCACAATCGCGCGCACCGTGTCCCCCTTGCGGAAGCGGTCGGCCGGTATCTGTTCGCCCTTGGGCAGAATGAGTTCGATCTTCTCGTCGTCGAGGATAAGCACCTCCTTGTTCCAAGGCTGATACACCTCGCCCACGATAATCTCGCCCACCTTGTCGCGGTATTTCTGGAAAATGAGGCTCTTCTCAAAGTCCTGAATCTTGCTCACCAGGTTCTGGCGGATGCTGAGTATCTCGCGGCGGCCGAAATCGGTCATCTCAACAGGCTCCGACAACTCCTCGCCCACCTCGAAGTCCGACTCGATCTTCCGCGCGTCGCTCAGCGCTATCTCGCGCATACGGTCCTTCACCTGGCCGTCCTCGACAATCGTGCGGTTACGGAAAATCTCCAGGTCGCCCTTGTCGATGTTGACGATGATGTCGAAGTTGTCCTCCGACCCGTAGCGCTTGGCCAAGGCCGAGCGGAACACCTCCTCCAATATGCGCATCAGCGTCTCGCGGTCGATGTTCTTAAACTCTTTGAATTCCTGAAAGGAACCACTCAAATCCAGTGTCTTCATATTCTATATTTTTTCTGTTTCAAAACTTGATGGCCACACGCGCCGACTTGATGTCGCGGTAGGCCAGCCGGTGCTCCTGCGGAGCCTGCTTCTTGCCCCCCGGGACAACGAGGAGAATGTCCTCATCGCCCGCCTCGCGCAACTCGCCCTCCACACGCTCCCCGTTCACCATCACCACCTCCAGCTCGCGCCCCACGTGGCGGCGGTACTGCCGCGTCAACTTCAGCGGCATATCCGCACCGGCCGAACCCACATTCAGCTCGAAATCCTCCTCCTCGCGGTCCAACTGACCCTCCACAGCGCGGCTCACCGCGATGCAGTCGTCAATCGTCACCCCGTTGTCGCCGTCAATGTCGACAAAAATACGGTTGTCGGGCGTGATTTTCAGGTTCACAAGGAACTTGTCACTCCCCTCCAACGCACTGTTTACCAGCTCTAATATCTTGATTTTCTCTATCATAACCAATAAAAAAGAGGGGTCATCTCCCTCTTCAAATTCGCTGCAAAGGTACGAACATTTTTTGAACTGACAAAATTTATTTAAAAAAAACTTATCACCACCCTCCCACCACCCTCCCACCACCCTCGACAACCAGAACCCATCCAGGAGTCAACTAGGACTCATCTAGGACTCATCTAGGACCCATCTAGGACCCATCTAGGACCCATCTAGGACCCACCAAAGAGCCACCTTTTAACAATGCTGAAAACAAGCTCGTTGCAAACAGCCGACAAAGTTTTTCGGCCACACACAAAAAAAATACGTATCTTTGCACCTTGTAAATTCATTCGAAAAACATCATATCTATGTATAGGACAAATACTTGCGGCGAGCTCCGCCTCGCCAACCTCGGCCAGACCGTCACCCTCGCCGGCTGGGTCCAGCGCTCCCGCGACCTCGGCGGCATGACCTTCGTCGACCTCCGCGACCGCTACGGCATCACACAGCTCGCCTTCAACATGGAAACCGACGCCGCACTCTGCGAACAGGCGCGACGCCTCGGCCGCGAATACGTCGTCCAGGCCACCGGACGTGTCATCGAGCGCTCCTCAAAAAACACCAAAATACCCACCGGCGAAATCGAAATCGAAGTCGCCGAACTCAACGTCCTCAACGAAGCCAAGACACCCCCATTCACCATCGAGGACCTCTCCGACGGCGGCGACGACCTCCGCATGCGCTACCGCTACCTCGACATCCGACGCAACCCCGTCCGCCAAAACCTCGAACTACGCCACCGCATGGCCATGCTCGTACGCAACTACCTCTCCGACCGCCACTTCCTCGAGGTCGAAACCCCCATGCTCATCAAGTCCACACCCGAAGGCGCACGCGACTTCGTCGTCCCATCCCGCATGAACCCCGGCGAGTTCTACGCCCTCCCACAGTCCCCACAGCAGTACAAACAGCTCCTCATGGTCTCCGGCCTCGACCGCTACTTCCAGATCGTCCGTTGCTTCCGCGACGAAGACCTCCGCGCAGACCGCCAGCCTGAATTCACACAGATTGACTGCGAGATGTCCTTCGTCGACCAGGAGGACGTCCTCCAGATGTTCGAAGGCCTCATCCGCCACCTCCTCCTCGAACTCAAAGGACTCCAATTCGGACCCTTCCCTCGCATCACCTGGCACGACGCCATGCGCCGCTTCGGCTCCGACAAGCCCGACCTCCGCTTCGGCATGGAGTTCCAGGAAGTCACCGACGTGGTCCGCGGCCACGGCTTCGGCCTCTTCGACTCCGCCGAGCTCGTCGTCGGCATCGTCGCCCAGGGCTGCGCCGACTACACCCGCAAGCAGCTCGATGCGCTGACCGACTTCGTCAAGCGTCCGCAGGTCGGCGCCGGCGGCATGGTCTATGTCAAGTACAACGCCGACGGCACCCTCAAGTCCTCCGTCGACAAGTTCTACGATGCCGACGCCCTGAAGGCCATCGCCGACCGCATGGGTGCCAAGCCCGGCGACCTCATGCTCATCCTCTGCGGCCCCGCCATGAAGACCCGCACCCAGCTCTGCGCCCTCCGCCTCGAGGTGGGTCAGCAGCTCGGCCTCCGCGACCCGCACAAGTTCGCACCCCTCTGGGTGGTCGACTTCCCGCTGCTCGAGTGGGACGACGAGACCCAGCGTTTCTACGCCATGCACCACCCCTTCACCGCACCCAAGCCCGAGGACGAGGCCCTCCTGGCCGACCCCAGCCGATGGGGCGACATCCGCGCCAACGCCTACGACATGGTCCTCAACGGCAACGAAGTCGGCGGAGGCTCCATCCGTATCCACGACCGCACCCTCCAAAACCAGATGTTCCACACCCTCGGATTCACCGACGAGCAGGCCGCCGCCCAGTTCGGCTTCCTCATGGACGCCTTCACCTACGGCGCCCCGCCACATGCAGGCCTCGCCTTCGGCTTCGACCGCCTCTGCTCCGTCTTCTCCGGCGCCGACTCCATCCGCGACTTCATCGCCTTCCCCAAGAACAACGCCGGTCGCGACGTCATGTCCGGCTCCCCCAGCCCCATCGCCCAAGAGCAGCTCGACGAGCTTTGCATCAAGGTGGATGTCAAAGTTTGATTTCCGAAAGCCTGACGCGCCATGGTTCAAAATTCTAAATTCGAAATTCATAGTTTAATCAAATCCATGCGCCTCCGCACCCTTCCCCTCTCGTTGGCGGGGGTGGCCTGCGGCGGCGTGCTGGGCTACGGCCATGGCTGTGGCCCGCTGTGGGACGGGTCGCCCATGCGCGGCGGCTGGACCCTCGCCTTCCTCTTCCTCACCACCGCCTGCCTCCAAATCCTCACCAACCTCAGCAACGAGATGGGCGACTACCGTAGCGGCGTCGACACCGCCGACCGCCAGGGGCCGCACTACAGCCTCGCCAACGGTCGCCTCACCGAGCGTCAGATGTGGCGCGCCATCAACGCCATGGTGGTGCTCTGCTGTCTCTTCGGCTTCGCCATGGTGCTCTGCTCCTTCGGCAGCCTGCTCCACAGTTGGGAGCCCAGTCTCCTCATCGTGCTCGGCGCCATGGCCGTCTGGTCCGCCACCCACTACACCCTCGGCGCCAAGCCCTACGGCTACCGCGGTCTCGGCGACATCGCCGTCTTCATCTTCTTCGGCCTCGTCTCCGTCCTCGGCGCCTATTATGTGCTCACCCACCGCTTCGACCTGCCTCTCCTTTGGCCCGCCATCGGCATGGGGCTGCTCAGTGTCGGCGTGCTCAACGTCAACAACGTGCGCGACATGGAGTCCGACGCCGGCATCCGACGCACCATCCCCTTGAGGGTGGGGGAGACGCCGGCCAAGGTCTACCAGTTCCTGCTCGTCATCGTGGGCTTTGCCTGCTTCGTGCTCACCTGCAAAATCACCTGGCTGATGGTCATCCCGGCACCCCTCTTCGGCCTGCACCTCTATCGTGTGCGCACCTGCCATGGCCGCGACCTCGACTCCGCGCTGCCCATGCTCGTGATCACCACCGCCCTCACCGCCATCCTCTACACCGTCGCCAACTATGGCCTTTGACTTCGACCCCGTAGCCCCCACCTACGACCGCCTCAACCGCATCATGACCGCCGGCCTCGACCGCCGCTGGCGCCGCCGCGCCGTGCAAGCCCTTGGTACGCAGGCTTCCAGCCTACGCCCCCACCCCGCCTTCCACGTCCTCGACGTAGCCTGCGGCACGGGCGACCTCTCCCTCGACCTCCTGCGGCGTGGCCACCGCGTTACCGGTGTCGACCTCAGCGAGCAGATGCTCGCCCTTGCCCGCCGGAAAGCCGCGGCTGCCCGCTTTCAGCTCGCCGACGCCGAGGCGCTGCCGTTCCCCGACGCCACCTTCGACGCCGTAACCTGTGCCTTCGGCATCCGCAACTTCGTGCACCTAGAGCAGGGACTCCGTGAGATGCTCCGCGTCCTCAAGCCCGGCGGACGCCTGCTGCTCCTCGAGATGGCCACACCCGACAGCCCCCTTGTCCGCCCGCTCTACCACCTCTACGCCCGCCGCATCATCCCCCTCCTCGGACGCCTCCTCGCGCGCAACCGCCAGGCCTACACCTACCTCCCAGCCTCCATCGAGCGCTTCCCCAAAGGACAGGCCTTCCTTGACATCCTTCAAAATACAAAATACAAAATACAGAATTGCCGTGAGCAGCGCTTCACCTTCGGCGTCTGCCGCCTCTATGCCGCCACCAAAGAGTGAGGGTCCCAAGACAGGGACCCTCGATTGCTATTAATCCTAAAACACAAAATGGACGTTGTATCCTAAAACATTTGATGTTCCATTTCGGGTGCAAAAGTACGCCCCTTTCCACGACCCCACAATAACCAATAATGGTGATTTTGCCCCAGTGGTTCTGTATATTGCTGTATTACAGCAATGTGTATCATTGCTTGAAAGATAATTTTCCCCGATTGGAGATTATTTTGTAACTTTGCACTCTCAAATACTTACCCTTTATGATGAAGAAAATCGCATTTTTCGCCCTCCTGATGCTCCCCCTGCTGGCCGGAGCGCAAGACGAGAAGCAACTCAAGAAGCTCGCCAAGCAGGGCGACGCCACCGCCGCCATCCAGCTCGGCCGCCTCTACGAGCAGCGCGAGGAATACAAAAAGGCCGCCAAATACTATGAGCAGGCCGCCACGCCGCAGGCCGACTACGAGCTCGCCGCCCTCTACCTCAACGGCGACTATGGCAAGGGCACCGACGACGACCTCGCCCGCGGCATCGCCCTCATGCGCCGTTCCGCCCAGGCCGGCAACCGCGACGGCCGCTACTGGCTCGCCCACTGCTACGAACGCGGCCTCGGCGTCGAGGGCAAGGAAGACTCCGCCTTCATCCTCTACAGCCAGCTCGCCGCCGAAGGCGACAGCATGGCCCTGCTGCAGACCGCCATCGCCCTCGACCTCGGCCGCGGCACCGCCCCCGACACCGCACGCGCCCTCACCCTCTACCGTCAGGCCGGCGACCGCGGCGTCAGCAACGGCTACACTTTCCTCGGCGACTTCTACGCCAATGGCGACTTCGTGGAGAAGAATGCCGATTCCGCTTTCGCCCTCTATCAGCGCGCCTACGCCCTCGGCGGCAACAATACCGCCGCCGCCGCCTCGCTGGCTTCTGCCTACCTCCGCGGCATCGGCACCGCCCCCGACACCGCCGCCGCGCTCCCCCTCCTCACCTACGCCGCACAGGGAGGACACCCCTGGGCCATGAGCACCCTCGGTGACTACTACAACTACGGCTATGCCGGCGTCCAGCCCAACGGCGACACCGCCCTCATGCACTACCACGCCGCCTCGCAGCTCGACGACCCCCACGGCGACTACATGGTAGGCGCCTGGCTCTACGCACAGGGCGAGTACGACCGCGCCCTGGGCTTCATCAACGCTGCCGCCGCCAATGGTGACTTCGACGCCATGCTCCTCTACTGCCGCGCCCTCCTTGTCGGCAACGGCGTCGAGGCCGACCCCGAGGCCGCCTACGACATGGTGCGCCAGCTGGCCCCCGCCATCGAGAGCGGCGAGGCCTACTGCCTCCTCGGACAGCTCCACTACTCCGGCCTCGGATGCCAGGAGGACTACCGCCAGGCGCGCCTTTTCCTCGACACCGCCGCCAGCATGGGCAACACCTTGGCCATGCAGTTCCTCGGCGACCTCTATGTCCGCGGACACGGGGTGCCCCAGGATACCCTTGAGGCCGTCCGACAGTACGAACGTGCTGTCGCCGCTGGCGATGTCGCTGCCATGAAATCTCTCGCCGCCAGCCACCTACAAGGCCGCGTGGCGCCCCTCGACCCCAAGCGCGCCGCCGAACTCTATCAGCTAGCTGCCGACCGCGGCGACCTCGAAGCCCTCTGCCGCCTCGGCCTCTGCTATGAGGAAGGCACCGGCGTCATCCTTAACTCGCGCCGCGCCTTCAACCTCTACAACGAGGCCGCCGAGCGCGGCTCCGCCTACGGCATGTTCCTCGTCGCCATGTGCTATGTCGACGGCGTCTATGTCCAGCCCGACATCGAGCAGGCCTTCCAGTGGTTCCTCCGCGCCGCCGAGGCCGGCCACCTGCAGAGTTGCTACAATGTCGGCGTCATGTACGCCACCGGCGAGGGCGTCAAAAAGAACAAGAAGGAGGCCAAGCGCTGGCTCACCCTCGCCGCCGACAACGGCCACCCCGACGCCGCCGAGCGACTCAAACAGCTTTAGCGCCTCTTTTTTTCAGGAAATCAATGTTTTTTGCTAGTGTGCAACTGGTTGGTATTGTGCTTTTTATTGCGTTCTTCTTCTTCCTCTCTTCTTCCTTTCCAGGGGATGGGGGACAATAAACGGGGCGAGGTGACGTTAAGGCGGTAAAAAGCCCAAAAAGAAACACAATAAGTTCAATTTGAAAATTTAGCCGTTATAATTCAAAGTAAACAGTTATGGCAAAGTTAGAGCAAGGCATCCTCGGGCCGTTCCGGGGCAAAGTGGGTACGGTGGTGGGCTACCTCTGGAGGGGTAAGCATGTGGTGCGGGCGTACCGCAAGGAGATCAATTATCCGAACACGGAGAGTCAACAGGCTGAGCGGGAGTGGTTTGTGGGGATGGTGAGGTTTGCGGCGACGGCGCGGCAGGCGCTGCTGCTGGGGCTGCGGGAGAGGGCTGCGCGGGAGCAGATGACGGAGGGGAACGCTTTCGTGAAGATGAACAAGTCCTGCTTCGGTAGGGACGCGGCGTGCCGCGTCCGCAGTGGGATGGCACCCCTCCGGCCTGCGGCCACCTCCCCTTGTGAAGGGGAGGAGCGGGAGAATGCCATTAGTAATCAAAGATATACTACTAGCTATCAGGAATATGCTACTAGCAATCATATATATATGCCATCCGGCTGCTCCCCTTTGCAAGGGGAGCTCCCCGAAGGGGTGAGGGGTGGGATTGATTATGAAAACATTCGCATTGCGGAGGGAGCGGCGGCACCGGTGCGGTTCACGACGGCGAGCGTGGATGAGAATAATGTGCTGCACGTTGATTTCGAGAAGAATGGCGGCATGTCGCGCGCCAAGGCGTGCGACCGCGTCTATCTCTACGTATATAATATAGATACGCGCGAGGGTCTTCTCTCGCATTCTGCTGCGCGACGCGACGGTCGGCTCCAAATGCAGTTGCCAGACGGATGGAATGAATTGAATGTCAGGATGTGGGGCTTTGTGGTGGATGCCGAGGGCCGGTCCAGCACGTCGCAGTATGTTGCGATAGAGGAGGGGCCGAGTGATCCCGTCCATTCAAGTGTAAAAAAAGAGGGCGTCCCCGAAGGAAAGCCCCCTTTGCTGTTGTTGTGTGATTTACAGCGCCATGGCCTGCAGGAAGCGGACGGAGGCGTGGATGTGGCGGAACATGACCTCGTCGATGTCGACGAAGTTGACACTGCGACGGTAGTCGGCGACTAGCTGCTCGACCTTGGGGCTGGATTTGAGGCCTTCCTGGTGGCGGAAGTCGAGTGCCTGGGCGGCGTTGAAGAGTTCGATGGCGAGGATGCGCTCGGTGTTTTCGCAGACGCGGTAGGTCTTGGTGGCGGCGTTGCCACCCATGGAGACGAGGTCTTCCTGGTTCTGGCTGGAGGTGATGCTGTCGACGCTGGAGGGTGTGCAGAGCTGTTTGCTCTGGCTGGCGATGGCGGCGGCGGTGTATTGCGGGATCATGAAGCCGCTGTTGAGGCCGGGCTTGGCGACGAGGAAGGAGGGGAGGCCGCGCTTGGCGTCGATGAGCTGGTAGGTGCGGCGTTCGCTGATGGCGCCGAGTTCGGCGACGGCGATGGCGAGGAAGTCGAGCACCATGGCGAGGGGTTCGCCGTGGAAGTGGCCGCCGGAGATGACGAGGTCTTCGTCGGGGAGGACGATGGGGTTGTCGGTGGTGGAGTTGATTTCGGTCTCGACGACGGACTGGACGTAGCGGATGGTGTCCTTGGCGGCGCCGTGGACTTGCGGGGCGCAGCGGAAGGAGTAGGGGTCTTGGACGTGTTCTTTGTGGCGGGCGATGAGCTGGCTGCCTTCGAGCATGTCGCGGACGGCGGCGGCGGTTTCGAGCTGGCCCTGGTGCGGGCGCACGCGGTGGAGGCTGTCGAAGAAGGGCTCGATGCGGCCGTCGAAGGCGTCGAGGCTGAGCGAGAGGATCATGTCGGCCTGGCGGCTGAGGCGTCGTGCTTTGAGGAGGCTCCAGACGGCGTAGGCGGACATGAACTGGGTGCCGTTGAGGAGGGCGAGGCCCTCTTTGCTCTGGAGCTCGATGGGCTGCCAGCCTTTGGCGGCGTAGACTTCGCTGACGTCGCAGCGGCGGCCTTTCCAGTAGACTTCGCCGATGCCGAGGATGGCGGGGAGCATGAGGTTGGCCAGGGGGCAGAGGTCGCCGCTGGCGCCGAGGGAGCCTTGCTGGTAGACGACGGGCAGGATGTCGTCGTTGTAGCAGTCGATGAGGCGCTGGACGGTCTGCAGCTGTGCGCCGCTGTAGCCGAAGGTGAAGTTCTGGGCCTTGAGCAGGAGCATGAGGCGGACCACCTCGGCGGGCACCTCGTCGCCGACGCCGCAGGCGTGGCTCATGACGAGGTTTTTCTGCAGCTGGGAGAGCTGCTCTTTGGAGATGGAGATGTTGCAGAGGGAGCCGAAGCCGGTGGTGACGCCGTAGATGGGCTCTTTCTGGGTTTCCATCTTGTGGTTGAGGTAGGCGCGGCATTTCTCGATGCGCTGTTTGGCCTCGTCGCCGAGGGCGAGGGTCATTTTATTGTCGATGATGGCCTGGATGGTGTCCAGGGTCAGACGGTCGTTGGGGTTGAAAGTGTGGGTCATAGTTTTCAATTAAAAATCATTGTTCCAGCAGGGCTTTGGCTTTGGCGGCGATGTCGTCGTCGACGAGAATGCGGCCGCAGTTTTCGCACACGATGACTTTCTTGTGCATCTTGATTTCCATCTGGCGCTGAGGGGGGATGGCGCTGAAGCATCCGCCGCAGGCGTCGCGGTCGATGGTGACGACGGCCAGGCCGTTGCGTGCGGCGTTGCGGATGCGCTTGTAGCCGGTGAGGTAGCGCTCGTCGATGAACTGTTCCTGCTCCTTGGATTTTTCGCGGAGGCGGGCTTCGTCTTTCTCGGTTTCGGCGATGATGGAGGTCAGCTCCTCGCGCTTGGCGTCGAGGTCTTTGGAGCGGTTGTCCATGAGGGTCTTGGCGGTCTCGATGCTGGATTTGAGCTCTTTGACCTTGGCGGCACCCTCTTTGTTCTTGCGCTCGCAGAGTTGGATTTCGAGGTTTTGGAACTCGATTTCCTTGGCCAGCGACTCAAATTCGCGGTTGTTGCGCACGTTCTCCTGCTGTTTCTGATACTTTTTGATAAGCTCTTCGTGGTCAGCGATTTCGGTGTTGCGGGCCTTGTTGGCGGTTTCGGTCTCTTTGATTTCGGAGGTGATGTTCTCGATGCGGGTGCCGAGGCCGGCGATTTCGTCCTCGAGGTCTTGCACGGCCTGTGGCAGTTCGCCACGGATGATCTGAATCTTGTCGATTTCGCTGTCGACGCTCTGCAGGGTGTAGAGGGCGATGAGGCGTTTTTCGATGGCCTGATCGGCGTCGGGACGCATGATGACAGGGGCTTCGGCCTGGGTTTCGGCTTTTTTGGTGCTGACTTTCTTTGCCATATTTATATTATATATTATTAGATTTCAATTATATATAACGCACGATACTTTCCTGCTGCGAGGAAATTCGGCATGCAAAGTTACTAAATTTTTCTGATATGCGGCGAGAAATTATTTCTTTGGCAAATTGTTCGGTCTCGTAGTGGCCTGCGTCGACGAGGATGATGCGCCCCTCGGCACGCTGGAAGTCGTGGTATTTGAGGTCGGCGGTGAGGTAGAGGTCGGCGCCGGCGGCGATGGCGTCGGCGATGAAGTGGGAGCCGCTGCCGCCGCAGAGGGCGATTTTTTGAATTTTGAATTCTGAATTTTGAATGTTGAAGCCCGAAGTGCGGAGGGTGGGGATGTGGAGCACCTCTTTGACGCGCTGGAGGAACTGGTCGGCGGGCACGGGGTGGGGGAGGGCGCCGATGAGGCCGGCGCCGGTGTCGGCGCCGAGGGGGCTGAGGATGCGGCACTGCTGCAGGCCGAGGCGCTCGGCGAGGGCGCCGTTGACGCCCCAGGGCAGGTTGTCGAGGTTGGTGTGGGCGGCATAGACGGCGATGCGGTGCTCGGCGAGGGCGAGGACGGTGCGGCCGAGCTCGCTCTGCGAGGTGATGCGGCGCAGGCCGGAGAAGATGAGGGGGTGGTGGGTGACGATGAGGTTGAGCCCCAGGGCGATGGCTTCGCGGGCCACGTCGGGCGTGAGGTCGAGGGCTACGAGGGCACCGCGGTAGGGCTCGTCGGCATGGCCGAGGAGGAAGCCGGCGTTGTCGTAGTCTTCTTGCAATTCGGGGAGGAAGGTGGCGTCGAGGTGGTCGACGAGGTGCTGGATGCGTATGGTGTCGTTCATGCAGGGGTGAACGGCGAAGTGGCTGATTTATTGTGCCTAGAGGTCTTTATTTTTGGTGTGGGTCATTTGGTAGTCGAGGAGGGCGTCGTATTGTTGTTCGGAGGTGATGAGGTAGAGGGCGACGGTGCGGCGGGCGTGGGAGGCGATGGCTTTGCATACGGGGCTGCCGTTCCACTGGGCGCGACGGGCGGGGTTGGAGGGGGCGGCGAGCCAGGAGGTGACTCCGGAGGAGGTGCGGATGTCGAGTTCCTGTTTGAGTTGTTGCCAGGCTTGTGCGTCGTTGGCGACGAGGAGTACGACGTCGACCTTGACGGTGTCGTTCAGTCGCATACCGCTCACCTCGGCCACGGCGAGGTCGGTGCGCTGGGCATAGCGCTGGTAGAGCGGGCTTTGCGCAGCTACGGCCAGTGGCAGGAGGAGGGTGAGTATGAGCAGCAGGCGTTTCATTTTTGTCAGGCGGTTTCAGTGAGCATGGCGGCGGCGAGGTCGGCCCACTGGGAGTCGGAGAGTGAGGAGGTGTTGGTGTAGACGCGGTCGTAGCCCAGCGGGGAGGAGGGTTGCAGGAGGGGTACGGCGGCGGCCACGACGAGGCCCATGGCGAAGACGGCCACGGCGACACGGCGGCGCTGCTGCCGGCGGCGGTGCCAGGCGGGGTATTCGCGCGTCAGGCGTTGGGCGAAGGCTTGGGCTTCGGCCTGCTGCCAGAGGGTGTCGAAGTTGTCGTTGGTTATCATTGTGCGTTCCATTGTTTTCTGAGTCGTTCTTTTATTCTTACCAGCTTGACGCTGATGTTGTTGGCGGTGAGGCCCACTTGCTGGCCTATTTCTTCGTAGTTGTAGCCCTGGAGGTGGAGTGAGGCGATGGTTTGGTCGGGTTCGCCGAGGAGGGCTATCTGCTCGTGGAGGGTGTCGATGTTGGAGTTGCGGTCGTCGATGGTGTCGTAGTTGTCGTCGAGTGATTCCAGTTCGGGTGTGCGGCGCAGGATGTCGATGCAGGTGCTTAGTGCCACTCGCCATACCCATGCGGCTTGTTGCGGCATGACGGTGATGGATTGGAGCTTCTCGCGCTGTTGCCATAGGGCGATGGACACTTCCTGCAGCAGGTCTTCCACCGGTGCGCCCCGGCTGCTGTAGCGGCGGCAAACGGAGAAGAGCAGGCCGCGGTAGCGTGTGAGCGTCGCTTCGAATGGTTCCTGAGCTTTCACACTGTAATAACGCAAAAAGTTGAAAAAAAACTACATGCGGTGTAAAATTTTTTCTAACATGCTGTGTGTCAGCCAGAAATAAAAACGGTGGCGGGGCGGTGAAAAAGTGGAGGATTTTTGGCGAAAAAGTGCTTTTCAGGGCGGAAATCGGCCGTGGGCAAGTGGTTGGTTTTCAGCGGATAAGAGGTATCCTCTTCTTCCTCTCTTCTTCCATACCAGGGGGATGAAAAGGGGTCGGGGGCGCCCCGACGGGGCGCCCCCGACCGTATGCCTGCCTCGCGGGGGTGGCTGAGGCGGGGTGGCTAGTTGACTTGTGCGAAGACGTAGCGGCTGGCGCAGCCGGGGTATCGGTGCAGGTCGTGGATGACCATGCAATCGGTGGAGGAGTTGTGGCCCAGGAAGTTAGTGACGCCGAGCGAGTCGCTGATGTATTGGGTTGTGCCGTCGTGACCCTGATAGTGGAGCGAGAGTTCCCAGTCGAGGCCGGGGCGGCTGGTGGACGAGCGCCACAGTTCGCAGACGCCGGTGCGGATGGGGGCTATGCAATTGATGTACTCGGCCAGGGGTGCGCAGACTTTTGCCATGTACAATTCGGGGTAGACTTCCGCAACCGAGGGGAAAATGTGCATGACAATGTCGTAGGGTTCGCGGCACACCCAGGTCGGAATATGCTGCGTGGCGGGTACCAGATAACCATGGTGAATGTGGTCGGCATTGGTAGTGCATGCGCCGCGGTAGATATAATCGATCAGCAGTGTGTCGCCGCCGTAGTGCCTGATGTAAAACGTGTAGCTGCCATAAGCCAGGGTGTCTTCAGACGTATCGAGGATGAGGCGTCCGTTCTCCTCGTAGACATTCTCGAAGATGCCGGCGGGCATGTGCAGGTGCGACACGTTGTGGTTGACATAGACGGTGCGGTTGGCGCTGTCGATGGTGACAATGATGTCGAGCCCGGGGCTGACATAGGTGGCCACACGTCCCGAGGGCTGCGGCTGGGGCGGGAGGGCGTAGGCGGTGCCGTGCCAGGTGCCGGTGGCGGGGTCGTAGGTGACGGTGACGGTGAGGCCGGCGTCCTCCATCTGCGCCATCCAGCGTTTGATTTCTTCGCGCGAGGTGGTGGAGCAGGTGGTGGCCTCTTTGGTGGCGCGCAGGCTGGAAGCCTGCGTACCATTCCAGAAGGTCACCTCGCTGCCAGCCTCGGCCCAGTCGCAGAAGTTGGAGAGGAGTGTCTGGAACTCGGCCTCGGAGGCGAGGTGGACGGTAGTGGGCTGCTCTTTGGCGACGGTGTAGGTGATGTCGCGCTGGCGCTCGCGGTCGGTGGGCTGGCAGGCGCCGAAGAGGAGGAGGACCAGCAAGAGGGAGGCCAATTTTGAATTTTGAATGTTGAATTTTGAATGTTTCATAGCGCTATAACGTTAAATTTATGTTTTTATTGCGTTTGCTGATGCAGTTGGTAGTTGCGGAGGGCGTCGAAGTGTGCGGGCGAGTCGACGCGGTAGAGGGCCAGTGTGCGGTCGGCATGGAGTGCCATGGCGCGCCAGAGGGGCATGGCCGAGCGCTTGACGCGCCGGGCGGGCTGCTCGAGGTCGCCGAGCCACGAGGTGACGCCCTGCGAGGGGCGGATGTCGAACTCGGCCTTCAGCCGCTGCCAGGCCACCGAGTCGTCGGCCACGATGATGACGACGTCGGTGCGCAGGGTGTCGCCGATGGCGAAGCCTTTCACCTGCGCCACGGTGAGGTCGGGGCGCGCGGCGAGGCGGCGGTAGAGCGGCAGCTCCTCGGCCTCGCGGCTGCAGCCGGCCAGGGCGAGCATACATATTATTATATATAGCAGACGTTTCATAAGGCTTTGGCGGTAAGGACGTGGGCGGCGACCTCGGCCCAGTGGCGGTCGGGGATGCCGGCGCGGTTGCAGGCCACGGAGTCGTAGGGTCGGGGAATTGAAAGTTGAAAATTGAAAATCGTGATTCCGGCGACCGCGACTGCCGCGGCGGCAGCCAGGGCCAGGCGGCGGCGCCGGCGGCGGCGTTGCCACTGCGGGTAGCCGCTGCGCAGGCGGCGGCCGAGGCCGGCGAGGGCTTCGCGCTCCCAAAGGTCGTTGAACGGGGTCAGAGGTTGTTCCATTGTTGTTGCAATTTGTCTTTTATACGCATCAGGCGGACGCCTATGTTGCTCTTGGTGAGGCCGGTGCGGGCGGCAATCTCGCGGTATTCGTAGCCCTCGAGGTGGAGGCGGGCGATGGTGCAGTCGGGCTCGGGGAGGAGGTCGATGAGCTGGTGGAGTGCCTGTCGGTGGGAAGGGTCGTCGGCGGGCGGGTCGTAGGTGTCGGGGAGGGGCAGGAGAGTGGGGGTGCGGCGGTGGAGGTCGACGCAGGTGCTGCGTGCCACGCGCCATATCCAGGAGGCCTGGAGGGGCGTGGGGGCGATGGCGAGGAGCTGCCCGCGGCGGTGCCAGAGTACGATGAGCACTTCCTGCATGAGGTCGTCGGCTTCGAGGCCGCGGCGGCTGTAGCGGCGGCAGACGGAGTAGATCAGCGCGCGGTGGCGCAGGATGGCCTCGTTGAATGTGTCCGGTTCCTTCACACCTATATAACGCAAAAAACGGGGGGGGGAATTACATGCGGTGTAAAATTTTTTCTAACATGTTGTGTGTCAGCCAGAAATAAAAACGGTGGCGGGGCGGTGAAAAAGTGGAGGATTTTTGGCGAAAAAGTGCTTTTCAGGGCGGAAATCGGCCGTGGGCAAGTGGGTGGTTTTCAGCGGTTAAGAGGTATCCTCTTCTTCCTCTCTTCTTCTGTACTAGGGTGCAAGAAAAGGGCGCCCCGGAAGGGCGCCCGAATGATTGACTTTTTTTATTGTGCCAGCCGCTCCACCACGGTGCCCACGAGCCGGCGCATGGCGTCGTGGTAGTCGCTGAGGAAGGTGCCGCGCGGGCGGTTGGCGATGATCAGGCAGGCGGTAAGCGCCTCGTGGCCAAGCAGGTGGCTGAAGCCATAGATGGCTGAGGTCTCCATTTCGAGGTTGGTCACGGGTGTGCCTTCCCAGCGGAAGGCGGCCAGCTTCTCGTTCAATCCCTCGACGGCGGGGTGCAGTCGGATGGTGCGACCCTGCGGGCCGTAGAACCCCGGGGCGGTGGCGGTGATGCCGTGGTGCATATCGGCGCCTACTTTCCGCAGCAGGTTTTCGCTGCCTGCCACACAGTAGGGATGGGCCAAGGCGGCGGGGAGGTGCATTTGGGCATCCAGCGCACGCTCCATATCGGCGAGCGGGGAGTCCCACTCGCGGTAGTAGTTCATCAGGCCGTCGAGGCCGATGGCGAAGCGTGCCGCCACGTGGCTGCCGCAGTCTATTTCGGCCTGCAGCGAGCCGCTGGTGCCGATGCGCACGAGCTGCAGCCGCCGTTCGCTCTCTGCTTTCCACTCTCCGTTTTCCACCCGCAGCGCCGCGTCGAGCTCGGTCAGCACGATGTCGATGTTGTCGCATCCCATGCCGGTGCTGAGGGCGGTGAGGCGTGTGCCGTGGTAGGTGCCGGTGAGGGCGTGCAGTTCGCGGCTGTGGCTTTCATGCTCGATGGTTTCAAAGATGTCTTTGAACATGTTGACCCTCGCGGGGTCACCGACAAGCAGCACCTTGTCGGCCAAGGTGCTGCTCTGTAGACGTATGTGGTACAGGGTCCCGTCGGGTGCCAGTACCAGTTCGCTGGCTTTCATCTGTGTGATTTCTAATGGTTTATCGTGTTGTGGTGCGAGTGCCGCGGCTGCCGCTGACGGTGCCGGTGCTGCTCTTGGCGTTGCTCTCGGTTGCAGTGCTGCGGGTGGCGGCGCTACGGGTGGCGCTGCTGCGGCTGGTGGCCGGTGTTGCTGTGGCGCTGCTGCGGCTGGTGGCTGGCGCTGCTGTGGCGCTGCTGCGGCTGCTGGAGGCGCTGCTGCGACTGCTGTTGACCGCCGAGCGAGTGGGCGAGGTGTTGCTGCGAGTGGCCTCGCTGCGGCTGCCGCCGGTGGTGTTGCCGCCGCTGCGGCTGGTGGCCGTGCTGCGGGTGGGAGTGGTCGCGGTAGAGGTGCGCGAGGTGGCCGTGCCACTGCTGCTGCGCGTGGTGGCCGGGGTGGCGGCGCTGCCGCGGTTGGTGGCGCGGTTGGTGCTGCTGCTCGAGCCCGTGCTGTGGCTGCTTTGCACCTGGCGCCCGGTGGTGGGGTTGTTGTCGCGCGTCGACGTCGTGGCTGGGGTCGGCACCGTGGGGCGGTTCACTCCGGGGGTCCAGGCGCCTGCAGGCATCGGGGCGGGCTGGTGCGGGGCGCGCAGGTAGTAGTAGGGCAGGGGAGGGGGAGGCGCGCCGGGGCCGTAGGTGTAGGCCGGCGGTGTCCAGCCGTGGCGGTGGATGTGGTAGTGGTAGGTGCGCGCATAGCCCGGGCGGTGCACCACGCGCACATAGTGGTTGTATGCAGGGATGTGCCACGTGAAGCTGGGCTGCACCACGCTCACGTGGAAGCGCAGGTACTGCGCCGCGTTGTACATGCGGTTGCCGCTGTAGAGCCATACGCACTGCAGGTCGATCGGCATGTAGATCTCGTCGCCCGTGTAGGCGTCGTAGCCGTAGACCCATATCTCGTAGTAGGCCGAGTTCACCCGCTCCATCCACACCTCGTTCACCAGCACATACGTCGGTATCTCGTAGTCGTATCCGCAGTGGATCATCATTTCGTTCTGCGCGTTGAGGTGGCTCACCGTGCGCGAGGCCTGGCTGAAGGTGAAGTAGTGCACCGAGCGCGCCGTCGCGGCCAAGCTCATCAACACCATAACTGCTACAATTGCAATGCGTTTCATAGGGCTTTATTGTTTATTTGTTCACTAATTCTGTACTGCAAAATTACAAAAACTTTTGGAATTGGCGCAAAAAAAGCAATATTTCAGCCGCTTCGGCGTTAGCACCGACGTATGGAAAACCGCACCGACACCTACCTCGACCTCCGTCGTCGCTACCCCCTGTTCGAATACCTGGGCTTTTCGTATCGCACTGATAACAAGGGGTTTCATCTTGAATTCGACTTCCGGATGGGCGACATTCGCTTCCGCCCCACGGCCTTGATCGAGCGCCGTGCATTCCTCGATTTCGACCTCCCCGCCGAGGTGCTCGACCGCCTGGTGTTCGATATTGGCCTCGTTGAACTGGTCAGCTACTGGAAGTCCGCCTGCCCGCCCCTCGTGCGCATCGCCTGCGGCTCCCTCTCGCCCGAGCAGACAGCCTTCTGGAAGAAGCTCTACTGGCACGGCCTCGGCGAGTTCTTCTACACCAACGGCATACAGGGTGTTTCCCCCGACACCTTTATATCAATGGAATGCTCTCAGCAAGAGCACATTCCACTCCCCTCTCCTTTTAGGAGAGGGGCTGGGGGTGAGGCCTATCTCGTCCCCATTGGCGGTGGCAAAGACAGCGTCGTCACCCTCGAGCTCCTGCGCCGTGCTGGCCGCACCATCCGCCCCCTCATCATGAACCCCCGTGGCGCCACCGTCGAGTGCGCACGCGTGGCGGGCTTCCCCATCGACGAGGTGCTCGTCATCCGCCGCACCATCGACCCTACGCTGCTGGCACTCAACGCCCAAGGCTACCTCAACGGCCACACCCCCTTCTCCGCCATGCTGGCCTTCTACACCCGCCTCGCCTCCGCCTTCAGCGGCATCCCAAACGTGGCCCTCAGCAACGAAAGCTCGGCCAATGAAAGCACGGTGCTGGGTTCCGACGTCAACCACCAGTACTCCAAGAGTCTCGACTTTGAGAACGACTTCCGCTCCTACGCCCCCGACTTCCGTTATTTTAGCTTTTTAAGGCCCTTGAGCGAGCTGCAGATTGCCATGCTCTTCAGCCGCTTCACCGCCTACCACGACGTCTTCCGCTCCTGCAACGCAGGCAGCAAGCAGGACATCTGGTGCGGCCATTGCGCCAAGTGCCTCTTCGCCTACATCATCCTCTCGCCCTTCATCGAGCCGCAGCGTCTCAACGCCATTTTTGGCAAGTCCATGCTCGACGACCTCACGCTCCTCACCGAGTTCCGCCAGCTTGTCGGCCTCGAGGACACCAAGCCCTTCGAATGCGTAGGCACAGTCAGCGAAGTGCGCCAAGCCCTCGCCATGGCCCTCCGCCGCTGGTACTCCTCCGCCCCCAAGCCCACCCTCTTGGACAAGCTGGAAGAACTAGATAAACTGGAAATACCAGAAAATCTGGATAGCATCCCCCCCCTCGGCAACCTCACCCCCGCCGAGCGCCAAATACTCCAAGCCGCATGTACAGAGCAGACAACCTGAAGAGCCTCCTCGCCGGCCGCCGCATCCTCATCGCCGGCTACGGCCGCGAGGGCCAAAGCGCCGAGCGCCTCGTCCGCACCCTCCTGCCCGACGCCCCGCCCGCCGTCGCCATGCAGGTGGAAAACGGCAGGTGGAAAATGCAAGACGGCCAGTGGCGCGACGACTGGCCCTTCGACCTCGTCATCAAGTCCCCCGGCATCCCCAATTTTCAATTCTCAATTCTCAATTTTCAATTAACGAGCCTCACCGACCTCTTCCTCCAGGTCTACGCCGACCTCACCATCGGCGTCACCGGCACCAAGGGCAAGTCCACCACCTCCAGCCTCATCGCCCACCTCATCCCCGGCAGCATCCTGGCCGGCAATATCGGCATCCCACTCTTTGATATCGTCGAGCAGCTCGACGAGCACTCCGTCGTCGTGGCCGAACTTTCCTGCCATCAACTCGAAGTACTGCACCGCTCGCCACATATCTCGCTCGTGCTCAACCTCTTCCAGGAGCACCTCGACCACTACCCCGACTATATGGCCTACAAGATGGCCAAGCTCCAGATTGCCCTCCACCAGCAGCCCTCCGACCACTTCTTCTACTGCACCGACAATGCGGAACTTCGCTCACTAGTGGAAAGTGGAAAGTGGAAAATGGAAAGTGAAATGCATCCATATTCCATCAACGCTGTCTCGGATGATGAGCGCGACTTGCTCGATGCCGCACCCTTGCAGGGCGAGCATAACCGCAGCAATGCTCTCGTGGCTTGTCGCGTGGCCTCGCTCGTTCTGCGCCAGCCACTTTCCACTTTCCGCTTTCCACTTTCCACTTTTCAAGGATTAAGCCACCGCATGGAAAAAGTCGGTGTGTATCAGGGCATCACTTGGTACAACGACAGCATCTCCACCATCCCCGAGGCCGCCATCGCCGCCCTCCGAGCCCTCGGCCACGTCGACACCCTCATCCTTGGCGGCTTCGACCGCGGCATCGACTACTCCCCCCTGGTCGAGTTCTTGAATGAGCACCCAACCAAAAACATCGTCTTCGTCGGTGCCGCCGGACGCCGCATCAAGTCTCAATTTTCAATTTTCAATTTTCAATTTATCCTCGAGGACGACTACACCAAAATCGTCCCCTGGTGCGCCGAGCACACGCCGCAGGGGGGCGTCGTGCTCCTCTCGCCGGCCGCCGCCAGCTACGACAGCTTCAAGAACTTCGAAGCCCGCGGCGACTTCTTCGCCGAGCAAATCCGTAAGCTATGACCGATTATCCATCCCTCCGCCAATCCCTCCATGAGCATCCGCAGACCGCTGGCAACGAGCAGTTTGCACACGATTTGATTGTCCGCCACCTCCAGCAGCTCCACCCAGCCAAGGTCTACACCCACGTCGGCGGCTACGGCGTCATCGCCGTCTGGGAGGCCCAAAACTCCTCCCCTTGCCAAGGGGAGGTGCCCGAAGGGCGGAGGGGTGTTCCCACCATCGCCTTCCGCGCCGACACCGACGCCCTCCCCATCGGCCACCGCTGCGGCCACGACGGCCACACCGCCATCCTCCTCCGCCTGGCCGAACTGATTGACGAGAATTTTTCAATTCTCAATTCTCAATTCTCAATTTTGTTGCTCTTCCAGCCCGCCGAGGAGACCGGCCAGGGCGCCCGCGCCGTGCTCGAGAGCGGCATCCTGCAGCAGTACGACATCCGGGCAATCTACGCCTTGCACAACATCCCGGGCTATCCACTCGGCACCGTCGTGCTCTGCCCGCACACCTTTGCCGCCGCCTCCACCGGCATCGTCTTCCGCCTCGACGGCCGCGAAACCCACGCCTCCACCCCCGAACTCGGCATCAACCCCGGCCTCGCCGTGGTCGAAATAGTGCAGCAATTCGACGCCTTCAATGCCACGCAAGCTTCCAGCCCATGCATCGAATCGTTCCGCCAGTCCACCCTCATCTGTGTTCGCCTTGGCTCGCCCGCCTTCGGCACCTCCGCCGGAAGCGCCGAGCTGATGTTCACCCTCCGCGCCTTCACCAATGCCGCCATGGAACGCCTCCTCGCCGATGCCAACGCCGCAGTCGACGAAATCGCCAGCCGACACAGCCTCAAGGTCTCCCGCTCCCTCGTCGAACCCTTCCGCGCCACCGAAAACACCCCCGCCTGCGTCGAGGAAATAAAGAAAGCCTGCGAAGCACAGGCCCCGCAGGATAATTTTCAATTTTCAACTTTCAATTTTCAATTTAAAAACCAGCCCTTCCGCTGGAGCGAAGACTTCGGCGAGTACCTCCGGCACTTCCCCGGCGCCATGTTCGGCATCGGCAGCGGCGAGCACCAGCCCGAACTCCACCACCCCGACTACGACTTCCCCGACGCCCTCATCGAACCTGCCGCCCGCCTCTTCTTCTCCATCCTGACGTCCCATCGTTTGTTCCTTCCCGACGTCACCCCCAGGGTATAGCCACAGCGGCGGCACAGTATAGGCAGAGTATACCTTGCAGTATACATTCAGTATACCTTTGAGTATACAAACAGTATACCTTTGAGTATACAAACAGTATACCTTTGAGTATACAAACAGTATACATTTGAGTATACAAACAGTATACATCAGAGTATACAAACAATATACAATGTAACCCGTTGGCGGAATTAAACCAGTGCATATTTGACTCTACCAATCGGCTGATTGTTTAGGTAATTAATGTATTGGGCGACGGTCAGTGCACTGATTTTGCCGATGATGCGGGCAAACAGGCCGTCGGTTTGTTTTGCGTAGTTGCGGATGACCATGTATTGGTCGCACAGTTGCGAGAACACCGTCTCAACACGCTTCCTCGCCTTGGCAAACGGAATGAATGTCGGTTTCCATGCCTTTTGATTGAGACGGTACGGGCATTCAAGCCTGATGTTGGCAGTCTCGAAAAGGTCAAGCTGCACACTCTCGCTTATGTACCCTTTGTCCCCGAAGATGCTGCAGTCGTGATACAGAGGCTTTATGTCGTTGAGATAATGCAGGTCGTGGACGCTTGCCTTCGAGAGGTCGTAGGAATGCACCACGCCACTCAGCCCGGTGAGGGCGTGGAGTTTGTAGCCGAAGTAATACACACCCTGCGAGGCGCAGTAGCCGAAGTTCGGCGCCGTGTCAGGAGTGGTTCTGCCCATCTTGCAGCGTTTCCCCCTCGGCAGACGGCACACCTCGATGGGCTTGCTGTCGATGCAGAAATAATCCTCGCCGCCGTCGATAACGGCCACCAGCCGCTTGCGGATGTCCTCGCACAGGCCGGCGGTGTACTTGCGGCGGTCGTTGTACTGTCGGCGTGAAATCAGGTTCGGCATAAGCTCTCTGTGGCTTTTCAGCATCGAGAACAGGCGGCTCTCGCTGTCGATGCTTTCCGTCTCGGCCGTCAACGCCAGCGCGATGACCTCAAGGTCGGAGAACTTGGGGACGACACCCCGTCGGGGCATATTGCCGTGCCCGCCCGCCAAATCTTTTGAGAAATGCTTGCACACGTCGAGAATTTTTCCGAACTTTGCAAAAAAGTTGTCCATATCAGATTGATGTAATTGCTTCTTTATTTCAATTACAAAATTACTGAAAATCTGCAATATGTACAACTTTTTCTTCATCTATTTATCAACATTTGCTTGTTGTTTAATTCCGCCAACGGGTTAAAGGAAGATTCATGTTATCTTGTATATGTACAGGTGTCTCTGTGTTCCTATACCAAATTCGACAAAAGGATTGAATCGATTTACAATTGGAATGTGACGATAGCTGGCCAGGAAATGGATTTAAATTTGATAGATGGTCGGATGGTTTATTTTGAGATTGAACAGTCTATGCCAATGGACTCGATGCAACTGGAAAAAGCCATGACTAGCATGAAAAGATGAGTATGCCAGTACATAAAGCGGCCTCCCGCCCAGCCCCTCCCTCCTCTTTTTCAAGAATAGAAAATGGGCAATGGCTCATAAGGTTCCATAGCCGACCACGGCCTATGTATTTTCCAAGAGAGTCCCTAGGGATTCTCTACCGTTCCCCTAGAGAGCCCATGCCGTTTCTCAGAGGAGCCCAGTCGCTGTGCGGAAACAAAATTGGCCGCATGTAAAAAAAAGTTCGTATCTTTGCACCCTGAAAGACAGCGATTATTAACCAAAGTGACAAATGGATAGCATGATTGTACCAGCCGGGGCCACGGGCGTCGATACCATAAAAGACAGGATACTGGAGATACGCGGGCAGCGGGTGATGCTCGATCGCGACCTTGCCGCCCTCTACGGTGTGGAGACCAAACGTCTGAATGAGGCCGTCAAGCGTAACATCAACCGCTTTCCCGAGGATTTCATGTTCGTCCTGACGGATGAGGAATGGTTGCGTTTGAGGTCGCAAATTGCGACCTCAAACGATAGCGACGGACTTTTGGGGTCGCAGAATGCGACCTCAAAGCGGGGCGGCACCCGCTACCGACCCTATGCATTCACCGAGTACGGTGTTGCCATGTTGAGTTCCGTGCTGCGCTCCGAGACCGCCATACAGGTGAATATCAATATAATGCGCGCGTTCATCGCCATCCGCCATGCGGTTGCCGCTATGCAAACGGCCGACTTCCGGTATGAACAACTCTCGCACAAGATGGACCAGCTGAATGCCTATGTGGAAGAAATATTGCACGACCAGAACGACATCAACGAGCAGCAGGAGCGGACCAACCAGGAGATCGCGGTGCAGATAGAGGCCCTCAACGATGCGCTGGACCAACTCCGCACCGCACCGTCTCATCCGCGAGTCCCGATAGGATTCAAGTCAACAAATCATGACCCTAACCGCA
>Ga0256406_1002620_pt1 | contig 24756 bp, 19 predicted proteins | sample RumenRJG_03DNA_FD_185986 | JGI IMG/M metagenome (GOLD analysis project Ga0256406, IMG submission 185986) | Bovine rumen microbial communities from Lethbridge, Alberta, Canada - RJG_03 | ecosystem: Host-associated > Mammals > Digestive system > Stomach > Rumen | place: Canada: Alberta | collected...
TGGACATGGACCAAATTCCTACGTTTGGAGACGAAGAAAGCAAAAGCTGCGCCTTCTCCGGCAAACGGATAAAGCGCGGTCTCTACAGGTCCAAAGATGGCATTCTCATAAATGCTGACATAAACGGTGCCGGGAACATCATCCGCAAGGAGTATCCGGACGCGTTTAATGAGTGCAAAGATTTGTCTTTCCTCTATAAGACAACAAACGTCGTCTCATATAGGGCCATGTACAAGAAAGGCAAACCAAGGGAAGAGGTTCCCGTGCAGTTTAAATTCCATAAGGAAGGGCTGGGCAGAAAACTGGCCGTCAGAGACAGAAGAGCCACTAGACTCGAATATCTGCGTCTTAGTGCAAACGGCGGTCTCGTATGCGCTGCAAACAAAAACGAATGCAGCAAAAAAGCCGCCTGAGCGGCTTTAAGTAATCTCAATAACATGAGATATAGGGTATATATGTTTGCCCTGCGAGATGTTTCACAAAATCTCGCGAATTTAGAAACCGCGGCCAATTTTTTTAATTTTAAAAAAATTGTCCGTCGGTCCATCATTCTTTTTTATTAGAGCAATATTTTTGTTTGGAGAACAAATAAATGAGGATTAAAGACTTAAAAAAGATTGTAAACAATGAAGGATTGAAATATGCGAATATTTGCTTGGACAGATATTATGCTCCTGAAGAAATGGTGATAAAGCAAATAGAGGGTAAATGGATAGTAGGAGTTACAACTGAACATGCAGGCTTATTCACAAATTCTATAGCTGAATATAATAGTGAGGAAGAAGCGTGTGAGGATTTTTTAAGGAGGTTAAAAATTCTAAATGAATTAAAAAATTCTAATTGACATCTTCCCACGGTTTTAACCGTAGGAGGATGTCAAATCTTTGACATTTTCTAAAGACGCAATGAATATCAGTGCTGTGGAAAATTGGGATATGTATGGAGTCGCTCCAAAGCAGGTATTGGATTTGACTGATAAATTATCTATTCAAGAACACTGTGACCCATTTACCGCAGCTGTATTGGAAGATGTACTGAATAAGGGATGCGAAGAAGCGCTTTCACGTTTCTTCACATCCCCTATTTTTTTAAGCTTTAGTTCTCATCGTCATAATCATTTCCACCACCATCCCCCGCCGCTTTCTTCTCCGCGGCAGCGGCCCTTGCGGCTTTTCTTGCTCGCCTAATCCATCCACGCACCGTATCCCGCGGAACGCCTAACAGCTCCGCAATCTCTGTTGATGTCTTCGTTGCATACAAATTGCTGAGCGTCTCCAGGTCTGGACAGCGCGACGGACGCCCGCGCCGCTTTGGTTTAAATAAAGTTTCTGTTTTATCCATTTTTCCTCCTCTTTTCCCTTTTCTTAGAACCCGTTGTTCTTTTTTTTGTCAGTCTTCTCAATTTTTTGAAAATTTAATCCTCATCGTCGTAGTCGTCTCCCCCTCCATCTCCCGGGAATCCTCCGATGTCCGGAGCTCCTGAAAGGTCGGTGTCATCCATCCCCCCTTCTTCATCTTTTTTTTCCTCTCCCTTTCCGTCTCCTTCATTCCGCACCCCCTTGTTGTAATTAGAGCCGTTAGAGCCACGAGAGCCGTACGGCTTTCCAGGCCTTCTTTTGTTAATCCCTCTTCCATCTCCCTTTCCTCCCCAGCTGTGCTGCGAATGAGAAGAAGAAGAATGATTTCCGGATGAGCCGCCCGCGCCCTTGTCTTTTTCCCCTGCCTTTCCTCCTTGTTTTCCATCTCCGCCCGCGGTGCTTCCACTCTGACGGGCTGTGCCTTTTCCTTCGGACCCTTCAGCTTTCGCCTTCCCGCCGGGGGCTCCGGGCGCGCCAGACGCATCAGGCTTTTGAGCTGCCGGGGATGGCTGAGCTGCCTGAGACTTCTGAGGGGGTTGAGATGTCTGAGCCGCCTGAATTGCCGGGGTTGTCTGAGTTGCCTGAGCTGCCGGAGGCTCATTTTTCGGCTTATTTTCAGGCTGCTTTTGCTTTTGCGGTTCAGCCTCAGGCGTCTTTCCTGGGTCATTTTCAGGCTCATTTTCCGGTGTTTTTTCAGGTTTATTCTCAGGCGTCTTTTCAGGCTCCTTTTGCGGTTCATTCTCCGGCGTCTTCTCCGGTGGGTTCTCGCCCTCCATGTTGTCTATGTGTTTTTCCATGTCGACGCCTTTTTGAATCTCGAAGGGGTTGCCGCGCCCGTACTCTTCCTTTGCTTTTTCCTCTTCCTCTTGTTTTCCTTCTGCCTCGCGCAGCTGCTGCCTGAGCTCTTTGATGAGCTCTTTCTGGCTTTCTATCTTGTGTTCGCGGTCGAAGGCGTCGCGCACGGACATTTTCATGGCGCCGCAGAAGACCTTAAAGAACGAGCGCGGGGACGTCGCCTTTTTAAGGTCTTTTTTCAGTTTTTTTATCTCTTTTTCCTGACTTTCAAGTTTCTTTTGAAGGTCCTCATTTTTATCGGTATTTTCAGGCATGAGTACATACCTCCTTTTTTTCAAAATTTTTAATCTCTTTTTTAATATGCCAAAACGCGCCGTGGCGCTTGCATTCCTCACATATTTTTTTGGCATATTAAAGGGGAAGAGGCAAAGCCCGGCATGCCGCGTGCGGCTCGGGGCTTGAAAGGCAAAAAGAAAGAAGGAGGAATCGATGGCTCAGTATCTGTTGCTTAAAGGACAGAGCGAAAGAATCAAGAGCAGGCTGGGGCCGCTCATCATCAGCAATGATGTCTGTGAGTACGGGACGCTCACATGTTTTGACACAGAGAACTTTGACGTTTCCCGGTCGTATCTGTATCCACACGCATTCTTCGAGTGCCTTGTCATATCAGAGAGAGAATACGCGGGAGATACGAAAAAAAAGGCGTCCGGGAGAGGAATTATTGCGCTGCCAAGGAAAGATAAGACAAGCCCGCACAGGCTCGTGTCGCTTGAACTCAGGAAAGAGATGGGGGAGGCGCACGGGCGCACCTCATGCGTGGTCAAAAAGTGCGACATCCCGCCGCTTTTAATTGCGCCCCTGCAGATGATTACCTCAAAAGACAGCGGATTTATGAACAGCCTTGCAGAGATAAAGACATACTACGACAAAAAGAAGGTTAAAGAGCGGTTTATCATCGAATACACGGCCGCGGGTCTGTCACTTACGGGAGGAATAGAGGCCACTATCATCACAAACATAAACTACCGGATAGGAGATGGACCGATTAAAAGCACGGGGAAAGAGCTTCTGCAGATAGAAAAAGACGGAATAACTTATTGCCCTGAGATAGCGGAAGCCCTAAAAAAGGAAAATATCTTCCCGGGGGACGGTTCAATCTACGGGATAGTGGCAAGCAAAATCGTAAGTGAGGAGACAAAGGAAAAGAGTGCGGAAAAGGAAAAAGAAAAGAAGGCAGGCAGCCTGTCCTGCGCTCCTGAGCACCTCAGACAAAAACAGTCGTTTTATTTTTAAAAAACAAAAAAATACCACAAAATAATTGAAAGGAGTTTATCTATGAATAAGTTTTTGCAATTGTTTTCAACCAGCATACTTGACGGAGGCCCGGGTCCAAAACAGCTCATAATTATCGGTATCACGGCCATCGCCATGGGCGTCGTCATCAGCGCAATAACCACGAAGAGAAACAGCAGGATGCAGTCATACATTACACTTCTGCCGCTTGTGGCCGCGCTTTTCATGATGATGTCATCTGCGACATCGGCTTTTCTTATTGGTTTTGCTCTTCTCTTTATGTCGAGTGTGGCAAAGACGGACGATAAAGAGGAGATGGTGGGCTTTCTCACAGGAGCGGCCTCCGGAGTAAGCCTTGGCCTTGGATATGTCGGACTCTCCGTGGCGTTCATCGCCCTCGCGTTTATCACAACCGCCCTCTACAAGCTCGCTCTAAGCAAGATGCCAGCGGTCATTACGAAGCGCCTCTGCATCATCGTTCCGGAGGACTTAAACTACCAGAGCCGCTTTGAAGGCGTCCTCGACAGATATACTCTTTCTCACTACACAGAGAAGGTTGAGCTTAAGGGCTTTGGCGAGATGTACAAGATTACATTCATCATCACGATGAAGGACGAGACTCATGAGAAGGAGATGCTGGACGATATCCGCGTGATATCCGGAAATGCCGGGGTATCAATCGAGCGCATCTAAAAAGGGGAGGGAAAGTCATGAAAAGAATCATTCCTTCCATCGCCGCGTGCGTGGCCATGGGCGCGTGTCTCTACGTCTCATATGTGCCCGGAAATACAACAGAAAAGTACAAAAAAGAGGAGAGCATGTACAGCCGGACATGGATTAACCAAAGCGCGGAGGACGTAAAGAAAAGCATACAAAAAGAAGCGGCAAAAGAGACAGAAAAAGAGGCAGATAAAGAGACAGGAAGCGAAGCAGCCATGGAGACTGAAACAAAAGCAGCCCCAGAGGAGAAAAAGAAGGAGAACGCGACTGAAAAAGCAGCGGCAATGACAGAGACGCCGCAGACAGATACAGTGAGAGAAAGCGAGAGCACAGCCCCGCAGACAGAAACAGCGAGAGAAAGCGAGAGCGAGACCCCGCAGATGAAAACCCCTGAGACGGAAACAAAACAGACGGAAGTCAAGGCCCCGGAAACAGAAACGAAACAGACGAAGGGACAGACGCCAGGGACAGAAAAGGCAGAAGAAAGAGAGAGCGAAGAGCCTAAGGCAGAAACAGCGCGGGAGAGCGAAACCGCAGCACCGCAGACAGAGGCAGGGGAGACAGAGGCAAAGCAGTCTGAGACGCAGATGCCGGAGACTGAGGCAAAGCAGACGGAATTCAAGGCCCCCGAAACAGAAGTGAAGCAGACTGAGACACAAGCACCGGAGACGGAAATAAAGCAGACGGAAACACAGACCCCAGAGACGGAAGCAAAGCAGACAGAGACACAGGCGCCACCACAGATAAAAAAATACGGAAAAGAGAATGACGTAAGGAACGTCCAGTACATGCTTTCGCTCCGCGGATACGACGTATCGCATACGGGGAAGATGAACAGGGAAACAAAAAGCGCGATAAAAGAATACAGGAAAGAAAAAGGGCTCTCTGGTGGAGACTACATAGATGATGAGCTTCTTGAAGCGCTCGGCATCAGAAACGCAAACACAATAAAGGAAATACAGACAAAGCTGTCGGATATCGGGTACAGCGTGGGAACGCCGGACGGACTTATCGGGCGCATGACACAGGACGCAATCGAAAGCTACAAGGCAGACAAGGACCTTGGAAATGGAAGCGAGATAAACGACGACGTGCTGAAAGCGCTGGGGATTATAAGAGAGACGACAAAAGCAGAAGAAAAGGCAGGGGAAAAGACTAAGGGAACAGGTGAGAGAGTTTTAACCCCGAACTTTAAGAAGGACATCACGGACCTTCCGGAAAAGTCGCAGGAAAAGTTCATCGCGTTCGATGAGTGGCTGAATGACAACCTCAACACAGACAAGCTGAAAGAAGGAAATAAGACAGACGAGGAGGCGTATCCGTACATCATAAAGCAGGTGCTCGACGCGTGCTACGACATAGTTAAGGACGACGACCCGGACAACAAGGCAGAAATTTCGAAGAAATTCCAGACGCTCATCTCGTACAATAACGACAAATTTAACGTTGCAAAGTTCTCAGACGGGGAAATCACAAAGCTCTATGAGGCCGCGTACGAGGCTGTTTCCTGAAAAAAAGAATAAGAAAAGGATAAGGGCTCCGCTCAGGCGGGGCCCTCTTTTTGCGTAAGGGGCCATTAATGCTGACAGCGCCGAAGGCGGGAAAGATAAGAGGGAATGGGAAGAGGAGATTAAAAAGCCACGAGATGTGGTCTTCTTTTTTGCATATTAAAAGCGTAAGCTTGGCAGTTTTTTTTGATGCAGAACGGGGGAGCGGCGCCTGTACGCCGCATATATTTTTTATGAACAAGAAGTTTATCAAAGCCGCAGCGCTCGCTGCTTTTTTGTGTGCTTTTTCACCAGCCCTTCCGGCGTTTGCCGAAGAGCAGAAGGCAGAGGCTCCAAAACAGGAGGACTATATCCCGCTTCTTCTCGGGGAGGACAAGAGCGCACGCTCGCTTGTCGAGTGCCAGAAGGATGGCACAACCGGGTTTGTCAGGTCGGCCGCAGGCGATATCTACTACATGAAAAACGGGGAAAAACAGACGGGCATACAGTATATCGGGCCGAGGATGTACTATTTTGACAAGGAGGGGAAGCAGGAAAAAGGCGTCTTTAAGGATGAGAAGGACAGGGCGTTTAATTTCGCTGGCCCGCTCGGGGAAGCCATAAGCGGATGGCTCGGAAATTCGTACTTCACCCCGGCTGACTGCCACAGAGTATCCGGTTTTCAGACGATAGACGGGGACCTCTACTATTTCTCAGACGACGGAAAGACAGAGCGCGGAGTGCGCAAGGTGGAAGATAAAACATACTGCTTCACAGGCCCGGGGGATAAGGCTGTCTCGGGATGGCATGATAACAAGTATTTCTCCCCTGAGGACAAAACGATGGAGACGGGGCTGCAGGAGATAGATGGAAAAGTATATCTTCTGGGGGAGGATGGAACACACAAGGCAGGCATTACAAAGACGGACGATGGCAAGACATACAATTTCTCATACGCAGGCGGAAACGCCAAAGCGGGCTGGTATCACGAAAATTTCAGTGAAGGAAAGAACAAAACCTTCTATTTTTCGCCAGACGACCTCACGATGCAGACGGGCGTCTGCAAGGTCGATGGCAGATACTACATACTAAAGGAAGATGGAACTGCCACCGTTGTCTCAGACGAAAATGACGCCGCAATCTACGCCGGAGCGCAGAACCAGGGCGATGCGGGGAACTTTTGTGTCCCGTCGCAGGGCATAAACGTCGCGCTCTACTCATCATCGTGCGCAAACGCGCCAGCTGCGGAGAACGCACAGCAGATATGCAATGCGCAGAACTCGGCATGCGCGTTTTCAGATACAAACCAGTATATCATCGCAGACCACTGGAATCAGGGAAACTTCTTAAATACTAAGGACGCGGCCGGCTCATACGCGTATGTGACGGTCGGGGACAAAACGACAAGGTATATCTGCAAAAAAGTCGTAAACGGATACAACAACGGACCGCAGCTTGGCATAAATGACGGGCCGGTATTTTTCGATACGACAAACTACTACGGATGCACGCATGTATCCGACCTCATAACTTATACATGCAATGGATGCTGGCAGAACATCTGGGTGGCCATCTGGGAGAAGGCATGACGAGCTGAGGAGAGACTTGCGCAAGGACATTGTACAATTTCCTTCTTCGGTCTATCTTAAAGAAGGCTTAAGCGCTGCTTGGCATGTTTTTGTCATATTAAGACAAAAAGGAAAAACAGGAGGAAAAGGTATGAAAAGTTTTAAAAAGAGAGCTGCCGTCGTATGCTTTGCGTCAGTCATCTCGCTGTCCGCGATGTCCCCGGCATACGCCAAAGGGAATGCGGAAGCGCAGCTCGGACTTATATCGGCGACATCAACACTTACAAAGAGCAATGAGGCGCTTTACAAGCAAAACAACATCACGTTCAAGGGTGTTTTGGACGCAAAGTTTAATCTCACGCAGGACGGAGGGACAACAACAACGCCCGGATATGTGAAGGCAAACTACACGCTGAGCGAGACAGCCTCGCCGGAGAAAAGCTTTAAGCTGGATATCTCCGTCACAAGCAACGCAGGAAACACAAACCTTGCAAAAAATGGCTCCGATTTTCAGAGAAGGATTTCAATGTACGTGGTTCCGAATGGCGATGGCAATTATGATACATATGTCGGCGTTGCCGCTCCTGGGAACGACACGGACGACCCTCTGAATGATGACATGGGCACCGGAATTAAAGGCTCGGGAGAGATGAACGGCGGAAGCGGTGAATCAAGTCTTGCGGATGATGACATGACATGGATGCATCTCACCATGTATAAGAAACAGTACGGAGACGACAGGCTCTACAGATACAAGCTTGGGGTTGATGAGTCAGTTATGCCAAACTTCACGGCAGTACCCGCACTCGAAGAGACGGAAAGTAAGAGCGCCGGGGATGACAGCACAGAGGCAGAAAATACAGACAATGATTATGCTTTTGAGGGAACATTTTCGTGGGATGACTTAAACACAATCTTTAATGCCGAGGGAAACACGGCAATGTTCGGAGACAAAGTTCAGGACACCACTAACACGGACGAAAACATTAATTCGTCGCTTCTTATAAACTATGTCGCACCGTATTTTGAGGGGAGCAGCTTTAAGACGAGATACTTCGTTGATAAAAATACGAATCTTCCGTCCGCCGTATCCGGAACAATAACAAACGGCAAGTGGAAATATCTCGCCGATTATATCGAAGCGGCAGCAAATATCGCAAAGGAGGGCGGCTTCGACTCAAAGTACATAGAGGCAGAGGTTCAGAAGGTATCGTTCAGCGCAACATACGACTATGCGGACCCGAGCATTTCAGTGCCAGATGTGGCAAAGGAAAAAGCACAGGAAATAGGAAACACGAACTCTTAAGTGGCAGTTGCCAAGATTAAGCATAGAAAGGAGGGCAGAAGAGGGAGCAAAAATGACGATAAAAGAAGTCTTTTTAAATTTCAGGGAGCGTGAGGCAGAAGTAAGGGAGCGCGAAAAAGAGGAGAAAGAGGAGAGAAAGAAAAGATTTTCTTTTGCTCAGAAGCTCTCAATCGCCCTGTCGCTCATTCTGACAGCAGCGGAAGGCGTTTTTGCTTTTTTGTATGAGATGCTTCCCCTGTATATCCCCTTAAGGTGGCCGCTCCTGGACCCGGAAAGCGTAAGGCAAAAGGTAGGGATAGGCTGGGGCATCTACTACTACAGAGGCGGAGAAACGCAGATAAGGTTCCTTCCGCAGACGACAGTGCTCTTCTATGTGGCTCTTCTCGCGGTGCTCCTTTTAATCAACTTTCTAAAAGCAAACAAAAAAAATAATTAAAAAACTGGACCAGCAAAATGCTGGCCCTCTTTTTTTTGCAGAAAAAGCTCTTAACTACGGCATACAGCCCCGGTTCTTTTGCCCCTGCTCCTCCTGCTTATTTTACATATTAAAGAAAAGAATGAACAGGCCAGAGGTTTGACGGCCTGCAAAGAAACGGTAGTTCAAATTTAAAAGAAGGAGGAAGCGCACAAATTGCGAGGAAAAGATATGGGAAGAATGCGAAAAAAAGTTATTTCTGTAATGCTGTCAGCAGCGATGATATCGACAGCGCTGCCATATGGAAATCTGTCGGCAGGCGAGACGATGATGTCGGAAGCTGTCCCGGCAGAGACGCAGCCACAGACGCAGGCGCTTCCGGCAGAGACGCAAGGCTTGGCCGCGCCTCAGGCCGAGAGTCAGCAGTCCGAGCCACAGACACAGGCGCAGACACAAAGCCCTGAGACGCCGGGCGCAGCCGCAGTATCGGAGCCTGCTCAGGCGCTCCCGGGCACTGAAAACGTGATAGAGCCAGACACACAGGGCGTGTCTGCATCAGAGACACAGACTCAGGAGGAGAAAAAGACGGAAAAAGAGGGGGACGGAATAGAAATTGATACCGAAAGCCTTCTCCCGTATCTTCAGTACAATTTTGACGATATGAGCGTGCGCGTATCTCACCCGGACGACAAGCCTTTCTCTCATGACAACTCGTTTTCGATTATCACCGTGAGCGACATGTTCAATGGGGACAAAGAGGAGATGAAAAAGCACTATGAAAAGGTCATGGACATCTCCGCGTCGGCTTATCTGAACAAGACCGGGCAGCTCGCCAGCGATGAGGATAATAAAAATGAGTTTAAAAAATCGATAAAGTCCTTCACTCACCTCATCCCGAACTACATAAACGCGGGCGGCGCTGAAACATTGAAATACACCATCACATATGAGGATGCGGCCGATTACTCTCTGATAAAAGAAAAGAAAGAGACACCGGTCGTCTTCACATATGACAGCACTTTTAAGGTTGGCATCATAGAAGGAAACGATTTAAAAGTAGATTTAAAAGACGACGGGAAAACATATGAGCTGTCCTTCACAGACACGTCGAGCGATACTTTTGCCGTGTCCCTTATCTCCAGCGCTTATCTTTCCTCGATAAACAGCCAAAAAGAAGAGATAAAAGAAGAGATAAAAGAAACCGAGGCGCCTGCCGCAGAGTCTGAAAAACAGACGAATGAAGAGACAGAGGCAGACGAAAAGGAAAAGACAGAGACAGAGGACGAGACCGAGACAGAAGAAGAGAAGACGACAGAGACGAATGCATCCGCTGAGACAGAAGAGAAAAAGGAGACGGAAGAGGAGACGGAAAAAGAGGTGGCGGGAATTACAGCCACGGCTGTCGGACTTGAGGACGGAGCAGAAGTTAAAGCAGAAGAAATAACAGACGAAAAGACGCTTTCAAAAATAAAAGAGCTCATCGGCAGCGGCGCCACTATCATTAAGCCGCTGGATATCACAGCCTCCGGGGATATGATAAATCCGGATGACGGAGCGGAGATTACGCTTTCAGGAATCACTCTTGAGAACCAGAAAGCTGTGCTTTTCCACATCGCTGACTTTGACACAGAAGACCCGACCGTTGAAAAGCTTGAATACGCATACGACGCATCGACGCATACAGCAAAATTCACCACTCATTCATTCTCACCGTTTGTCTTTGCCATGCAGGCACCTGTCCGCAGAAACCTTATTAGAAGGGCTCCGGGCAAGACGCTCGATGAATTTACGGCATCTATTTCTGATGGAGCTTCCACAATCAAGAACGCGTCTGGCGGCACGGACTATGTCTGGGATGTCCCGATTGACACGACGGAGAAAAACCACGGATTTATCTACAGAATCACGTTTTCTCTTTCCGGTGAGTCTTTCTACAAGCCGGGAGAAGTACAGATGACGCTGCCGAAAAGGATGCTGAAAGACAGAAGCGGGAAGTATGCCGATACATATGAGCTTTCGGTTCCGGCGGAAGATTCAAACACAGGTGATTTTGTTTATAAGGAAGACGGAGACAACATCGTTATCTATAACAGAACGGAAGTATCTGCGGCTGACAACGGATACATTGAAATAATGTATTCAACATCAGAAGAGACATATGAGTACGCTGACTATGGAAAAGCGGCGTCGTCCGACACGTTTAAGGCACAGATTAAGGCAGGAACCAAGACGCAGACTGTTTCAGCTCCGCCCGTACATATAAACACGAAGGCATATGTCACATCGGCCACAAAGTATTATCCGGACAGATACAACACATGGCAGTCAGAATGGGGAACGGCGCCAAGTGATGCAAACAACTATTTCTATCTTGTATGGGAAGTAAGGAGTATCATCACGGCGAACGGCAAGTACAACTTCACACTGACAGATGACTTTCAAAAGTATGGCAAGGTGCTCGGATTTGAGCCGCAGGGAAGCATGACTTTCTCACATGAAGAGCTATACACAACCATCGCATCTGCTCCGGGTACCGCATCGATTACGCTGAAGGACCAGACAGACACATATGAGTATGGACGATATGACAAGGTCCTGACTGCGCTCTCGAAGGCTGATTATGATAATCTTCTTAAAACGCAGCTGATATCCGGAATTTCGGGGTCATACGACACAACCAATGATTCGAGTTATGGCTATTACGAAGTCTTTAACACTTCAACCTCAAAGGTAAAGCATGTGGATGGCGTTGATGAAGAGACAACGGCAAATGCTGTAAAGAAATACAGATACGAAGAGCCGCACTTTATTTATCCTACAGGTCATTTTTGGAGTGATAAGTGGGGATATGATTATTACAACAATTACGCATATTCCTCAGAAGATATCAGACTTTACGGCGATGTTGTAAAGCCGTTCAAGAGAGGAGATACGAAGAAGCTGTCATCGTTTAAATATCATATCTACACGAGAGGTTATCCGTATCCGTGGACAGTTGAAGACGGAGCCAATCCAAAGGATGGAGACAATTACGGCAAAAAGCCCGTGACATATACTCTGGAAGACTCAAAACTCGTTCTTGGAAAGACAGAGCTCAAAGACGCTGACTATAACATCACACAGCTTGACCTTAACCTTGACTACTCAGAGGTTAAATACAACAAGGAGACATATGCGTTTGACGACGCCACAGTAAATAATGCAAACGACAGGATTGACATCTATGTAAAGAAGTCTCTCGCGGGGAACTACTCAAAAGTTGCAACATACAATGTGGCGGCAAACACGTTTACGATAACCGACAGAGCGGCAGTATCCTCTACGAACAATAAGACAATAAACTTTAATGATGGAGTAAAGGGCGTCCAGTTTATTACATCAAACGCGCACTACTACACATGCGTCGGGGCAGACATGTACGTGTCGCTCAACAACACCTCCACCGTTCTGAACTACATAAACAACAACACGGATTTAATCTCGCTGTACAATACAGACACTGCAAACACAAAGGACTACAAGGGCAACACGATTGTCACGTTCTCGCATGCGGCGCCGAACTACGCAACGGCAGCGACAACAAAATCAAGCATCACAAAAAGAGTCAAGTCATACAAGAATGACTCGGCAAACAAGGCTGTCAATATCACATGGACGGCATCCGTCAATGAAAAGACAGCAACCACAAACAAATATGTGACGCAGGGAAATGGAACGTTCTATGACCTGCTTCCGCTTGGAGCAGATTACAAGAACAATTCAGTTGTCGTGAAGGCCGATGACAAGATTGTAAGTGATTCAGATTTTACTGTGAGGACCACAAACAACTATAAAGACAGTGGCAGAACGCTTCTTGTCGTAAAGATTAACAACCCGGCCAATATATATGACATCCAGTATGTCTCGACTTATCCATGGGATTCTGTACATGACCTTGGTAAGAACATAAGAAACACCATTGCATATGAGACAGGAAACGCTGATATCGGAGACGGCTCTCCTGATGACGGCGGCAACCTCACATATGACAAGGAACTTATGCAGGGCTTTGACCCGCAGGCGGCAGGAAAAGAGAAATTTATTTATTCGCAACGCTCCGTATCACTTGCGGTTCCGACAAGCGCCCTGCTCGGCCTCTATAAAAAGGTAAAGGCAAGCAAAGACAGCACTTATTCGCAAGAGACATCAGTGAAGCAGAATGAGGAATATACATACAAAATCCGTTTTGCAACTGATGCGAACACGGAAGCAAAGGACCTGATTCTTTTCGACTCTCTTGAGAACTTCAAGACCAGAGACGGAAAGACATCAGACTGGCGCGGCACATATACAGGTATTGATTTAAGCCAGGTAAGGGCACTTAGAATTAACCCGGTTGTGTATTACAGCACATCTCCGGCGCTCAGGACAGTAGTGCCAAAGACAGAGAGCTCGGGAAGCGGCAAGGACTATGCGTGGGGCGACCTTAGTTATAAGTATAACGGCCAGAGCGTATGGACCACTGAAAAACCGAAGAACGCGTCGGACATCACTGGTATCGCAATTGACCTTAGAACATCAGTAAACGGCACAAAATACACACTTCCGAAGGATTCTGCAGTTACGGTCATTGTCTCAATGAAAGCTCCGGGGGTTGTCACGGGCAGTAAGCAAGACCCGGTGACGTACAATAATATTTATCTGTATTCTACTGTAAAGCAGACGACAGAGAGCGCCGCAGGGGCACAGAGCACAACGGAAAATACAGAGCTGAACCATCAGGACTACACAATCGTACATCACAGAACGCTTGGTGATGTAAGCATCCTGAAAGTAAGCTCTAAGGACAGTTCCCCTATCGAAGACATCACATTTACGCTCAAAGGCAAGTCGGCATACGGAACAAACGTAAACCTGACAGAGAAGACGGGCAAAAGCGGAACGATTGTATTTAAAGACATTGAACGCGGAACTTATACTTTGCAGGAAACAAAGGGCACCCCTGATTTCCTCGAAGACCATACCATCATAAACGTCAGGATAGCGGACGATGGCAGCACTCAGCTCATCAAGAAAGACGCGTCCGGAAAAGAGACGGTTGCGGCGGAAACGGGAAATGTCAGACAGGATTCAGGAACAAAGCGCTTAATTATCACAAATAAGCCAAGAGTACACGGAGACTTCACGTTTATGAAGAGAGACTCCGTGGACAATAAAGCAATTACTGGCGCAAGCTTCAAGCTTTCGGGAACATCTGACTACGGCAATGACATCCTTATGTATGCGTCCTCTGAGAGTGGAAAGGTATCGTTTGAGAATGTAGAGAAAGGAAAATACACCCTGACAGAGACGAAGACAGCAGACGGGTACATCTTCCCTCTTACAAACACATGGGAGGTTGTCGGAGACGAGAACGGACTTTTCAGCTTTGCGAACCTGAAACAGGCAAGCAACGGCGAGTACGTAATCACGAACGAACCGTATCATAAACTCTCGCTCTTAAAGATTAGTGCATACGACAGAAGTCAGCTGAAGGGAGCAGAATTTAAGCTCTCCGGAACATCAGACTACGGTACTCAGGTTGATAAGACGGCGGTGTCAGATGGCTCAGGGTTTGCCATGTTCGACATGCTTGAACCAGGTACATATGTACTCGAAGAGACGAAGGCACCGACAGCAACAATAGTTGTTAATGCCGACAAGACTACATCTGAAGACACGACGATGAAGTACAGATGCGACACCACAAAGCGGGCGGTAAGAGTCAATGCGGACGGAACAACTGAGGTTGAGGGACTCAAGGATGATGGAGCAGGAAACATCATGGTTCCGAACCAGCGGATTCCAACTGACACAGTTGTGGTCACCAAGAAATGGAAAGACGGACTGACTGGAGAGGCAGCTGAGAACAGGCCGTATCCAAACATCCACATCGAATCGTATAAAGGCGTAAATAGCCATTAACTCGCAAACCGTTAAGAAAAGGGAGGTGGAAAGACATCCACCTCCTTTTTTTCGCAATTTTTCCCTTCCATTTTTCTCCGTCGATAATTCTATACGCAAGGGAAATTTGGCATATTAAAAGGCTCGACAAAACAAAATATAGAAGAACGCGTCAGCAAAACAACGACATGAAGTAGAAAGCCTTTAAAAAGAAATGGAGGTGGCGTGTGCAGGAGGCTTTAAAGACAGAAGAGTATGGGCGTCTTATTAAGGAATACCTGAACGCTCATCCGGGCGTGTGCAAATACCGGGCTGCAAAAGCCCTTGGGTTTTCCCCTGCCGAAATCTACGCCTGGTATCAGGAGGAACTGGTGGAAGAAGCAAACAAAAGAGAGGAGGAAGCGGAAAAGCTCCGCAGTAAAAAGCATGACGATTGAACAGTGGCTTGGCAAAGACAACAAACTTGGTATCGATATCTGGAACAGAAAGTATAAGCAGAAGGATGAGGATTTTGATGGATGGCTCGATAGAATCTCCGACGGAAATGAGGAGATTAAGCAATACATCATTGAAAAGAAGTTCATGTTTGGCGGGAGAATCCTTGCAAACAGGGGGCTCGAAAAGAAAGGCAAGAAGGTCACGTATAGCAACTGCTACTTGACATCCTCCCACGATTTTAATCGTGGGAGGATGTCAACGCCCTTTTCTTTTCCGCCCGTGGATTGCATCCCGGAGACTTCGTCTCCATTTAGTTTGCGGAAGGGGGCTTCGCCACAAGTGGGAAAGTTTTTCGCGGAAGGCAGAGCGTCAGCGGGGGCTTCATCAGCCGAAGGACAACTCCAAGCCTTCCCTTTTCCGCCATCTCACATCTTCCTTTTCCAATGTCTAAGACCCAGGTTTTCTTTTTTCGAAGAGAAGAATGGCAGCTTTTCTCTTTCCCGTCTCTTCTTCGAGAGAAAAGGGCGGCTTTTTTCTTTTATTAACAGGATACTCGGAATGGTTTTTCTCCTGATTCTCTCTCAAAAGCAGTTCCTATATCATTGTTTAAAAGCGGGATAATATCCGGGTCGATTTGAGTTATTGTTTCTATGCTATATAATCCAATATTTTTTGGATTATTAACGTATTCATAGCTTTCATCACCGCTGAAAAAACGCCAGCCACTGTCAGAGGCGTCATCGGGTTCTTCTCGGTACATAAATCTAACCTTCAATTTATTATCCACGAGTAGCTTAGGGGCAAGCGCATATCCAATTGCTTCTTTCATTTTTTTCATCCTCCTTTTTTTGTAATCGTCCTTAGTTAAAATGAGAAAGGCGGCTTTTCTTTTTTCTTTTCTTTTCTATTCGCTTTTTTGCTTATCGGCCCCATGGGCCGGGGGATTGCATCCCGGAGACTTCGTCTCCATTTAGTTTGCGGAAAGGGGCTTCGCCACAAGTGGGAAAGTTTTTCGCGGAAGGCGACGCATCAGCGTGGGGCTTCATCAGCCGCGGCTCTATTCCGTTCTTCCCACTTCCGCCCCTTCCCGTTTTCTTTTCTACCCCTCCGTCCAAGTCTTTCTTTTTTTTTGGAGAGAAAGCCAGGCGGAAGAGAAGAGAAAAGCGAATGTTTTTTCTTCTTTTTCTTCCCAATTTTCATCTACCCGTTTTTTTCGCTCTCTTTTCGCCGCTTTTCTTTTGCTTAACACAAAAACAGCCGTTCTTTGGGAGAAGGCCCCGATGCGCGGGGCCTTTTTTTCTTCTTTTTGAGCTCCTTTTCCCGTGTTTTAGAAAACGTGGCATGCGGCATATTTTCTAAAGCGGGGGAGAAATTCCATCTTTTCCCCTCTTTTTCCCAAGCTTATTTTTTCGCAAAATATCGTTTGCAGGTTTTTTTGCATATTAAAAATGCAAATGACAGAAATCTGAAAAAAAGAAAAGGAAATTAAAACGGAGGAAAAGGGTAATGCAGAAAGTTGTTGATAACGTAAAAGTTTATGGACTTAAGGAAAGCACCAGAAGGGCGAAGTTTCCGATGTCGACGGATGTGAATGTTCTAACAGATGAGCTTACTACCGGAATTAAGAATCTGGCTCAGTGCGATGCGGGGACCGGACACGACCAGTGGCTCACGGGCGTAATCGTTCAGTTCGACCTGACGTTTTCCTGCAAGGCGTGGATAGAAGCGGAGAGATACCATTTCTTCGATTTTGTAAGTTCTCAGAGCACCATGCATAGAATCACAAAATTTGATTTATCAAAATCGTACAACGAGTACGTCGATAAAAGGATTATAGGCATAATGCAGGAAAAGATAACCGACTATAACAATGAGCCATCGGCAGAGAAATATCTCGGGATACTATACAGCAACCCGGCGGGATTTCTTCTAACGGCTGGAATGACGACAAACTACAGGGAGCTTAAGACAATCTATGCGCAGAGAAAAGCACATCGGCTTCCCGAATGGAGAGAGTTCTGTAAGTGGATAGAGACGCTGCCGGAGGCGGAGCTGATTACGGGAAAACTGGAAAAAGGAACGGAGTGAAACGAAAATGTCAGATAACAAGCGAAAAGATGCCGACAATCTTGCATATTATAATCAAATGCAAAAAGGAGGGCAAATATTATGCCAGTTCTAATCGTTGTACTCATTGTTTTAATCCTGTGGGTGATTTTTGCGAACGTGAGGATTGTGCCGCAGGGAGAATCTTATGTCGTTGAGCGCCTCGGAAAATATAAGACGACGTGGGAGGCCGGGCTCCACCTGAAGGTCCCGTTCATCGAGAATATCGTGAAGAAGGTGTCCCTTAAGGAGCAGATTCTCGATTTCCCGCCGCAGCCAGTAATCACGAAGGACAACGTAACGATGCAGATAGATTCCGTTGTCTTCTGCTTCGTCTTCGACCCGAAGCTCTACACATACGGAGCGCAGAATCCGATGGTCGGTCTTCAGAACCTGACGGCGACAACGCTCAGAAACATCATCGGAGACATGGAGCTTGATGCGACCCTGACGGGACGGGACACCATCAACAGCAAGATGCAGACCATTCTGGACATGGCCACCGACCCGTGGGGGCTGAAAATCACAAGGGTGGAAATCAAGAACATCAAGCCGCCGGAAGACATCGAGCAGATAATGACAAAGCAGATGCGGGCAGAGCGTGAGCGCAGGCAGACGGTTCTTGAGGCACAGGCGCATCAGGAAGCGGTAGTGGCAAGAGCTGAAGGCGACAAGAAGGCGAAAATCCTTGCAGCCGAAGCGGAGCGCGATGCGCAGATTGCGCTGGCTGAGGGCCGCGCACGGTCCATTGAGATGGTCTATCGGGCGGAAGCAGACGGCCTTGAAGCCCTAAAGAACGCAAACGTCAGTGAAAGCGTCCTCAGGCTTAAAGGCATTGAAGCGCTCAAGGATGTGGCAGACGGAAGAGCCACGAAGGTTTTTATCCCGTCGGACATCACTTCTGCAGTCTCTTCTCTAGGCGTTGCGGCAGAAGCGCTCGGCATAGGAAATGCCACTCCTGTAGATATGTCTGAAAAACCGAAGCCCGCGCCGAAGGCAGACCCGTGTATCGACGACGATACGAGCGAGGGAGGAAAAGATGCGGCAAAAACAACGGAAAAAATAGGAGAGCAGGTAGAAGAGTCTGCCGAAGAACAGAACGACATGCTCTAAAGCTGGAAAAGAAGAAAAAAGGATAGGCAAACAGAGCAGGGCTGCGGACAATCCGTAGCCTTTTTCTTCGCAAAAGAAACAGCAAGTGCCACTGAAAAAGAAAAAAAGACAAAAAGAGTTTTTTCTTGTTTTTTTTTGCATATTAAAGATGCAGAACAGTTCTGTATTTTTCAGCTCGCCTGCCACGCGCAGGAGGAGTTTTCGAGGGCGTCGCAGCAGGTGCGGCGCTCTTTGTTTTGCGCAAAAAGAGAACGAGGCAGACAAAGGGACAGAAAAAGGGGAAGATAGAGAAAAGGAAAAATCTTCGCAAAAAGAAAGGATATGCAGAGAGCGAGCATACTTTAGAGGAAGACGAAAAAGGAGGAAAAGAGATGAAAAAAGATAAGAAAAAGGTTGTGAGCATCTGGGACGAATACGAAAAAATTGCAAAAGAAATAGGACATTATGATACAGAAGGCAAATACACAAACCCGGTGGCGGTACTTTCTGCCGTGAATGCCATGCTTCTGTACAATATTTCTAAAAACATATTTATGACGCTCAACAGCATTATCGCTGTCTTTGGCGATATTGTCGAAAAGACAGAAGACGTTGAGGTGTTTAAGAAAAAAGTAGAGGAAAACTGGCCCGATAAGCCGATTCTGCTTCAGGCGATAGAAAAAGCAAAAGAGGACGGATGCGAAGAAGCTGAGCTGTTTGTCGCGTACTATGAGGCGGAAAAAAGAAAGAGAGAAGAGGCGGAACAGGTGATTGAAATTTTCGAGAGGAAGGGAAACCCGTTTAGGCTGGCAGGGCTGTACGGAGAAGACAATCAAACGTTCGCTTCGCTGTTCTCTGATGAGACAGACAAAACAGACAACAGGGTTGCCCGCGTAATGGCAAAAGGTGCGCTGTGCGCCGCACAGGGAAACGGGCCGTTTGCAAATGGGGTATTCACAATCAGGGAATATATGGAAGACGGTACGGAAGTTGTCTATGGGCTCTTGGCAAAACATGGGCGCATCTTCTCAATACCGAAAGAAAATGTGCAAAAAAGTCTTGAGGTTCAATCAGATGGAACGGCTGTGCCGCTTCTCGAGAAGGAGAGAACGGCGTATCTTCCATATTTTCCTAGCGCAGAGCTTTCCGAAAGCAAAGTCCTTCGCGACAGTTCCTGACGCTGCTCACGCATTTGGCAGGTTCGACATATTAGGAGAAGAGAAACTACAGAGGAAAGGCTGACGGCAAAAGCGGCGGAGGCCTCTCCTTTCTGCCCTTAAAAACATTCAAGGAGGAAAAGAGATGAATATTATTAAGCGAAGCGGAGAAGAAGTACCATTTGACTCACAAAAAATCTACGTAGCGATATCAAAGGCGAACAGCTCAGTTCCAGAGGAGAGCAGAATTGACAGTGCCACAATCAGAGACATAACCACAAAGGTCACGGAAAGGGCAGCCGCGATGCTGCACACGCCAACGGTTGAAGACGTTCAGGAGGAAGTAGAAAACGCCTTGATTGAGGCAAATGCCGCGCTTGTCGCAAAATCTTACATCAAGTACAGATACAAGCACAGCATGATAAGACAGGCAAACACAACAGACGAGGCTATCCTGTCGCTGCTTGATATGTCAAATGAAGAGGTAAAGCAGGAAAACTCAAACAAGAACCCGACAATCGCATCAACACAGAGAGACTACATGGCCGGGGAGGTATCAAAAGACCTGTGCGAAAGAATCCTGGTCCCGAAGGATATCTGGGAGGCACACAAAGAGGGCATCATTCATTTTCACGACGCGGATTACTTCGCACAGCATATGTTCAACTGTATGCTCATCAACCTAAACGACATGCTTCAGAACGGAACAGTAATCAGCGGGACAAAGATAGACAAGCCTCATTCATTCGCAACTGCCTGCAACGTGGCGACACAGATTGTAGCGCAGGTCGCATCAAACCAGTACGGCGGCCAGACAATCACGCTGACGCACCTCGCACCGTTTGTAGATATCTCAAGACAGAAGTACATCAAAGAGGTGAGAGAGGAGAGCGAAGGTCTTGACATCAGCGAAGAAAAGATAAAAGAGATTGCGGAAAAGAGGGTCAGAAAAGAAATAAGCGCAGGTATCCAGACGATTCAATATCAGGTAATCACGCTGATGACTACAAACGGACAGGCGCCTTTCATTTCAATCAATATGTATTTGAATGAAGCGGAAAATGAAAGGGAAAAAGAAGACCTCGCGCTCTGCATTGAGGAGATGCTTAAGCAGAGAATTAAGGGGGTAAAGAACGAGAAGGGAGTTTATATCACCCCTGCGTTTCCGAAGCTTCTATATGTTCTTGAGGACGACAACATCAAAGAAGGCGATAAATACTGGTATCTGACAAAGCTTGCGGCCCAGTGTACGGCAAAGAGAATGGTGCCTGATTACATCTCCGAAAAGAAGATGCTTGAGTACAAGGGAGACTGTTATCCGTGCATGGGATGCAGAAGCTTCCTGACGCCGGACAGATTTACCGGACACGGAGAAGAGAACGTGGCAAAGGCGAAAGATTACCTCCCAGGAAAGCATAAATACTACGGAAGGTTCAATCAGGGCGTCGTGACAATCAATCTTGTAGATGCGGCATGTTCATCCGGAGGAGACTTTGACGCGTTCTGGAAAATCATGGAAGAACGCCTTGAGCTTTGCCATCGGGCGCTGAGGCTGAGACATGAAAGGCTCTTAGGAACGCCTTCAGATGTCAGCCCGATACACTGGCAGTACGGTGCAGTCGCAAGACTTGACAAGGGAGAGAAGATTGACAAGCTTCTGTACAACGGATACAGCACAATCAGTCTCGGATACGCTGGACTATATGAATGTACAAAGTACATGACTGGCGTATCACATACGGACCCGAAAGGAAAGCCATTCGCGCTCAAAGTGATGCACATGCTGAATGACAAGTGCAGTGAATGGAAAGCAGCCGAGAACATTGACTACTCTGTGTACGGAACACCTTTGGAATCAACAACTTACAAATTTGCAAAATGCCTTCAGAAACGGTTCGGCATCATCAAAGATGTGACAGACCATAACTACATCACAAACAGCTATCATGTAAATGTAAGGGAGGAAATCGATGCGTTTCAGAAGCTGAAATTCGAAGCTGAATTTCAGAAGCTGTCTCCGGGAGGAGCTATCAGCTATGTGGAAATTCCGAACATGCAAAACAACATTGAAGCGGTTCTCTCAATCATCCAGTTTATCTATGATAACATCATGTATGCAGAGATGAACACAAAGTCCGACTATTGTCAGGTATGCGGGTATGACGGAGAAATCAAAATTGTCAAGGACAAGAACGGAAAGCTTATCTGGAGATGTCCGAACTGTGGAAATACAGACCAGAGGAAGATGAACGTCGCAAGACGTACCTGCGGGTATATCGGAACGCAGTTCTGGAATCAGGGAAGAACTGAGGAAATCGCAGAAAGAGTTGTGCATGTAGATGTGAGCATGATGTAACACACACAAAGGCCGCCGGGTTTCGGCGGTCTTTTTTCTCGCAAATTCCCCTCTGCGGGCATCTTTAGCCATATTAGCAAAAGGAGGGACTGGAGAAATATGGAAAAAATTATAGAGAGACAGAGAGGAGAAGTGAATGTACATAGGAGAGATTAAATCAGCAGACTGTGCAAACGGAACTGGAATGAGAGTGTCCGTATTCGTATCAGGCTGCCGGAACCACTGCAAGGGATGCTTTCAGCCGGAGACATGGAGCTTCACATTCGGGGAAAAATTCGATGAAAAAATGGAAGAAAAAATACTGTCAGAACTGTCAAAGCCACACTATCAGGGCATTACCTTCCTCGGCGGGGACCCGATGGAGCAGGAAAACCAGCCGGAGGTTTTAAGGCTGATAAAAAAGATTAAGAAAGAAATGCCGAAAAAGACCGTGTGGATTTACACGGGGTATGTCTATGAAAAGGATTTGAAAGAGGGCGGGAAAAAGTATATTCCGTCTATTACAGACGAGATACTTGACAACACGGATATTCTCGTAGATGGCCCGTTCATAGAGGAGAAAAAAAGGATAACCTTGAATTTCAGGGGGTCGTCAAACCAGAGAATTATTGATATGAAAAAGACAAGAAAAGGAGGAGAGGTGGTTCTGTCGCCGCTTAACAACTAAGACTTGAGGGACATTTGAGGGGCATATTCACTGTATCGCTCTGTTCGACCCGAAGACGGGCAAGCTTCTCGAGACATTCCTGAGCAAGGGAAGCTCCGGCGGATGCAACAACTACATGATTGGACTCTCGCGCATGATTTCACTTGCTGCCCGCGGAGGTATTGATATCTACACAATCGCAGACCAGTTAAACTCAACGGGTGTGTGCCCGAGTTATGCGGTGCGCTTTGCAACAAAGCACGACACAAGCCGCGGCTCATGCTGCCCGATGGCGGTGGGAAACGCATTAATTGAAATGTACAAAGAGGTGCAGGAAGAGTTAAGAGAAGGGAGAGATAAGGCAAAGAAAGAGACAGAGGAAAAGACAGCGCCAAAGATTACTCCCGAAATGTTTAAAAAGGACGATGCATACACAGGGGCGAAGGCATACTGCCCGGAGTGCGGCGAGCAGCTCGTATTTGAGGGAGGATGCAACGTGTGTAAAAACTGTGGCTGGAGCAAGTGCCTTTAAGCGCGAAAGACTACGGAAGCGCAGAAATTGATAGAGGCACCCAGAGTGCATAAGGCGCTCTGCAATGGCATTAAGTTAGCGTAGCTTGTTTCTACGGGAACACTTCGCCAGCTTAAAATCCATTGACACGACTTTTTTTTCTTAACAAACTGGATAAAGACAAGGACTCCTTAGCTTTAGCTGTTAAGAGAAAGGACTATAAGCGCACCCAGCGCTCTTGCACAGGTACTGGCTCTGCACCAACTTATAGTGAAGTCGAGTGCAAGGTGTCGAGTCTTAAAGTTTTGTCAGTTGGACTTTAAGGCTCGGATACCAAGGAACACCCCTTTGGGGTGATTTATCGCCCTCGTGGCGAGAAGGAGTTTTTATGAATCATGTAGTTTATGTTTTGGACAAACACGGAAAGCCGCTTATGCCAACAAAGCGCTTTGGGCACGTCCGAAGGCTTATGCGAAGCGGCAGAGCCGTTCCTGTCTGTGATTCGCCTTTCACCATAAGGCTAAAATACGATTCCACCGGATTCGTACAGAAGGTACATGAGGGGCTGGATGTCGGGCGCGAAAACATCGGCAACGGCGCCTCTCTCGAAAACGGTGAGTGTATTCTTCTCGAAGACATAAGAACAAACAACAAATCAATTAAGAAAGCAATGAAGGACAGGGCGGCATATAGAAGAGAAAGACGCAGACATCGCAGACAGAGAAAGCAGAGAGCGGCAAGACGAAATAACACCGAACTTAAAAGCGGAAAGCCTTGCATCGCGCTTGGAAACAAGCAATCGATGTCTGTTTCCATTAAGTACCCCGGGGCCAACGAGCCGACAGAGCACAAGGTCATTCGCGGCAAAGAGGGAAAATTTAACAACCGAAAACGGGAAGACGGATGGCTTACGCCGTCAGCGCGCCAGCTTATACAGATGCTCATGTGTGTCGTTGAGGATACAATTAAGATACTTCCTGTGTCGCACTTGCATATAGAACGGAACGCTTTCGATTTCCAAAAGCTAGAAAACGAGGATATACGCGACTGGCAGCATGGAAAACTGTTTGGGTTTAACGGTTATAAGGATTATATAGACCATGAACAGCATGGCAGATGTGCTATATGTGGCGCCCCAATCTCTCAGTACCACCATATCACTCCAAAAAAGGCAGGCGGCATTGACAACGTTGGAAATATCATAGGACTGTGCGATAGATGTCACAGGGAAGTCCATAACAACAAAGACGCGGCAGAGCGCCTGCTTTCCATTAAAAAAGGCCTTGTTCAGAAGTACCAGGTTGGGCTCCTTAACAGTGTTATGCCAGCCTTTATTGAAAAGGCGCGCGAGTTCTGCGACAAACGCGGTATCGAAGTCATAATCACAGAAGGCTACAATACAAAAGACACGCGGGACAGATTCAATCTTTCAAAGGACCACAGCATAGACGGCTATGCAATTTCGCTGTCAGACAGAGCCTGTGCTTTAAGCGTGGAGGACGTAAGGCCGCTGGATACAGTCATCATTAAGCGCCGTTTTAAGAAGAAATCCGGCGGCATGATATCCGCAAGAGGAAAGCGTATAT
>Ga0256406_1002622_pt1 | contig 24748 bp, 22 predicted proteins | sample RumenRJG_03DNA_FD_185986 | JGI IMG/M metagenome (GOLD analysis project Ga0256406, IMG submission 185986) | Bovine rumen microbial communities from Lethbridge, Alberta, Canada - RJG_03 | ecosystem: Host-associated > Mammals > Digestive system > Stomach > Rumen | place: Canada: Alberta | collected...
GAGGAGGTCGAGAAGATCTTCCGCCCAGAGCCTGTAGGAGCGGCCGTCGGGCGTAGGCGGGCCAGGGTCGGATGCCGCGTGGGCACGCTGTCCCGCCCCGCCCCACGCGTTGCGTGAGCGGTTCTTTCACGGGGGAGGTCATTTAACCGACGCTGGGCCTCGAGTGAGACGGGGTAGTGAGGCTGGGGACCGACCTGCGATGCTCGTGGTTGGCCTCTCGAGGGAGGCGGGTCATCGGACTGGGACCCCTTCGCCCCCCGGGGACTGGCTTAACCGAAATTAAGGAATCATCCGTTAGGCACTGCCTCAACGCGCATGTTCGGTCTCGTTCGAGTGCTACTGGAAGAATCGCTCCTCGTCCGGCAGCGTTCCGTCCTCCATGTAGCGCTCGAAGACCTTCCTCATGAGGATGAACGCGCACCGCGGGTATGTTCCCGACTCCTTGAACGCGATGTCCACGCCGCAGAGCTCGTCCACCTGCACCGTCCCGTCCTCGATGCGCTCGTCTATGTGCGGGAAGTGCATTATCTTCTTGCGCACGAGCCTCTTGCGGCCGTTCGGGCCCTTCACGACCTTCTCGTGTATCTCCGGCTCCTCGAGGGCGGACTTCTGGATCGTGAACATCCCCTCGATGGCCTCGACCCGCTCCTCCTCGCCCTTCGGGAGGTTGAGGTTCTCCCCCCGGTAGGTGTAGATGACGGTCTCCTTGTCCTCCAGCGCCTTCCTGCAGACCCCTCCATACCCCAGGCTCATGGCGCACCCCCCTCGCACCCATTATCGCCCCCATTGTGACGGCGTCGGAAGATTCAGGCTGCGAGACCCTGAGATTTTAGAAGGTGGCCCGGCATGGCGAGGAGGGCATCTTTGATCTTACTCGTGAGCTTGTTCTGTTGGCGAACAGGAAGACGCCGGTAGAGACCGGGTCCATGGTGGCCGAGGCGCTGACGTACGCGGACGAGCCCGGGGGCGATGCCTACCGGCACGACGAGCTGATATGGGCGGACGACACGCCGGACGGCAAGCAGTCGATGGCGGTGTGGCGTCGCGAGCTGGGGCTGAGGGTGCGGCCGGCCCGGAAGAGCAACATGCGACGGCTGAGCTACGAGTGGCTGGCCGGGCTGCGGGAGATCGTGATTGACCCTGTGCGGTGCCCGCTGGCCTACGAGGAGTTCCGGCTGAAGGAGTTCGAGCGCGACCGCGACGGCACATGGGTGGACGAGATCCCGGACGGGAACGACCACAGCATCGACGCGGTGCGGTACGCGGTTATGGATGATGTGCTGCGCGGGGCGTGAAGGCTTATCCTTCCTTGAAGAAGAGGGATATGGGATAGTCCTCTATTTGCCTTCGTTCTGCCGCCGAGCAGTGATCGAGGCACCTTCGGGCCATGTCCTTCTCGTCTAAGAGTGCATAGGCGGCCGCCTGCACGCACCTCTCGCTTGTATCGATGACAAGGTCGCGGAGCTCGTCCTTCTCGCCGTCCTCCAGGGTGCGACGTCTCTTTATCGTCTGTATGAGGTTGAGAAGGTATGTCTCGGAACGATTATCGAACTCATGGAGCTTCTTGGCGAGTGTGGCGGCGCAGGCCAGGAGGGCATCTGGCTGCTGGGCGCCCTTGTCGTATGCCGAGAGCATCTCGAGCACCTTCTGGTTGAGCGGGCTCTGGTTGCCGGCGGTGATGGGAAACCGGTCGAGCTGCTCCGCGAAGTTCTGTGGCTTGAGGTTTACAACCTTTCTGAACTCCTCCTCGCCAAGGGCCATAAGTGCGGGCACGGGGTCGGCAACCTTATGCGGGGCTTCCTGATCCGAGTAGCCAAACACGAAGAAGAGTTTGTCCGAGAGGATATCAACGAATCCGTAGCCACCTTCGTCCCTCTTCCTCGCCAGCGCATAGATCTGGGCACCCTGGATGTCGAAGTGGACCACGGGCGACTTGATCTCGCGACCATCAAGCGGCTTGCCCTCCGCGAGCAAGCGATGCATGAGCCCCATGTCGTTCAACTCTTTGCCGGACATCTTCTCGGGATCCCACTTTGCCGCTATGCCCATGGTGTCGAGCGTCTCAACGAACGGCCTGTATGCGCCAACTGTCTCTTCGAGCCGCCGGGTAGTCTCGTCCTCCTCGACCTGCGGCTCGATTCGCAGGATGCGATGCCCATCGATGGCGAGCGCGCCCGCCCTGAGGAACTCCAGAACGAACCGAGCAGTGTTGTAACGCCTTCTGAAGTCGCCAGATATTGACCAGTTGAGAGTGGCCTTGTTGTCGCGCTCAGAGAGGAGCATGCTCACGCCCTCGAACTCGACGCGCATCCCCTCGCGCTGGTCCCCTACGAACACCATCGTCTTCTGCTTGAAGCCACCCGATGAGACCGTGCGCTCGCTCCCCACGCCGAACATGCTGACGTCCCCAATCTTGCCGATGACAAGCTTCCGCCCGTCCGTGGTGGTCCCATAGACGTACGGGCCGGCACCCAGACCTGCAAGTGAGACGACATTTTCTCCGGGGAAGAGCTGTGAGGAGAAGGAGAACGACTTGATGCCCGGCGGCAGCTCGAAGCTGTCATCCAGGAATCCATAGCCCGATACTTTGGCTTCGAGCTGCTCCTCGTACTCATGGTGGAACTGGGATATCAGGCGTTTGACCTCACGTGGCTCGCTCGGGAACTGCCTTATCCGCACTGAGGCCTTCTTCTGGGTGTCTCTCGCTTTGGCAAGTATCTTGTTGAGCTCATAGGGCAGCAGGTTCGCATAGTAGACCTGTTTGGGGGCTAGGCCGTCCTTCTCTACGGCAACGCAGAAGAGCAGGACGCCGTGGAACACGTCGAGGAAACGCCTGAGGTCAACCACGTCCATCGAATACTTGATGAAGCCCCTCTTGTTGGGGCTCATCTTTCTCGTGGTCCCCTTTACCTGGACGGTCACTTCGCCGACGAGGTTCTCCTTGATCTGAGGCGTTCCGCTGTAGAGTTCTATCGTCCCATCGACCACGGGATGCTTGTCTTCCTCGTCGATGTTGTGATGGAGCGTGTCACACTGCTGGATCAGATTCCTCACGGCCTGCACGGCAGTGCTCTCGATCTTTCTGGTATCTGGGCGCCTGGTGTCTGCCAACTGGTTCCTCTCGACGGGCTTTTTTATGAAAAGGATTATACCTGTGCGCTGTGCCTTCCCCGTCGCTTGCGAGGATGCCGCTGTGACATGATTGGATTCTGCTCTCAACACCAAGCGACTCTGAGAGGAGCTTGAAAGTGGTTGAGAGTCAAGACGAGTATTGGGTGCCGGAGGCGGTCAGGGTTATCTGCGGAGTGCTGGGTACAGCACGCGGGCACTGGGGGACATGGAGCCCCACGTTAGGGAATGGGACCGCTGGATGCGCGCCGTGGGCGAGTTCTACGACTACCGCGACACCGATAGGTTCGGAAGGGTGTACCAGGTACATAGACGGACCGTCATGCCGGCGATGCGGGTGTGCCGGGAGTGGGGGTTCGCTTCTTCTGGACGAGAAGACCGTGGTGGCCTGCGAGAGCCGGGGGTGAACCGACTGGCTGGCGTTGCTCTTCTCATCCACGAACTTCTGGGGCAGGGCGCAGGAGACCGTGGTGCGGGCGTTCGGGCTGGGGACCGGTGCCTTTGCCGTGTGGATGGACAGTCGGTGTTTGCGGACGCCTTCGACGCGGTGCAGAGCGTGGATTTGGCCTACGACGCCCTCATCAACGAGGTTGATGCCGGTAAGATGCGCGTCTTTCTATCCGACGTGATGTTCGACCAGGAAAGGGCCGCCGCCGGGAGGCGGGTGCCCATCCCCTTCGGCAAGGGCGACTGCACGGTGTTCAGGAAGGTCATGTCGACCGAGGACACGATCCAGGAGTTCGCGCCCGCGCTGCGCACCGAGGCGCAGGGGGAAAGCGTTCCGCTTGGCTCTCCAGGTTCTCGGGGATCTCGTCGGATTGGGCGTCAACTACTTCGACACGGACAACATGGGATACGTCAAGACGGCCACCGAGGTGTCATCGGACAACAGCGCGCTCATGAGGAACATCAGGAAGAACGAGAACGCGCTGCAAGGGGCGCTCATGGACGTCTCGCTTCATGGGCGTGGGCCTTCCCGAGAAGGGCGACGTGGGCGTCATATGCGACGACTCCTTCATCCAGGACACGGCCTCCGAGAAGCAGCGGGACATGGCCGAGGTCGCAGCCGGGCTTATGACGCGTGAGGAGTACCGTTCCCGCTGGTATAGGGGGGTCTTCGGCTGCGGCTACCGCAGGCCCGCACGCGAAGCCACGCACGCGGAGGAGCCTCCGGCCGCCACGTTCGACTCGCAGGGCGCGCAGGCCCGTGGCACGCACGGCCCGCCGCCGCAGCCGAAAAAAGTCCTTCTCGCCCTACTCGGAGCCACTCTCGTCCGCGGCGGAACCTTCGCCCTTCTCGTCCTCGTCCTTCTCCCGCGTGGATATGGCCCTTATCTGCCCGTCGCCTATGAGCAGGGCGTTGGCCTCGTTGAAGGCGAAATCGAGGTCGTCGAGCTGCCCCGCGTAGGCGTCCTCTGTGCGCGCGACCTCGTTCGCGAGGAACATCTGGCCCTGGACGGCGATCTTCCTGCTCGAGAGATCATTCTCGGCGGCCTTTGCCATGCGGAACGGGTTCAGCCTGTTCGCCTGCCTGCCTATCTCGTGTGCGACGTCGAAGACGGGGTTCTGGGGCTCGTAGCCGTCGTCCACCGCGTCTGCCACGAGCAGCGGCAGCCCGCCGATCTTGGAGATGCGGTCGAGCAGGTCGGTCTCGATGGGGCCTATCGCGGCCTCGTACTCCTCCTCGAGGCGCTTCGCCAGCTTGCGGGCTCCCTCGATCCTCTCGGCCGTGTAGTTGGACTCGATTCCCATCGATACGCGCTCGGACATGGCCATGAGCTTGTAGGCGTAGGCGGCTCGGGCCTCCAGGGGTGCGAGCTCGGCGATTTTCTCACGTATCGCTTTCTCGTCTGTGACTTTTTTGTCCTTGGCGAGCCTTCCGCCCCAGTCGCGGATTGCGGAGAGCTGATAGTTCCACGCCTCGTTCGCGTCGTGGCGGGCGCGGTCGGCTATCTGGAGGGCCCGTGCACGCTTTTCGGGCGTGGCGAGATAATCGTGCTGCCGCTCGGCGAGCATGCACAGGTCGTCGAGGGCGGTCTTGAGCGCCGCGTCGCGCTCGAACGCCATCTCCTTCAGCACCTCTCCCACGCCCTCCTGCAGGGCGGTGAGCTGCTTGTTGACCTGGTTCATGTAGGCCATGCCGACGATGGCGGCGCCGGCCTGCAGGGCGAGGTTGGCGGCGCCCACGGGCGTGAGACCCGCCTGCTTGATGGCCGCCATTGCGTTGAACTTGCGGTCCCTGTCGAAGCTTGAGAGCAGGTTCCACCCGTCGCTCTTGCGCACGCAGAGGTCCGCCCAGCCGACCCCCTCGGGGAACTTCACGATGGCCATGCCGCACTCCTGGGCCGCCTGGCCGGCGTTGGCGGCGAGGGGCACGAGGCTGTCGACGGCGGCTGCGGCCGCCTCGGGCGTGGATATAGCGACGGAGCGGTGCCGTGCGTCCTCGATGTGGGCAAGCTCGTCGGGGTCTATCCAGGCCACCGTGAGGCTGTCCGCACCCCCTGCCGGAACAATCTCGTTTTCCTGCTCGTCGTCGGGAGAGGCCGACTCGTGCTCGTTGTCATCGTCGTAGCGCCTGTTGCGCCATCTGTCCATAAGAGACATGGTTCGTCCTTCGTGTTGCGTTTTGGTAGGGCCATTATCCCACCTGCGTACGTGACGATTCTTAGTCGCGCGCTAATGCCGCGACGGCTGGTGGCACGGCCGGGGTGTCGCAGGTTCGTTAGGGCGTTCCGCGCCGTCCGTGGGGCTCGCGGGTCGCACGGCGCGGCTGGCGGCTCTCAGGTGCGTCTGGGACACCCGCGCCGGGGATGCCGTCGCTGGTTGATCGTTGCGAGTATGGTGCTCCGTCAGGTGCGTGCTACTTGCTGCGACGTCACGCCCCATCGCCCTTCCGTATGAGCTGCGGGCTCGGATGTTCTTCTCGCCATACGAAAGCGCGCCGTGCCTTCACGCACGGCGCGCCACCATCCTCGTTCTTGTCTCTCTGCCGCTATACGGCGAGCGGTACGACCTTCTCGTTTCTCATGTACGGGATGCCCCAGAGCGTGAGGGCGTCCTCGAAGTCGGTGATGAAGCAGTCGTTGGCGTGGTTCTCCACAGTGTCGGCCACATCGGCGGGCGAGTAGTTCTCTATCGGCTTGAACGCGACGGTCATCTCGCGCTCGGAAGCGTCGAACATCAACTCTGTGAGGTCGCCCTTGCTCGCCTTGCGCACGTAGGCCTTTCCGTCGGGCGTGATGCCGTGATGCCCCATGTGAGGGTCCTGTTCTCCGTGCCGCTCTCCATCACCAACGTCTTTTCGTCTGTCATTACCTGTTTCTACTATCCGCGCGCTTTAATGAGTGTTCTTCTTGCGTACCCGCCGCTGTGGGGCAGCACTGTGCTTACCTCGCAGACGGTCTTTTGCTGATAGCGGCTCCTTGGATCACCTCATGGGTATACGCGCTACCAAGTGGCACTGTTCGTATCCCTCCCTATCGATGCGCGGGTGGTTTATCAGCTCATGGCTGTTTAGGCGGCATCAGCGAACGGTACTTCCAACTCTTTTTCGATTCCCGATGCGCCATGACCCCCACCTCAGCTGCTAGCTAATGGGCATGCGCTTACCTCGTGATAGAATGTGTTCGCTTTTATTGCAAAATGATGCTTTGAGCGTGAGGACCCAGATTAAGTACTCCGAACTCGCCGAATCGGGCGCCAGCGAGACCCAGTGGCATGACTACCTCGCCGAGGGCGCGCCCACCGCCGTGACCCTGCGCGTGCCAAAGAACCTCAAGGACGCGGCCGCCGAGACGTCCAGGCTTCGCGGCGTGAGCTTCTCGGCCTTCGTGCGCTCCTGCATCATCAACGAGCTGGCGGGAAGGTCGTAGAACGTGGCGGGACAGGTCAAATCGAGGGAGCGCGTGCAGGAGCACGGCGAGGTCTTTACCAACGAGCGCGAGGTCAACGCGATGCTCGGCATGGTGAAGCATGAGACCGAGCGCATTGACTCGCGCTTCCTGGAGCCGGCCTGCGGTGACGGCAACTTCCTCGCCGAGGTGCTCAGGCGAAAGCTCGACGTGGTGGACTCGCGGTACCGCAGGTCGCTACCCGAGTGGGAGAAGTACGCCTTCGTCGCCGTGGGCAGCATCTACGGCGTCGAGCTGCTCCACGACAACACAGTGGCTTGCCGGGACCGCCTCTACCACATCGTCGAGGAGCGTTACTCTCGCGTGGCCAAGAAGAGTCAGGACCCGGCCTTCCTCGACGCTATCGGCTACGTTCTGGAACGCAACATCCTGAACGGCAACGCGCTCTCCCTCAAGTCCGTGGACGAGGACGGTAACGACACCGACGAGCCCATCATCTTCTCGGAGTGGTCGATCGTCATGAGCGACAAGGTGAAGCGCCGCGACTTCCGGCTCGACGAGATGCTGGAGGGCAACGTGGACAGGGGACAGACCCGCTCGCTCTTCGGCGCCGACTACAGCTCGGCCGTTGACTGGGAGTACGACGAGGAGACCGAGTCGTTCATCCCCAAGCCAATACGCGAGTTTCCGCTTACGAGCTTCTACGAGGTGATGAATGTTGAGTAGCCTCTTCGAGAGCACCTACAACCCCGACGTGCTGAGCTGCATCGCCAACCTGAGCAACGACGAGGTTTTCACGCCACCCGAGCTCGCGAACCAGATGCTCGACCTCCTGCCGAGCGAGATCTGGAGCGACCCCAACGCGACGTTCCTCGACCCGGCGTGCAAGTCGGGCGTGTTCCTGCGCGAAATCGCCAAGCGCCTCATCGTGGGCCTTGAGGGCGAGTATCCCGACCTGCAAGAGCGAATCGACCACATCTACAAGAAGCAGATATTCGGCATCGCCATCACTGAGCTCACGAGCCTGCTCTCACGCCGCAGCCTGTACTGCTCCAAGTATCCGAACAGCAAGTACTCGGTCGTGCGCTTCGACAATGCCGAAGGCAACGTCCGCTTTAGGAAATGCAATCACACCTGGCAAAACGGGCGCTGCAAATATTGCGGAGCTTCAAAAGCAGAGCTTGATCGCGGAGATGAGTACGAAACCTACGCCTACGAGTTCATTCATCTCGACAAACTAGAGGACCTTTTTCAGATGAAATTTGACGTAATTATTGGAAATCCGCCCTACCAGCTTGATACTGCCGGCGCCGGAAGACAAGCTAGGCCCATTTACAATCTTTTCGTCGAGCAGGCTATGAAGCTCAGGCCACGTTATCTCAGCATGATTATCCAGTCCCGCTGGTTCGCTGGCGGGATGGGCCTCGACTCCTTTCGCGAGGAAATGACAACAGACGGACACATTCGCAAAATCGTCGACTATGCAAACGCCAAGGACTGCTTCCCCCAGAACAGCATATCGGGTGGTGTTTGCTACTTCTTATGGGACAGGGATAATCCAGGACCTTGCGAGTTCACTAACATCTCGGAAGGCCAGTCAAATACCATGGTTAGAGAGCTTGACGAATGGCCAGTTCTGGTCAGGTACAACGACGCCGTGGATGTTATTCGCAAGGTTCAGTCCCTTGGAGAGCCCACTCTCGACCGACTAGGTACCGCGTTGATGCCTTTTGGCCTATCAACTAATGTTCGTGGCGCGAATAAACCTCAGGCACCAGATGATCTTGTCCTCCACTCAAGCGCAGGTATCTCCTATTTTCCTCGGCATAAGCTGCCAAAAGGACAAGAGCGGCTTAAGGGCTATAAGGTTCTTATGAGCAAGACCGGAGCCGAACATGCCGGCGAACCGGATAAGGATGGACAATTCCGTGTTTTAACGAAGTCCATGCAGGTCATCGGTCCCAACCATATTTGTACGCACTCCTATTTCCTCATGGGTCAATTCGACACAGAGGTTGAGGCGCAAAACCTTCTTTCCTATTTAAAGACGAAGTTCGTCCGCTTCCTCGTATTACAGATGATGACCTCCATTAACGTGTCAAAGGCTGTCTTCTCGTTTGTCCCGCAGCAAGATTGGTCTAAAACCTGGAATGACGAGGAACTTTTCTCGAAGTACGAACTGAGCGACAGGGACATTGCTTTCATCGAAAAGCTGATCAAGCCATTTCCAAGCTCGGATGGAGATGACTAATCTTGGCTTCCGACTTCTTTCCACCGCGTCCTAACGCCAAGCCGATCATCTACGCCTACCGCGAGCCTCGAAACTCCGAGCTCAAGGGGCTGCTGAAGGTCGGATACACGGCCCGCACCATCGAAGAGCGCATGCACGAGCACTACCCCACGCTCAAGCCCGGCGAGAAGCCCTATGAGGTCGTCTTCATCGAGCCCGCCATGCGCAACGACGGCACCGTCTTCATGGACCACGAGGTGCACGCCAACCTCGAGGCGAACGGCTTCCGGCGCCTGCGCGACCACGATGGGAAGAAGACGGAGTGGTTCCGCTGTACCGTCGCCGACGTGAAAGCCGCCTACATCGCCGTACGCGATCGGGCCGCCAATGTCGAACGGCGCACGCAGGACTTCAAGATGCGCCCTGAGCAGGAGGCCGCCGTCCACAAGACCGAGGCATACTTCCGCTCCGTGGAGAAGGACGGCGGCACCCGCACACCCAAGTTCCTCTGGAACGCGAAGATGCGCTTCGGCAAGACCTTCGCTGCCTACGAGCTGGCCAAGGACATGGGCTTCAGGCGCGTACTTGTGCTTACCTTCAAGCCGGCCGTCCAGACGGCGTGGCAGGAGGACCTGACAACGCACGTGGACTTCGAGGGCTGGCAGTTCATCAGCAGGCCAAAGGAGCCCGGAAGGCCCGACATCGCCGCGCAGTACGCGGCAGCAGACAAGGACCGCCCGATTGTGTGCTTCGGCTCATTCCAGGACTTCCTGGGGCGCGAGAAGCGCACTGGCCGCATCAAGCCGCAGCACGAGTGGGTGCGCGAGGAGGACTGGGACCTCGTCATCTTCGACGAGTACCACTTCGGCGCGTGGAACGAGAACTCCAAGACGCTCTTCGAGCAGGAGGACGAAGACGAGCGTGACACCCAGGAGGACATGGACACGCGCGTCGGCCACGTGAACACTGGTAACGAGATGGACGAGGGCGACCTGCCCATCGTGACGAAGTACTATCTCTTCCTCTCGGGCACGCCCTTCCGAGCCCTCAACTCCGGCGAGTTCATCGAGGAGCAGATCTACAACTGGACCTACTCAGACGAGCAGGCGGCCAAGGAGGCCTGGCCGACCGAGCATCCAGGCGAGCCGAACCCCTACGCCTCGCTGCCGCGCATGGTTATGCTCACCTACCAGATGCCCGACGAGATCCGCAAGGTGGCGCTTGGTGGCGAGTACAACAGCTTCGACCTGAATGCCTTCTTCGAGGCCAAGGGCGAGGGCGACGATGCCGAGTTCGTGCTCAAGGACTCGGTGCAGAAGTGGCTCGACCTCATCCGGGGCGCCTACAAGCCGATGACCGTGGACGAGCTGAAGCTCGGCACCGAGAAGCCCGCGCTTCCGTACTCCGACACGCGCCTTCTGAGCGTGCTCAACCACACGCTGTGGTACCTGCCGCGCGTCAACAGCTGCTACGCCATGCGGAACCTGCTGCGCGAACGACAGAACGTGTTCTTCCACGACTACACGATCAACGTGTGCGCAGGACCCGAGGCTGGCATCGGCACGTCTGCGCTCGACAAAGTGCGCGAGTCGATGGAGGACCCGATCGAATCCAAGACCATCACGCTCACCTGCGGCAAGCTCACCACCGGCGTAACCGTGAAGCCGTGGTGTGGCATCTTCATGCTGACGAACATGAAGAGCCCGGAGACCTACTTCCAGGCTGCCTTCCGCGTGCAGTCGCCCTGGACCATCAAGGATGACGCCGGCAACACCGAAATCGTGAAGAAGGAGTGCTACGTCTTCGACTTCGCGCTCGACCGATCGCTGCGTATGGTCTCGGACTACAGCTGCCGGCTCAAGGTGGACGAGAACGAGGGGCCGGAGCAGAAGGTCGGCGAGTTCATCAACTTCCTACCGGTTCTCGCCTACGACGGAAGCGCCATGCGCCCCGTGAGCGCCGCCGACATCCTGGACATCGCCATGGCCGGCACCTCTGCCACCCTGCTCGCACGGCGCTGGGAGAGCGCGCTGCTCGTGAACGTGGACAACGACACGCTGCGACGCATCCTCGGCAACGACGAGGCCATGCGGGCGCTCATGAGTATCGAGGGCTTCCGCAACCTCAACGAAGACATCGAGACGATCATCAACCGCTCCGAGGCCATCAAGAAGGCCAGGCGCGAGAAGGACGACCTCGCGCCCAAGGAGAAGAAGGAGATGAGCGCCGAGGAGAAGGAGCTCAAGAGCAAGCGCAAGCAGATCCAGGAGAAGCTCATCAAGTTCGCGACACGCATCCCCGTGTTCATGTACCTGACCGACTACCGCGAGCAGACGCTCAAGGACGTGATCACGCAGCTGGAGCCCGGTCTCTTCAAGAAGGTGACCGGCCTCATGGTGAAGGACTTCGAGCTCCTGGTCTCGCTCGGCGTGTTCAACGACGCGCTGATGAACGACGCCGTTTACAAGTTCCGCCGCTACGAGGACTCCTCGCTCATCTATACCGGCATCGACAAGCACGCCGGCGAGCGCGTCGGCCTGTTCGACACGACGCTTTCTGACTACGAGTACATGGCCATGGCGCAGGAGGAGTCGATGGTGGCCCCGAACGGGCTCTCGAAGCGCGACCCGCTCGTGGCTGGCAAAGGAGAGGGGCGAGGAGGGGCGAAGGTTGCCGACGCCGCGGTTGCGAGCAAGCCTGCGGTCAATCCGGCTCCCGCCGCAGACCCTGCGCCGAAGGCAGACGGCGCCTCGGGCTCGTTCACGCCAAGGAAGCCGACCGACGCCAGGCGCGACTGGCTCGACGACGAGCTGGACGATGCCGGGCTCGAGTACTTTGACAAGCGCAACGGCGACGGCTGCCTGTGGGTCATCGAAGCTTCCGGGGCGGCTGAGACCGTCAGGCGCCTGAACGGCAGGGGCGCGGGCTTCCAGCTGAGCCAGCGCGGCGGCAAGGCCACGGGGCACCGCGCCGCCTGGTGGCTCAAGGGCTGGCCCGATGAGAAGGACGAGGCCACCGAGGTATCCCCGCTCGTGACCGAGGGCGAGCTCGACGCGCTGGAGCCCGGCGACTCCGTGTTCCACAAGGCATTCGGCTACGGGCGGATCGTCGATATGGACGGCTCCTACGTGGAGGTGGCCTTCGACAACGACGACCGCAAGAAAAAGCCGTCTCGCAAGTTCATGTTCCCTGGTGCGTTCTACCAGGGACTGCTGACAATCGGATAGAACATGGCCAGCACAAGCAATCCTCAGGACACCCAAATACAGCAAGTAAGGATAAGCGGGTTTAAACGCATCAGGAACACTCTCGACGTCGACTTGAGCAGGCCACTTACAATTCTGGTAGGCGATAACGGCGTTGGAAAAACTACGATTCTCGAGGCCATCCATCTGGCGCTCACCGGCCTATACCGAGGTGAATCTATCAGGCGTGCCCTTTCGCAGACCCTCTTCAACAGTGAGAACGTAGGGAGCTTCTTAGAGGCCGCGGCGAAGCACAACCTAATCGTGTTACCCTGCATAACCATCGAGGTGTTCCTGTCGGGCGGGGACGTGCACGTTACCGAACTTTTCTCTGGGGCTGTTAACTCAACTCATCTCAAGCGCTGCGGGTTCACCTTCAGCATTTCCTTCGACGATGACTACCGTGCCGAGCTGGCTGACATGATTTCAAGTGAAAGCCTCTCGAGCCTTCCGATCGAGTATTACGAAATCAAGTGGATGACTTTCGCAGACGCTCCTGTAATGCCGAGGAAGCTACCCATCCGTTCCATCATGATGAACCCCACAGGCGAGTGGCTTGGGGGCCGGGCGGACGAGCGTGCCACGCGCATCCTAGTCGACAGCCTTTCTGAGCGGCAACAGATGTCTCTCGCACAAGATGCGCGGATGGTCTACGACCAGTGGAACGGCATGAAGTCCCTGAAGGCCGCCAGCGTCTCACTTCCAAAAGTCGGAATAGCTGGAATGAGCGACATTGACCTAGCTGCCGACAGCGGGACGGTAGACTCTTGGAAGAGAAGCGTTGTCGTTCGCCTAAACGCCATCCCCTATGCGCACATTGGCGCCGGCTCCCAAAGCATGCTGCAAGCCTCCCTTGCCTTAACGAAGCAGCGTCCAGACAAGCCCGTTGTCCTCCTCTTCGAAGAGCCGGAGAACCACCTCTCACACTCGAATCTCAACAAGCTGATTTGCAGCATCGTCGATGGGGCCGACCGCAGAAAGATTGTTATCACGACACACTCTAGCTTTGTTGCCAACACACTCGGCTTGGAGAACCTCCAGGTTGTCGGCGGCGACCCTACGCCTGCATGCTCCTCTTTGACAAACCTAAGCGGAGCCACATTCGACTTCTTCAGAAAGCTTCCTGGCTACGATACTCTCAGGCTGATTCTCTCTCGAGCGGCGATTCTTGTGGAGGGTCCGTCGGACGAGCTAATCGTTAAGCTTGCCTACCGGCAAAACCATGGCAAACTGCCGATTCAGGACGGCATCGACGTCATCTCCGTTGGCAGCGGATTCCTGCGATTTCTCGAACTAGCCGATTCGATATATAAGCCCGTGCTTGTATTGACCGACAACGATGGTAAGCCAGATACCTTGGAGGAGAAATACGCGCAATACCGTGATTGCAGATATGTAAAAATCTGCTATGTCAAAACCGTCTTCCAGCCGGATGATCCCGAGGAATTTGATAAGGACAAAAAGCTGAACTGGAATACTCTCGAGGCTGAGCTACTTCGAAAGAACGGTCTCGACTCCATTAATGCTTGGCTGGACAAAAGCTACTCTAGCAACGTTCGCCTACTTAATTATATGGAGCACCACAAGACGGAGACTGCACTCGCTCTCTTCGATGCGGGAAGCGATGTCTCCATACCCGACTACATTAACGAGGGGCTGACCTGGCTTGCCCGACAACGTTAACCCTTCTGTCAAACGACTCATCATTGCAGGCGCTGGCACTGGTAAGACAACCCTTTTGCTTGACAGGTCCATCGAGCAGGGCTGCTCCCAGAATGTTCTCTATCTCACCTACACGGAGGCTAATGCCCGCGAGTTCAAGTCCGCCATTAACGAGAGACTTGGCTTCATTCCCCCAAACATCACTGTCATGACTTGGTTTTCGTTCCTCCTCGCCCATGGGGTGAGGCCGTTCCCCGCCCGCTATTTCGCCCACCGAATCGATCGCATGTATTTCGACCAGGGCAGGCCTCGGCAGAGAGCAGGCATCATAAGGGGAGATGAGGACTACTATTGTCCAGTTCCAGGCGTGGTCTACCGCAGCAGGCTTTCTGATCTAGTCGTCCTTTGTGATGAGCAATGGAAAGGGGCTGTTATCGACAGGATTTGCTCCATCTTCGATATGATTCTTGTCGATGAGGGCCAGGACTTCGCCGGTTATGATTTTAACATCTTGCTCTCGCTTATGAACGCGAGCGAGCGGATGATCATAGTTGGAGACCCTAGACAGCAGACCTACAGAACTAATGCAGGACTAGCAAATTCTGGCTTTAGGGACGTATTCGAGTTCTTCGCAAAAAACTCCTCGTGCCAAATTGATACCACGTCGTTGTGTACAACCCACAGATGTCCAGCTGATATTATCTGCCTGGCGAATCAGCTCTATCCGCGCTTGCCTGAAGTTTTACCAAGTGCTGGCGTCTCCCAAGGAACAATAACCATTCTCACCCAAAAGGAATTCCCGAGCTGGGCAAAATCGCACGACGAGCGGCTTACCGTCCTAAGATATAGCGCTAGGTCGAAGACGCCTGCAGGGTATCCAACAATGAATATGGGCGAGTCAAAAGGACTTACGCTTGGGAATGTAGCCATATTCCCAACTGGTGATATGCGTAAGTGGGTCAAAGATCATCAGATAGCTCTGAAGGATGAGACGCGGGCAAAGCTCTATGTAGCGATAACGCGAACAAGCAGAGATCTCGCCTTTGTACTCTGAGTGACATCATCCCCCGCTCCGTTCTGTGATTGTTTAGAAGGCGGGAGGCTCATAACCTCTTTCGTCTTTTCCGCGAATGGCGCGAATTAATCTCCGAGACGGATTCTCCCCGGTCCTCGAAAGTGAGGACGGCCACTTGTGACATCCCCGGACAATGTGCCCGTACCTGTAGGTGCGGGCATTTTTCATGCCCGCCTGAGAAGAGGGGATGTCCCAGATGGACGGTGAGTAGGATGCCACGCAGGCGGAAGGCCAGCAGGAGCAGCAGGAACTCGAAGACGCGCTGCAGTCGCAGGCGGGCGAAGACGCCCAGGCGCACAAGCAGGAAGCGCTAGGCGCGGACGAGTGGCGCAAGGCGCTCAAGGCCAAGGACGCCCAGATCGCCGAGCTCCAGGGCAAAGTCGCGGAGGCGGCGAAGACCGCCGAGGCCACCGATGCGCTGAACGCGGAAATCGCGAAGCTCAAGCAGCAGATGGCCGACGAGCGCGTGGAGTTCGCGCTGAGGGCGGCGGGTGCCCGCTCCGTAAGGACCACAAAGGCACTGCTCGTCGAGCACGACGGCGACATGGCATCGCTGGTCGCGGCCGAGCCATGGCTCTTCGAGGGCGCGAAGCCCGCCTCACAAAGGACTTCGCAAACTTCTGCGGGCGGTGCCATGGGCCTGGAGCCCGCAGGCGTCGCGGGTGGCAATGAGGCCACCTACATGAGGCGCTGGGAGAGAATCGCCGGCCTCGCCGACGAGGGCAAGGGGTAGAGCATGCCGAACAACATCGCAGCAATCAAGAACTACACGGCCATCCTGGACCGCGTGTAACAGCGCGAGGTGACGAGCTCGTGCCTGAACTCGCCGGCGCGCATGGCGCGCGCGGGCCGCAGCGCGAAGGAGATCATGATCCCGAAGATCTCCGTGACGGGGCTCGGCGACTATACGCGCAACGTGGGCTACAAGACCGGCTCGATCGACTTCGCCTACGAGACCAAGGCCTTCGACTACGACCGCGGCATCAAGCTCCTCGCCGACGTGATGGACGTGGAGGAGGCGGGCGTCCTGGACTGCTTCGTGCAGGCCGGCGCCGGCGGGGTGGCTCCGCGGGCATCGATCGCAGCGTCTGGCCTCGGCGACTAAGCGCGTAACGTGAGAAGGGCTGTCCGAGAGAAGGCACCTGGCGAAAACGAACTTCTCGCTTACTGAAATGCGATATATACGAGTCGCTACAGCCGCAAAACTCTCGAGCCGCGAGAGATGCGTGATGTCTGTACGCTGACTCCTTGACCTGCTGCTTTATGCGCTTCTCTACATCCTCGGCACGGGCACGCCGAAGTCGCAGGGGTCATCTATCCCGACCATCTGGGCCCAGCGGGCGGAAAGCAGCTGCGCGTACAGCTCGGGCCACAGGCCGTACGGGCCGAGCGAGTAGCCGTCATTCACCTCCACGAGCAGGGTCCTGCCGTCCGAGGCGACGCCAAAGTCGGCGGCGTACCCGGCCGGCGCGCTGCTATACGCGGCAATCGCCCGCTCGACGACCTCCCTGCTCGGCGCCTTCGACCAGTCCCCGCGGTAGCGGCGCACGTCGAGGGTCTCCCCGTACCTTACGAAGCGCCGGTACTCCGAGACGAAGTCGACCGCCTCGCTGCAGATGACGGGGAAGTCCTCCCCGCAGCAGCCCTTGCCGACGAGGTCCTTCGTGCCGGCGACTACGCACCCGGTGAACCGCTTGCCCTCGGCGGGCTTCACGAACAGTGGCCAGGAGCTCACCTCGGTGTTCACGTGGTCGATAGTCGTCTTCCAGAGCCTCCTGCCCAGAAAAGGACGCAGCTCCTCTGGGTAGTCAATCTCGCTCGTATCTGCGCCAAGAGCGCGGAGCCTGGCACGGACGACGCCGAGGCCACCCACGACCACATCCTCGCGGTCGCAGGCATCTAGGTCGTCAACGGTTTCGAATGGAACTGTCTCGAACCCCATGTTCTCGAACCCGAGCCACGCGGTGTATTGGCTCATGCCTCGCGGCATCCCGTTCCTGCTCTGGATGTACGCTCTCATCACGTGGATCATCTCATATTGCTGGACCCTAAAATGGTATCAACGCGCCAGTAACGATTGTCACACGCTCATCGTCACAGTGACGTTCGATGCCCCCGAAAGGAGTCCCCATGCCCGTCTCGCAGCGTCCCATCCCAGCCCTTCGCGAATGCGTCTATGGCCAGGCCGTGGGCGACGCGCTCGGCGTGCCGTACGAGTTTCTGTCGCGCGGGACGTTCGAATGCACGGACATGGTGGGGCACGGCTCGCACAACCAGCCCGCCGGCACCTGGAGTGACGATACCTCCATGGCACTCGCGACCTGTGACAGCATTCGCGCTACCGGCCGCATCGACGTGCGCGACATGCGGGAGCGCTTCGTCCGCTGGTACCGCGAGGGCGCGTACACCGCGAGTGGCCTCTTCGACATCGGCGGCACCACCGCCGACGCACTCTCCTCCGGGCGCGGTCGCGCGGGCGAGCGCGACAACGGCAACGGGTCCCTCATGCGCATCCTCCCACTCGCGTTCACGGGCACGACGGACGACGAGGTTCGCGCCGTCTCCGCCATCACGCACGCGCACGCCATCTCCTGCGAGGCATGCGTTCGCATGGTGCACGTGGCCTGCAGGCTCATCGCTGGCGAGGGACCGCGCGACGTCGCGGGCGACTTTGTGGGCGTGCCCACGAGCCAGATCCGCTCCGGCGGCTTTGTGCTGGACACCGAGCGCGCCGCCCTGTGGTGCCTTGCCAACACTTCGAGCTACGCCGAGTGCGTGCTCGCGGCGGTGAACCTGGGGGACGACACGGACACCACCGCTGCGGTGGCGGGAGGGCTCGCCGGCATTGTATACGGCATGGGAGGCATCCCGGGCAAGTGGCTCAACGCGCTTCTCGGCAAGGTGACCATAGACGCGTGCCTGTTCTAGGGTGCTGGGGTTTTCGGCGGCAGCGCCACGCGTTGCTGCCGGAATCGCCTGACGGCCAATCTGGCGCGTAGGTTATTGGATTGGATAAGCAAATGACTCCACACGGGTTCCAAGAGTCAGACTTAATGCGTGCCCATGACCTCTCGCTGAATAACGAGCGCAGGATAAAGTCCTCGGAAACCTGTGGCTGCTTTTTCTGTCTCTCGATTTATAGCCCAGATGAAATTGCGGATTGGGTTGATGATGCTGGTGGACGCACCGCACTCTGCCCACGGTGCGGAATCGACTCCGTCATCTGCTCTGGCAATGGGTATCCAATTACCAGAGAGTTTCTACAAGAAATGAGAAAGCGCTGGTTCTAGTGGCCTTCCTACCTACAAGGGAACCCTTACCGGGCGCACATTAATTCCAAGATACCCGGCACCACCAAGGAGACTCCATGTGGAAATGCCCAAAGTGTGGGCGCGAGTTCGTCCGCGAAAACCAGTCTCACTATTGCGGCGAGAAGCCGCACACCGTCCGCGAATACATCGCCCGGCAGCCTGTGGAGGTGCGGCCGGAGCTCCACCAGGTTAGAGACGTTCTGCGTGCCACCCTCCCCGATGCTGAGGAGAAAATCTCCTGGGGCATGCCCACCTACTGGCAGGGGCGCAACCTCATCCACTTTGCTGCCAACATGCACCATATTGGGCTCTATCCCGGTGCCGAGGCGGTCGCACACTTTGCAGGCGAGCTGGACGGCACGTATGCCTACAGCAAGGGCAGCATCCGCATTCCCTATGGCCAGGTCGACGTCGAGCTTGTCGCACGCATCGCCGCGTGGTGCCTCGACGGAGCGGAAGCCCGATAGCCCCCCTGCCCCATGTAGACCTACCAGGTGTATCGGGTAACACGACAGAGGCCGAAATCATGTAATGACCCATTTACCTCGGAGGGAACCTCGTGGCAATTAGATCGTTGTTATATCATTCTGAAAATAGCACTGCCACACACCGGATCTTTGGAGGCTACGGTGGCAACAATCAACGCCCTCATGAAGCATTTACGAGCGAGCGGGATTAGCATTTCCGGCTCGACGCAGAAGCGGAAGCTGCGCAAAATTGGCTACTATCACAGCTACAAGGGGTACCGTTTCGCCAAGCATTCTTCCAACCGCCTCCCACTTTCCGACTTCAACCAGATTGTCGCCCTCAACGACTTTGACATGCAACTCAAGGCGCTCCTATACGAGCCCCTCATGACCGTTGAGACCGCGTTGAAAAACAGAGTCCTTGAAGCTGTACTTGACCATTCTGGTTCCGAGCACTTCGATGTGATCTACAGAAAAAGCCTCACTGCTTACAGATGCTGTAAAGATCACAGCAAAAATGCCAAGGATGAGAGGGCTTCGTACAAGAAGGAGTGGAGCAATCGTCTTACACTGCGAACAGAGGTTGACCGCCTTATTGCCAGCAACCATGACACCAAGGCAGTGATTAGGCACTTTCGCGACCAGGATAGGGATGTCCCCATATGGGCGCTATTCGAAATCATGACTCTTGGAAATTTCGGAGCGTTCTATAGCTGTCTGCATGACGAAGTGAAGAACGCAATCTGCAACGACCTCCACATGCCTGCGGGCAACTTCGATTCTCCCGTCGCCCTCAAGAAGATGATTTATGCCTTCAAGGACCTGAGAAATGCCGTTGCACACAATGGAATCGTGCTTGACGTTAGATTCAAAACAGGGCGCATAAGTAAGACGGTTGGAGAACTGCTTAAATTCGAGATGGGTGTCAACAGCATCGACTTCGAAGAGATTACCGACTACATCCTCCTCATTACCTACTTTATGACTCGACTGGAGTTCACGAAGACGGAGTGCCGACAGCTGCTCCAAGGCTATCGAGCAATCATTGAGAAATACCGCAAGTTGCTACCTTACGATATCTACTCCCAGTTCATCGGCTCGCAGACTCGCTCAAAGCTTGGCGCCGCAGAGCTCTTCATAAAGGCTCTATAGCTTCTTGAGCTAAGTCTGGTATACTCTCGATTCAATCGCGGTGTCCGCTTGCGGGCGGCACCTGAGAGGGCCTGATGCGTCGGGCCCTCTTTTCATCGGGATTGTAAATCTTGCGTCGAACTAACGCCACGCAATGCCAAGCAACCTCTGCACAAGCCCCGAAAGGGAATCCGATGCCGCCCTGCGGCAACGTACCATCTCAAGCAATTGCGGCTGCATCTACGGCCAGGTCGTGTGCGATGCATCCGGCGTGTCCTGCGAGTTCCGCATCTGTGATGCTTTCAGATGCGGGGTCACGGTGGGGCACAGCTCTCACAACCAGTCTACCAACGGCTGAATGACAACACCTCCATAGCGCTCGTGACCTGCGACGGCATCTGCGCCGCGAGCTACATTAACGCGCGGGACATGCGCGGACGCTACGTGCACTTGTGCTGTGAGAGGGCCTGATGGCGCTTATGCCACGTAATGAAATTCTTCCCTTCCGAGAGCGCCGCGTCACAGAGCGCGAGTGTCCTCGCGTGCGACAAGTAGATTCGTTTCACCGTGTGGTGCCCAAAGCATGAATCGGGGGTCACCAACGTTGCGAGAATCTCAGGCAATTCCGGTCGGCTAAGCTAGAGGAAGAGGGGGCTGGGACAATGGGGGGCGCCATGGTTGGCTGACTCGGGAATCGGGCGGTTGGGGATGGCCGCGCGGTCGAAAGTTTAGGCGAAGGCTCACTTGTCTTTTTGGCCACCATGCCCCTGGCTTCTTTCTTTGGCGCCAATCTGTTGACAGGGATCGGGGGAGATATCGGGAGGTACTTGTCCGTTTGCCCTTACTTGCCGAAAAGCGTTGGTAATGACAAAACAGTTGGCGATAATCTATCTGCTAATTGAAATCAGAGCTATCGTATCGATCACAAGAGAGTTGTCAAAGCGTCATACAACCGAGGCAATCTCAAGGGTAAGGCTCGGTCCGTGTCCAACGCCTGGCGGAAGGGGAGATGGAGATGAAAGCAGTTGACGCAAGCTTCCTTGGCCTTCTGGGCTCGAGTCAGACGCAATTCGTGATTCCGGTCTACCAGCGGGTCTACTCCTGGGGTGAGCGCGAGTGCGGAGACCTCTGGGACGATCTCGTGCGGGCCGGCAAGCAGGGCGTGCAGCACTTCATCGGATCCTTCCTCTACACGCCACAGTCCGACTCCACCGCGACGTCGCTCACCCGCGAGCTCCTCATCGACGGGCAGCAGCGTATGACCACGCTCTCCCTGATGCTCGCCGCCTTCTTCGACTGGCTGGAGGAGGACGAGTCGCGTGCCTCCTTTCTCACGGACATCAAGGTGTCGGCGCTTCGGAAGCACTACCTCTACAACGAGGACGACTACCTCGGGGACTCACGCTACCGGCTAGTGCTCACTCAGACCGACAGACGGACGCTCTTCTCCATCGTGAGCAAGGCGCCGCTGCCCGACGACGGGTCCGAGAGAATCGTCGCGGCATACCGGCTCTTCCAGGAGCGAATCCGGGCGAAAAGCTTCGACGCAGCCTCGCTCTGGCGAGGCATCAGCAGCGCACTGATCATAGACGCGAAGCTCAACCCGAGCACGGACAACGCCCAGCTGATCTTCGAGTCGATGAACTCTAAGGGCAAGCCCCTCACCGCGATCGACCTCATCCGTAACTACATCCTCATGAGCCTGCCTGCAAGCACGCAGTCCAAGCTTTACGAGGGTTACTGGAGACCTATCGAGAGGCTGTTCGGGCCGGGCAACGACGACGAGTTCAACGCGTTCGTGTGGTACTGGCTCTGGCTCAAGGTCCCCATGCGCAAACCCCGAGAGGACGAGGCCTACGACGAGTTCAAGCGCCACTGCCAGGACCAGAGTCTCACCGCCGATCCCGAGCCTCTGCTGCGGGAGCTCCTTGACTACGCCAGACTCTACGCGCGCATGTTCCTCGGCAAGGAGGAGGACGTGGGCCTCAGCGCGCACTTCGACAGGATCGCCGCCCTCGGTGTGAAGCCGATTCGACCCCTCATGCTCGAGCTCTATCGCATCCACAGCACAGCTCCGGACAGGCTGGGAAAAGACGCCTTCGAGCGGTTGCTGACCTACGTCGAGTCCTTCCTCTTCCGCCGCTCCGTCGTCGGCCGCTTCTCCACCGGCCTCAACAACTTCTTCGCCGGAATGTACCGCCAACTCGAGACCGTCGCGGACCCAGAGGAGTACGTCACGGCCATGCTGCTCATTCACGGGCGGGGGCAGACCGCCTACTTCCCGACCGACGGCGACTTCAAGGAGTCGCTGAAGACCCGCGACCTCTACCACCGGTTCCCCAAGGTACGCTACTGCCTGGAGCGATTCGAGAGCTACCACAGTCCTAAGGAGCACATACCCGAGGGCGAGTACCAGATCGAGCACATCATGCCGCAGGAGATTTCGAACTCGCCCGAGTGGCAGGAGATGCTCGGAGAGAACTGGGAGCAGGACCACGAGGAACTCTGCAACACGCTGGGCAACCTCACCCTCACCGGGTACAACCAGGAGTACTCCAACTCGCCCTTCGAGAAGAAGCTCGACCTAAAAGACAAGGGGTTCAAGGCCAGTCACCTTTACCTCAACCACTGGGTGGCCGAGCAGTCAACTTGGACAAAGAAGACGATTGAGGACCGCGCCGAGATGCTTGCTACCGACGCACTCGGCATCTGGCCCTACCCACGCCTAGACGAGGCGATCGTTGATAAGTATCGTCCGAAGAAAACGGAGAAGGGCGTCACCAGCTGGACGCTCGAGGACGACCACCCGCTCCTTGCCGAGGGTGGTCTCTGTGCGAGCCTCTTCAGCGAGCTCTGCGCAGGCATAGACGAGAGGTGCCCTGACTGGGACATGTACGTCACCAAGTACTACGTGGGCTTCAGGACTGGCAAGCGGGTGCGCGCCTGCGTCGAGGCGCGAAACACCAACGGCGGCTGGCTTGCCCTGGGTCTGAACGTCAAGAGCGGCGACCTCGACGACCCGAAGGGCCTCTGCCAGGGCAAGTCGTTCGGCCCCGGGCTCCCTACAAGGGTTGACCTCGCGAAAGCCGGGCAGCTCTCCGATGTGCTCGACCTGCTTGCTCAGTGCTGAGAGACAGCCGAGGAGGAACATGTACGAGGGCCTGACCAAGCTCATACCTGAGCTGGACCACGCTGACAAGCCAGGAAATGTCAGGGGACGCTCGGGCGGCACCATTCACCGGCCCCTGGAGGTCGAGTTCGAGATTCGCATCGAGGATTTCGTGCGCGACCATCCGGAGGCCGGCCTGACCCACTATGCCGACATCCTCGAGCGCAGCGGCATAGCGTGGTCCGCCGAATCAATGGAGGCTGCCGATGCCTCCTATCTTGATGGCCAGACCGTCATGGCGCTGCTCGTCGGCGCGATGAGGGCTGAGCGCTTCAGCTACGGGATATTCCTCGAGTTCTTGCGGTCAGGCGCCGTCAAGAGGTGGCTCGAAAGGTTGCGGCAGATTGATTTGGGCAATGAGGCTCAACCGAAAGGGGGTCTCGACGTCTAAGGCTCCCGCACCAACTCCAGCGCAGATTGAGCAGATTTGCAAGGCACTCGGCGATACGAATAACGGCCTCACCGGATTTGAAATCGGGAGAATGCTCGCCGATTTAGGGATTGCGGACGTTGACCCGACGAATACGAAATGGAAGAGGTTGTACAACGCTCTGGCCGACAGGGCAAACCGTACCGGAAAGACAACCGCCGTATACGGCCTCGTCCGCTATTGCTTCGACCTCGCCCGTGGGCTCAACAACACCGCGCGATACCGATGGATGATGGCCGAAGCAAACAAGGTCCTTATGCTCTCGGGCATCGAAGTACGTGATGACGGCCAATTCCACAAGATTCAAGTGGCAAAAACTTTAAGCGAGGTTGAGCGTCGAACTAAGAGCCTTAGAAGAGAACTCCTTGCAGCTGACGCCCACCCTGATGTTCTGAAATGCTGCAATGAGGAACTTCTTGCCAAGGATTATTTCCATGCCGTACATGAGGCCGCAAAGGGGCTTTGTAAGCGCGTACAGTCCATGACGGGACTCGATCAAGACGGTACAAAGTTATTTGATACCGCCTTTAGCATCAAGCAGCCTTATCTCATCCTTGCGGATCTCGAGACGGAATCGGGTCGCAACCAACAAAATGGCCTGAGGGAGATGCTCAGCGGCACAATCCACCTTATTCGCAATCCCACAGCGCATGAGCTCAGGATTAGGCGGGATGTCAATGGGAAAGATGCCGTGGATGCCCTGACTCTAATCTCATATCTGCACAAGATGCTCGACCAGTGCACCGTTATTCGCCGAGCAAATTAACGACATGCTCACCTCTACCAATCTTTGTCAAAAATCAGAAGGCTTGACAGGCAACTAGCGCTCACAAGCTGCCCTTTGTCATTGACTTTTCCTCGAACGGCAGCAATCAATCAAAATGCCGAATCCTCTCCGCCCCTCGAATGCGAGGACGACCGCTTGTGACATCCCCGGACAATGTGCCCGTACCTGTAGGTGCGGGCATTTTTCATGCCCGCCTGAGAAGAGGGGATGTCCCAGATGGACGGTGAGTAGGATGCCACGCAGGCGGAAGGCCAGCAGGAG
>Ga0256406_1002623_pt1 | contig 24729 bp, 36 predicted proteins | sample RumenRJG_03DNA_FD_185986 | JGI IMG/M metagenome (GOLD analysis project Ga0256406, IMG submission 185986) | Bovine rumen microbial communities from Lethbridge, Alberta, Canada - RJG_03 | ecosystem: Host-associated > Mammals > Digestive system > Stomach > Rumen | place: Canada: Alberta | collected...
TCGTCGCCGAAGATCTCCGCCAATGTCTTGACAACCTCGCTGAAATCACGGGTGGAAAAATAACAACCGAAGAGACGCTTGGCAACATCTTCCAGCACTTCTGCATCGGAAAGTAACGCTAATTTTGCCGAAGATAACAAAAATACAAAAATGATACATAAAAGCCATAAATTAACAGCCTGTTAGTCTGTTTTGGTTAAACTATGGTAAATATCATTTGTTTGTTCCCTGTTGTGTTGTTTTTGTTGCTTTTTTGTTGTTACTTTGTTGCTTAGAGGCTGTTTATAGCAACAGCAACAAAAAATATCAATCGTTGAAAAGAAGAGAAAAATGACAAAAGCAAAAGAACCTATCCGCCTCCGAGGCCGACGTATGCCGTCGGGGCGTACATCGCTCTACCTTGATATTTATGTTGAGGGGCGGCGAACGTATGAGTACCTACATCTATACCTTGTGCCGGAGAAAACGCGCGAGGACAGGCGCAAAAACGCTGACACGCGCCGTCTTGCCGAGGACATAAAGAGCAAACGCCTCGTTGAACTACGGAACGGGGTATATGGTTTCAAACAGGCCGAGAACTCTGATACGCTGTTTTATGATTATTATGTACACCTGTGTAACGAGCGGCTTGGGAAAGACAGTAAGTCGAATTGGGGTAATTGGCGGTCGGCCTTAAAGCACATGGAGAAGTATGATCCCAAACTCAAACAGCGCACATGGAAAGAGATAACACGTCAATGGGTCGAGGGCTTCCGTGACTACCTTGTCAATGAGGCGTGTGCGTGGTCGGCAGATTATCGCAACAGGGTTAAAGACCACCCCCTTTCACAGAACAGCCGCTGCTCCTATTTCCGTAAGCTGAAAGCCTGTTGTCAACAGGCCGTCGACGACGAGGTCATAGACAAGAACCCGGCGCACGGTGTTGACGGAATCCCCGATAAAGAGGGCACAAGAATGTACCTAACATTGGACGAGGTGCGGAAGCTTGCCGCTACGGAATGCCATTATCCCTCTGTTAAACGGGCGTTCCTTTTCAGCTGTTTAACAGGGCTGCGTCGGAGCGACATTATCCGACTGACGTGGGGACAGGTGTTCAAACAGGGCGAGTTCACGAGGATCATCTTCACACAGAAGAAGACAACGCAACAGGAGTACCTCGATATATCAAAGGAGGCGGCCGAACTTATGGGGGAGCGTCGGAACCCCTCGGAAAAGGTGTTTGACGACATCCACGCCCCGACATCAACAAATGAGACTATTCGGAAATGGTGCATGGCAGCGGGGATAACAAAGGATATCACGTTCCACTGTGCCCGGCATACATTTGCGACAATGATGTTAGACCTCGGCACTGATATTTACACTGTGTCAAAACTGTTAGGCCACAGACAGCTGTCAACGACACAGATATACGCCAAGGTCATGGATAAGAACAAACAGGAGGCGATATCTAATATTCCGCCTGTTCTGCAACATAAAAAGGACGATAAGAAATAGATCACACAGCCCGGTATAACTTTATTGTTGTGCCGGGCTGTGTCCGTCCTTATAGAAGCTTCCTCGGCCTGTAAGCAGCCACAGCGGAGACACGCCATAATCCTCGACAAGATAGGTGAGCCAGGCGGGTTGGAAGATGTCACGTGCCGGGTCTTTCTCAAGAGAGTTCATGTTCCAACGGTTTATGTCGTGGTCGCGGGTAAAGGTCTGTTTGCCACGGATTCTGTGTTCGTCCTTGAGGCGATACAGGGCTTCAAAGAACCTCTTAATTATTTTTTGGCTGTCTTTCGTCTGCATATTGCTTCGTTTGATTGTTGTTGTGCGGCGTTTATGCGGGCATCAATCTCCCGCCTCCTTTCATCTGCCCGAGCCCGGAGTTTGGCAACCGTCTCGGGGCTGTAAACAGGCTCTCGGCGTTCATTAACGGCCTGTGTGAATTCTTCGAGTTCGGCGGGCGACATATAAGGAGTGAGGCTTTCGGCCGTGATGATAGCCTCGGCGACACGTACAGCCCCGGCACGAAGCTTCGCAAGTTGATCCTGTTGAAGCATGTCGCCCTCGCCTAACAACAGCCAACGAGCCGATAGATCGGGAAACACAGTTAACAGCCGCAAGACAGGTTGGAGGCCGAAGTTCCCGCCCCGGAGGAGCTTGCCGAGATATTGAGGCGACCACCCGACAAGATTTGCGAAATCTGTTTGGCGGCCGCCTGTCTTATATTGTATGAAAGCCTGTAAGCGGTCGTTCATTTCTAACTCTTTCATACCTGTGTTATTTCATTTGTTTGTACTTCTTCCATAATATGGCGACGACGATCCATATTATAGCCAATATGCCGATGATAAAGGCTGCGCCGATGATAATGATAAGAATAGGCGAGCCGCCGTTTTCGCCTCGCTGTTGTGCAAGGGCGGGAATAGCGGGTGCAGCTGTTAGGGCTGCGAGGAGGAATGTTTGCTTTTTCATATCTGTAATTTTTATAAGAGTTAATACCTTGGTACAATGGCAGAGAAGCAGCCGACGGTTATCCGCCGACAGCGGCAGAGACGGCATGTCCGTCCTCTTGGGCAATCATTTTTTTAGTCTCGTTGACCTGTTCCCGGAGCATTCCGATAAGCTCTGTAACCTGTTTGTCCCGCTCTGTCAGCGAGGCGGCCTGTTGTTTGATAACCGTCCAAGCCTCCGCGGGAATGACTATACCGTCGGCGGCGGCCGTTGAACCGTTCATACCACCCTGTAAGAGCATTGATCCGTCTCCTGTTTTTATCCAAACTTTGTTTAGATTTGCGTCAAGCCGACAGAGCTTGTCAAGGAACTTTTCGCTCAATGGAACCCGGCCATTGACTATTTGCGAGAACGAACTTTTGGTGTAACCTAACAGGTCTGCCAACGCCCTTTCGTTCTCTGCTTTTTCGCTGTATATAAGCCAGTTAATGGCCTTTTTCAGCCGTCGCAACGTTTCACCCATAATAATTAATTTACGTTAAAAATAACAACTTCGTTTCGATTTTCTTTTTTAATCGGAAAACTTTGTTTATATTTGCACACGTTTACGATTTAATAACCGTACAAATATATAAAATAATAAACGAAATCGGAAATAAACCGATAAGTAAAGTTTGACAATTAACATTATATAAGAGTTTATGGTAACACAGGTTTTCAAGACAGAGTATCAGCGGGAGCGCGAACGCCGCGACCTTGAGCTGTATCGGGACTACGAGCAGCTGATATCGGTTGAGGGACAGTCTAAGACGCTCGTTACGGAACACTTGATGAAGAAGTATAACATTCATTCAGCCGGGACGGTATACGCTATCCGTAAGCGTGTCGAGGGTCGGCTACAACAAAAGGATGCATGAGTATGAAGAATTGGAAGAAATGGGTGGTATTCACCCTGTTGATGTTATGGGGCTTTATCTCTATCGCCCTGTTAAGCGGCGACGCAGATTCAGTTAGGCACATCGCCCTGTTTGAATGGTTCGCGATGAAGTTCACGGCCGCCATTTCCTTTGCCGCCTGTTATAAGGTGACAAAGAGCTGCTTTCGGCACGGCCTGTTGCCGGACATCGTTTACACTGTTAAGGAGTAGGCCGTATGGAACAGGGGATAACGTTACAGGCGTTGAGTGACAAGCTCGACCGTATACATGCCTTGACACTGTTAGGCGTGAAGAATGTCCTCACGCTCCCGGAGGCCGCCCTGTTAACAGGCTTCTCCGAGGATCATCTTTACAGGCTGACATCACGGCGGGAGATTCCACACTATAAGAAAAACCGAAAGCTCTATTTCAACAAACAAGAGTTGGAGGATTGGCTGACAAACAACCGTGTCAACACAGGGCGGGAGATAAACAGCCGGGCGGCGACATATATCGCAACCCACAGAATGAAAGTTTAGAACACTAATTTTATATTTCACTTTATTATGGAAAAAGCACGAGTTATCAGTGAGGAGGAGGCTGTTCAGAACAGCAAGTTCCTCAAAGTTTGCCGGGACTTCGCAAACTACATTCAGAAAGAGATGGGCGACCACGGCACACAGGGCTTCATGCTGTTAGCTGTTGACAGCAACGACGGAGGCCAACACGACAGCGCATTGTTCACATCATTCGGTTCTGATGAACATCTGAAAGTTGCCCTTGCACGTATCATTGGCGACAAGCAGAACGGCAAGCTCCTCCGGGCAGATTCCAACATGGCCGCGTTGAATTTCTTGCACGTCGTCCTTAAAAAAGGCTCTGAAATGTGGGCCTACGAATACTAACAACATTAACAAATAATTCTTATGGAACAGCAGATTATCGAGGTTAAACAGGCCGATATGTTACAGGCCATTAACCGTGCGGAGGTAGACATTCAGATCGCCACCGCTAAACAGTATCCCCGCGACATTCACGCTGTGTTGAACAACATCGAGACAATCGCCACTATGGATAAGGACACGGCAGAGGATTGCTTCTATATCCTCCGCCGACAGGACGGATATGGGAACACAAATGTTATCGAGGGTATCTCGGTACGTCTCGCGGAGATTTTCGCCGGGGCTTGGGGTAACCTCCGTATACAGTCTCGTATCATCGGCAACGACGGCCGAATGATAACGGCACAGGGTATCTGCCACGATCTCGAGACGAACGTCGCCATTTCAACCGAGGTGAAGCGGCGCATAACGAATAAAGCCGGGCGGACATTCAGCGAGGATATGCAAGTCGTTACAGGGAACGCTGCGGCCGCAATAGCTTTCCGCAACGCTGTGTTGAAGATTATCCCCAAGGCTGTAACGAAGCGGGCTGTTGAGGAGATCAAAAAGGTTGCTCTCGGCAAATCCATCGACCTCGAGACCTCCCGGCAAAACATCATGGCTTATTTCTCCAAGATCGGCGTGACACAGGAGCAGCTCTTCTTCTACCTCGGCGGCATAAAGGGCGTTGAGGAGATTGACAAGGAAAAGGTCTTTGAGCTCCGGGCAACGGCCAACGCTATCAAGGAGGGCACGACAACGGTACAGGAGGCTTTTGTGAAGCCTTTCGAGGACGCAAAGGCACAGGCTGCAGCAGAGAAGAAATCGGCTTCGGCTAAAGACAAGGCAGAGGCTGCCATGAAACGTTCTGAACACGCTCTCCCTCCCGGCAGTGTTGTAGACAAGGCAACAGGCGAGATCATCAACCCCGCCGAGCCTGTTAAGAAAGCAGCTGTTAAACCGACGGCGGCTAAAGACAAGGCCGAGGCGGGCAAATAAAGCGCACAAGGGCTTATCTTTTATTGTTGCGGATAATTACACCAAACTGACAAGATAAGCCCGAGAAAGCTAAATAAACACGGTAAAAACAAATATTTCACTTATTATAGCAAAACAGATTATGAGTACAAACACTATCATCAGACCGAAGACACGTGAGGAGTGGCTTGAGGTACGCAAACAGGGTATCGGTTCCTCGGAGGTTGCAACAATCGTAGGGCTCAACCCTTGGGAGACGCCCTATCAGCTATGGCGTCGCAAGGTAGGTATCGACCCTCCCAAGGAGGAGAACTTCGCCATGAAGGCCGGGCACTATCTCGAGGACGCTGTTAGCCTGTTTTGGCAAGACGAGACGGGACAACAGGTTATCAAGAGCTCACAGGGCGATTGGCTGATACGTGACAACGAGCGGCCGTACTTACAGGTATCGCCCGACCGCACCTTTTGGCTGCGTGATCAGCCCCATAACAACGCCTCCAAGGGAATCCTCGAATGCAAGACAACGCAGATGACGATTGACGCTGACGACCTCCCCAAACACTGGTTCTGCCAAGTACAGTATCAGTTAGGTGTTGCGGGTTATACCCACGGCTCGTTGGCATGGCTGACAGCGGGGCGCGAGTTCGGTTATAAGGACATAGCTTTCGTGCCGGATTTCTATCAGTGGCTCGTTAAGGAGGTTGACAAGTTTTGGAAAGACAATATCCTCGGACAGGTTGAGCCGCCTGTGACAACAGCGGCCGACGTGATAACCAAATACACCCGCCACACGCCCGGTAAGATCATCGAGTGTTCGGACGAAGTTTTCGAGGCCTACGAGGAGTTGAAGAAGCTGAAAGCGGCCGCAAAGGAACAGGACGACCATAAGGCGGAACTCGAGGACACGATAAAGGTCGGGTTCGGCGACGCCGAGGCTCTGACCTATGGCGGGCAGACGATAGCTACATGGAAAGCCCCGAAAGCCTCCAAGAAGTTTGATTATAAGCGGTTCCAAACGGAGCACCCCGACCTCTGCGAGCCATACATGGTTGAGACACAGGGGGCGCGCCGCCTCTTGCTTAAATAAGTTAAAACGGCCTTTTCTTAAAAGTGATTACAATATAATCATTAAATTTGCAGAACCACCGATATAACAGCGCAAAGATGAATAAGGCCACAGATAGTTTTTTCTTTTCATTCATACGATTGACAGGACACTCCGGGAAAGGGGCGGGACAGGCGGAAGCTCCCCGGCGCACGCTGTTATGCGCGGTAACCCTCAACCCCGGACGTGCCCTGTTTTAAGTTATTAGTACAAAGAGATGATAACTTTACGTGATAATCAAGTTGAACCCATACGGCGGGCGATAGAGTTCTTTGAGGAGAAGAAGCCGCGGCCGTCACTGATAGTGCTGCCGACGGCTTGGGGAAAGTCGATCCTAACAGCCTACGTCGCAAAGAACACAGGCGACCGCCTGTTAGTTCTGCAGCCCTCCAAGGAACTGTTGGAACAGAATTACCTCAAATATTGCAACCTCTGCGGAGGCCTCGGTATGCAAGCGGGCATTTACAGTGCGAGTTTCGGCCGAAAAGAGATAGCTCCTATCACTTACGCCACTATAGGTTCGATAAAGGCACTCGGCGCGAAATTCAAGGCCTATGGCTTCCGAAAGATGCTTATCGACGAGGCGCACATGTATCCGCGGGAAAAAGACAGCATGTTAGGGCATTTCCTCGAGGATAGCGGTATAACCCATGTTCTCGGCATAACGGCCACACCTGTTAAACTACAAACAAACAGGGATATAAACGGCAATACTTTCTCGAAACTTGTCATGCTGACATCACGCTCGAAGAAAGGAAACTTTTTCAAGGACATTATCTGTGTCGGACAGGTACAGGAAATGGTCGAAAAACACTATTGGTCGCCCCTGTGTTATGAACAGGCGCAGTTCGATGGATCGGAGCTTGTTTTCAACAGTTCTAAATCTGAATACACCGAGGACAGTGTACAGCGGGCTTTTGATGAGAACGGAGGCACGGAGGGAATAATTAAAGCCCTTGACAGCCACCCCGAACGGAAGCATATTTTGGCTTTCGCGCCCTCTGTTTCTGATGCAAAGGAACTGGCGGCGCGTTATCCCAATTCCGCTGTGTTGTATAGCGGAATGCCGGACGCTGAAAGAACGGACATTATCAACCGTTTCCGGGCGGGTGAGTTGCGGGTTATTTTCAACGTGAGGATATTGTCAACAGGCTTCGATTACACAGGTATCGACGCAATTGTTTTAGGTATCAGCACGGCCTCCATAACGCTGTATTATCAGATCGTCGGCCGCGGCACACGTATAGACCCCGGCAAGCGTGACTGCCTTATTATCGACCTCGGAGGCAACGTTGAACGCTTCGGCCATGTTGAGGACATAGTGTTTGAGAAAGGCAGAATGTGGCGAATGTTCGGAACAGGCGGGCGGCTGTTATCCGGCATACCTATCCATGACATCGGGAAATACACACACGAGGACACGGAGGCCGTCGACAGACAGGCGACGCAGCCGATAGAGATAATGCCTTTCGGGAAATACAAAGGGGAACGGATCTCTGATATCCCACTCGGTTACAGGCAGTGGATGATGAGGGCGTTTGATTGGAACTCTCGGAACGAGAAGCTGCGGAAGAGTATCGTGGCCACGCTCCGTTGACTTGTTAACTGTAAGAATTGATTTATTATGGCAAGACCTAAAAGACAGACAGTTGATTATTTTCCGCACTTTGTCAAGGGCGGCCGGACACTGTATATCCTCGAAAACAAATTCGGGAACGACGGATATGCGTTTTGGTTCAAGCTCCTTGAGCTGTTAGGGGATACAGACGGCCACGCCTACGATTGTTCGGAGACAGGGAACTGGGAATACCTGTTAGCCAAGACCCACGTCGCCGAGGAGACGGCAAAGGAGATCATGGACACGCTCGTCGGCCTGTTGAAGATAGACCGTGAGTTATGGGAGCAGCACCGTATCATTTGGGTACAGAACTTTGTGAACAATCTCACACAGGTGTATGCCAAACGCCATGACGAGATTCCTCAAAAACCTGTGTTTCCGTCACAGAAACCCGCCACAGATATAGTTTCCGCCCCGGAAACACAGGCTGAGGATGAGTTTTCGGCACAAGAACCCTCCAAAGGAAAGGAAAGTAAAGAAAAGGAAAGTAAAGTAAAGCAATATCCTTACGAGGATATTGTCCGCCTGTGGAATGACACTTGCGGGGCAACACTCCCACAGGTAAAGAAACTCAATGACAACAGGCGACAGAAGATAAAGCTCCGGCTCAACGAGTTCGGCAAGACACCCGAGGTATGGCGGCAGACCGTGACTGACCTTTTCAACAGGGTACAGCAATCCTCTTTCCTCCGGGGCGAGAACAACCATAATTGGACGGCCACGTTTGATTGGCTGTTTGAGAACCCGACAAACTGGGTGAAAGTCCTCGAGGGTAATTACGACGACAACCGCGGCAAACAGGCTGTTAAACAGCAGCGTCAACAGGCGGGAGTGAAGCTCGGCGTTGGCGAGTATATCACGGACACAGGCCGACGGACATACGGAACAGGCAAGGCCACGATACCTATGTCAGCCCCGCCCCGCCCCTCGGAGCGGTACAGTTGGAACGCTGACAGCGAGGATTGGATCATGCAATAACAGGAGGACAGGCAGATGATATTAAATTGGAAGAAATACGGCATTGACGCGCCTTATGGGGCGTTTCACGGTAACCGAAAGGTCTACTGCCCGCAGTGTCACAGAGACCGCCACGATCGCCGCGACAAAAGCCTGTCAATTAACGGCGATACAGGAGAGTTTATGTGCCACTATTGCGGTTGGAAAGGCTGTGTCGCTGAAAAGGAAGAATGGGAAAAGGACATGGATAAACGTACATACAGCTATCGACGGACGAGCGTCCGGCACACCCATGAGCACAAGGAGTACAGGAAACCCGCACCGCGGCCTGTTGTTCCTATGGAGCCGCGGGCGTTGGCATGGTTCGCTAAACGCGGTATTTCTGCCGAGACATTACAGGCGATGAAAGTCACGGAGGGTATGGAGTGGATGCCGCAGAAAAACGGACAGGCCAACACGGTACAGTTCAACTACTACAAAAACGGACAGCTCGTTAACACGAAGTTCCGCACAGGAGACAAGAAATTCAAGCTCGTCAGTGGGGCGGAGCTTCTCCCTTATAACATCGACGCCATAAAGGGCTGTAAAACCTGTATCATCACAGAGGGGGAGATGGATTGCCTTTCCTTTGTTGAGATTGGCCACAAAAACTGTATAAGCGTTCCAAATGGGGCAAATGCGAACCTTGACTATCTCGATGATTACATTGAGGGTTACTTCGATGATAAGGAGACGATATTCATCGCCTCGGACACTGATACAAAGGGTGTGCTGCTCCGTGATGAGCTGATACACAGGTTCGGTGCGGAACGCTGCCGGGTTCTTGACTATGGCGAGGACTGCAAGGACGCAAACGAGCTTTTGCAGAAACACGGCCGAGAGGCCTTGGAACAGGCTCTGCAGAAAGCCCCGGAGGTAAAGGTTGACGGTGTTTTCACTGTTAAGGACTTTGAAGAAAACCTCGACGCCCTGTTAGAGCACGGTTTCCAAAAGGGATTCACGATAGGGCACGAGAATTTCGATAAGCTCTGTTCCTTTGAGACAAAACGCCTGTGTGTCGTGACAGGTATTCCGGGCTCGGGTAAATCGGAGTTCATCGACGAGATCGCCGAGCGGCTGAATATGCGCTATGGGTGGCGTTTCGCCTTTTTCAGCCCGGAGAATGCCCCGCTCGAGTATCATGCCGCGAAGCTGATCGAAAAGTTCACAGGAAAGAAGTTCGAGAGGATGTCATACAGCCCACAGGAATACAGGGAAGCCAAGGAACGCTTACAGGCGGATTTCAGCTTCATATATCCGGAGGACTTCCGTCTCGACACGATCCTTGAAAAAGCCAAATTCCTTGTTAGGAAGCGGGGTATAAAGTGTCTTGTTATCGACCCTTTCAACAGGCTTGAGGACGAACAGGGCTCACTCAACGAGACCCGCTATATAAGCCACGTCCTCGACAAGATGCAGAACTTCGCACAACAGAACGACGTGCTCGTTATCCTTATGGCACACCCCACGAAACAGCCCCGGAACAAAGACGGCGTTATCGAGGCTCCGACACTCTATGACATCAGCGGTTCGGCCAACTTCTACAATAAAGCAGATTTCGGTATCGTCGTACATCGGAACAGGGTTGACGGAACGGTTGAGATTCATGTTCAAAAGGTGAAATTCAAACATCTTGGAGAGGTCGGAACAGCTATCTTCAAATACAACATTAACAACGGCCGTTACGTGCCGTATTACAACGGCAAAGAGCCTGTATGGGATAATAGTAACCATCTTACGGAACAACGCCACACACGCGAGCATGACGCGGCAGAAGCGGCGCAATTTGACTTCGATAATATTCCTTTCGGCGAGCCGGAGGATGGCGACGACTGCCCGTTCTAACAGTGTAATTCAAATCATTAACTAAACAATATAACAGGAGGTTAAAACTATGACAACAGAACCTTGGAAAGAGAGTGACTATTTAGGCGAGGAGGCCTGTGTGGGCTGTTATTTTTATAACAGCTGCAACCGCGAGACGGAATGTATCGAGGAGGAATATAATAATCTTGGGAGATGAGGCAAATAAGACTTGAAGACTATGTCAAGGCTCGCTGCCCTTATGTCGAGGTAAAGGAGTTTTCGCATGGTGTGGAGTTTATCCGCTGTCAGTGCCGGAACGTCCTCGAGGTGTCGGGAAACCGCTTATGCTTCCTCAACGTTCAGAACCATATATGTCCGTTCATGCAACAGTTAAGCGCGACACGGTGGCAAATGAACTTTGACAAGCCGGAGGTAAGCCGTGACGAGCTCCGATATCGACAAAAGCAGAACCGGGAATCTAACTTGGGTGTTTAACAACTAACAGATATAACAGATATGAGAATTATTCAACGCGGGGGCTGCCTGTTGACGTGGCTCGGAATGCTCTGTTTCGATGTACAGGTTGTATTCGGCCTCCTATGGTTGTGCGGCGTGATAGATTGGGCGTGGTATTGGGTTATCAGCCCGGCAATCGCTTGGTGGGCATGGTTCGCAATAGTGTTTTATTACAACCTCATTATGTGGGGCATAAAAACGCATTGGCGGATATGACACAGGGGATTGAACTTTGTACAAACAACCGCTGCCCGGTGCGGGCTACCTGTGTGCTGTTTTCAAGGGCTCTTGATTATAACAGCGGGAAGATCGGCGGGGAATATACCGATATCGGGAACTGCGACGGGCAGCGGTACAAAAAAGGATAGACCTTTATGGAAAAGGATTCAGAATATAAGTGGCTGCCTGTCGACAAGGACGGCAAGCCGGGACACCTCCACGGTTCCCTGTTAGGTGTTAGGCCGACAGTTGTCGGTTCTCTTCGCGCTGACTGGTTGTACGTCAACCGCGGCCACGTTCTCGACGCTTATTATCCGAGACATTTATCAACAAATAAAATCAAAGCTATTATGGAAGACGGACGAAAGCAAGTCTACCTGTTGACAAACAGAGACAACGACACGACGACAAAAGCCGTGTACAGTGACATCAGAATGGCGTTAAAGGAGTATCACGAACTCTACGATCAGTGTATCAAACAGGGGTACACAGGGTATGAGACATCGCTGTACGATGATCTCACGTTCAAAAAGAACGCTAAACTGACAAACAAACAGGACGGCCATGTGGTTCGGCTCAACCTTGAGAGGGTCGAATATATCGGCTTCCAGGCTGACAAGCCACAGGAGGGCAGAGACGGCCACAAGCCTATCCATTTCACGGACGCGGACAAAAGCACAGCCGGGGAGGAGGTGGGCAATGACTAAGAGACAGAAAGAGATCATCTCTCCAAAGCTGATGAAGCGGCTGTTAAAGGACGGCCGTACAAAGGCCATAAACAGGGGCACAGCGGCCTTTCGGATAGTCTGCCGTATGGTTGGCCGAAACCGAAAAGAACGGGGCACAGACAGCCCGAAAAAGGGCTAAACGCAAATACGTTAAACTTCTAATTTACATTAAAAGCTATGTCAAATTTTTCAATCAGTATCGACCTCTTGAAGATACAGGGGGCGTTCTTGCGGAACCTTAAAGGTAAGACCGCGACAAAGAAGTGTATCATCATTCCTGTTGAGGAACATCAAGGCCTGTACGTGGGCGAGAAGGGCTGTTATCTGAACCTCACGGCCATTGAAATGCGAGAGCCGAAGTACCGGGACACGCATTGTATCAAGCCCAACCTCCCCAAGGACGAGCGGGAGGCGATGACAGAGGAGGAGCAGCGTGCGCTGCCTATCCTCGGCGGCCTCCATGCTATCGAGGCACACCAACAGGAAGTCGGGGGACAGGTTGACGCCTCGCAGATCATTGACACCTCAGAGGACGACCTACCGTTCTAACAGCCTGTTAGAATAGACGCTGACACAGGGGCGGCCGCTGAAAAATACGGTTTCGCCCCTGTTATAGTCACTCACGGAGACCGCAGAACGGCCATAAAAGCGCACTGTGGCCTTGAAACTTTTAAATCGTATAAGTTATGCCAATAAAAAAGAAAACGCGACATGCGGCGAATCAGCCTCAAATAACTGATTTGTTCACCACCCTTTGCAAGACCGACCTCCATGCCCTGTGTGTCAAGGAGTACCGCTTCCACCCGAAACGGATGTGGCGGTTCGACTACGCTCTGCCCGAGTATAAGATTGCCTTGGAGGTGGAGGGCGGAGTATGGACACAGGGACGGCACACACGGCCACAGGGCTTCCTCGGCGATGTCGATAAGTACAACACGGCCACACTCATGGGATGGCGGCTGTTCCGCACAACGCCCGAAATGCTGTACACTCAAAGGACGCTCGGAATGCTTAAAGCGGCCGTTTTAGGCTCTTTTGACCCCGAAAAAGATAATTTTTGGCTCAAAAAGTGATTATATTATAATCATTTTCGTAAATTTGTGGCAAGAAAAATTATTCCACACATAAAAACAACAAATGACAATGAAAACAGAAACTGTCAAACTATCACAGGTGGCGGTCAATGACAAGAACCCGCGAACCATAACAGAACCACAGTTTAAGAAGCTCGTCAACAGCATACTCATCTTCCCGAAGATGTTGGAGCTGCGGCCAATTGTTGTCGACGACATGATGAAAGCCCTCGGCGGCAATATGCTGTACAGGGCTCTGTCAGCTATCGCCGAAATGTCCCCGGAGGGCATTAACAGCCGCCTGTCAAACCTCGGCGGTTACCGCAAACGTACAGAGGGCGAGCGTGAGGTGCTGAAAAACTTTTGGGCGGAGTGGCTGCAGAACCCCACGGCAACTATCATTAAGGCCTCGGAGCTATCCGAGGAGGAACAACGGGAGTTCATCATCAAAGACAACGTCGGTTATGGCAATTGGGACACAGATGCATTGGCTGACGAATGGGACAGCGAGGAACTCGACGAGTGGGGCTTGGATGTGCTCCACAATGATTGGGACACGGACGGCGAGGACGGCGAGGACGGCGGTTCAGCTTCCGGCACAGCGGCTGACGGCGGGGCGCAGAATGGCTCGTTACAGGACAGGTTCATTGTGCCTCCGTTCTCTATCCTCGACACCCGCAAGGGCTATTGGCAGACCCGCAAGAAGATGTGGCGGTCGCTGATAGGCGACATGGGCGAGAGCCGCAAGGACACGCTGATAACATCGCCCGAAATCAAGTACAAAGACCTGTACCTTAAGACACGTGCTGATAGGGAAAAGCTCGGTATATCGTTCCGTGAATACCTTGACAAGTACGTGTCTGATGAAGTCAAGGAACACGAGGCGAACAAGGTCTTGTCACAGGGCGTGTCGCTGTATGATCCTGTTTTGGCTGAAGTCCTTTGTAAGTGGTTCACGCCGAAGAAAAATGATAAAATTTTCGACTGTTTCGCGGGCGATACACAAAAAGGCTTAGTATTCGGTATGTGCGGATATGAATTTTATGGGGTTGAGTTAAGACAGGAACAGGTTGATATTAATAACAGGGTTATATCAGAGCGTAAATTGCCTGTTACCTATGTATGCGACGACGGACAGAATGTCGCACAACATATCAAGCCACAGAGCCAAGACCTGTTATTCAGTTGCCCTCCGTACTTTGACCTCGAGGTATACAGCGACCTACCCAACGACGCTTCAAATCAAGGCTCATACGAGGACTTCATCAAAATACTCCGCAACGCTTTCACAGCGGCCGTGGGCTGTCTGAAAAACAACCGTTTTGCTGTTATCACTATCGGCGATATGCGCAACAAGAGAACAGGCTTTTATTATGATTTTCGGGGCGACATCATTAAGATATTCGAGGCTGCGGGTATGTACCTGTACAACGAGATTATCCTTGTCGAAACAGGCGCGTCGACAGCCCTCCGTGCTTCCCGGTATATGGATAGCCGAAAGGTTAGTAAGATGCATCAAAACGTGCTCGTCTTTTATAAGGGCGACACGACGAAGATAAAGGATATATTCCCGAAAATTGAATACAGCCCCGAAGAAGAGCAGCTGTTTGAACAGGAAACGGCCGCGGATACATCGGCCGCGGATACATCGGCCGCGGATGATAATGAACAGGAAAATTCTAATGTTAATAATTAAAACTAACAAAGGAGGTATAAACTATGTCAGCACCACAGTTAAAAGCTATAAAGCAGAAGAAGATCGCCCGCTTGAATATTGTCAGCGATCTGTACAAAAAAGGGTGGTCGATAAGGCAGATACGAGCGGAGGTTATGGCACGCCTCAACCTCCCCACGCTGTCAACAGGCACGGTCAAACGTGACATCGACACTCTGTTGGAGGAGTGGCGTGACGACCGTGTCAAGGACACCGACGCACTCCTCGAGCTTGAGCTTGCCCGCATTGACGAAACCTGTAAGGAGCTGTGGGAACAGTGGGAACGCTCCAAGGAGGAGAGCGAGGTCAAAACGACCAAACGTAAGGGCATTCCCCGGCAACAGGGCGACGGGCAGCAACAGCCGGGCGGCGGCCAAATCCACACGCTGTCTTTGGAGGAGAAGAAAGTCAGCCAACAGGGATTGGGCGACCCTCGGTATATTGCCGAGATACGTGCGCAGCTCATGGAACGCCGCCGCCTGTTAGGCCTCTATGCCCCGGAGAAACAGGAGATCAGCGGCGAGATGTCCTTTGCCGCTTTCCTCCAACAGTCGGGCGTGGTTGACGACGCCGAGGAGGATATCAAGCGTGCCGGAGGCTCTGTATAGAGGCCTTGACACGGTAGTTAAGCGGCAGACGCGCAGAAAAGCCCCAAAATGGGCTTATTTTTGTTCAATGGTGTAACTATACCAAAACACAGAGAAAAGCCCGCCACGGGGCTGAAAACAGGGTAAAACAGGATATTTTCATGTTAAGACGCAATTACGAAACAGAACGTCGGCTGTGGATTCGGCGAATAGACGAATGGAGGGCGGATTGGAATAAGTTCGTCCGTGAATGCCTCGGAGCGAACCTCGACCGCGAACAACAGGCTATCCTCGACAGCGTGCAGCACAACCACCGCACATCGGTTGTCAGCGGCACATCACGAGGAAAGGATTTCGTTGCGGCCTGTGCTTCCCTGTGTTTCCTGTATCTGACACCTCGTTGGAACAGGCGGGGTGAGCTTGTCGAGAATACCAAGGTCGCAATGACAGCCCCGACAGACCGACAGGTTAAGAATATCATGGCTCCCGAGGTCGCCCGCCTGTATGCTCGTGCAAAACAGCGGGGCATTCAGCTTCCCGGCCGCCTTAACTCGACGGATATTCGTATGGACGGCAACAAAGAATGGTTTTTAACAGGTTTCAAGGCCGACGAGCACAACCATGAGGCGTGGTCGGGATTTCACGCTGTGCATACGATGTTCGTTGTCACGGAGGCGACAGGTATATCCGACGATACCTTTGATGCCATAGAGGGTAACCTACAGAATGACAGCCGCATACTCCTCGTGTTCAACCCGAATACAACCGTGGGATATGCCGCACGTTCACAAAGGGGCGACCGTTGGGCGAAGTTCCGCCTCAATTCACTGACAGCCCCGAATGTCGTGCAGCATAAGGTTATTTTTCCCGGACAGGTCGATTACGAGTGGATACAGGATAAGCTCGCAAACTGGTGTTTCAAGATACAGCCCGAAGAAGCCCTTGCCGAACAGGACGACTTCGAGTTTGAGGGACAGTGGTACAGGCCGGACGACACGTTCCGCAAAAAGGTTTTAGGAAAGTTCCCCAAGGTTTCAGAGGACGCCCTTATTCCGCCGCAGTGGCTTGAGCTCGCCCACAAACGTTGGGTGGACGGCCGGGGTGTCGAGCCTGTACAGTCATTGCGCGAGCCTCGCCTGTTAGGTGTTGACGTGGCCGGAATGGGTCGTGACAGCACCTGTTATGTTGAGCGTGTCGGCTGTTTCGTGAAATCCTTTGAGGCCATTAACAGCGGCGGACAGGCAGACCACATGAAGATCGCCGGACAGATACATTACAGACGACAGGTACACCCACGGATGTACGTCTCGATAGACACCATCGGCGAGGGCGCGGGTGTTTACAGCCGCTGTCTTGAAACGGCCTCCCGACAGGAGGAGCAGTATATCATCAGCTGCAAGTTCAGCGACGGAGCGCACGACGAGTTCGGGCATGACCTCTCCGACGTTACCGAGCAGATGAAGTTCCTCAACATGCGTGCCTACCTGTTTTGGCGTGTCCGTGATTGGCTGAATCCGAAGAATAACACAGGGGCGATGTTGCCGCCCGACGAACGCTTCGACGAGGAGGCCGAAGAGATACGTTGGAAGTTCCGTTCCGACGGCCGGATACAGATTGAAGCCAAGGAGGACATCAAAGAACGCCTCGGCCGAAGCCCGGATAAATTCGACGCCCTCGCAAACACGTTCTACCCGGTTGAAAACCGCCGACCGATAGACATCGGGCGCATTGCCCGCAACGCTTATTAACAGGCCGACAGGGCGCGTTTCAAAACAAAATAACTGTGATAGAAAATATCAACACTCAAAATTATTTTCATGCATTATGACATTCGATGAACTTATCGCTGCCAAGACCCCACAGGAGGTTATGGCTTATCTGAAACAGAAGATTATTTCTGTACCGAAGTGGACAGGGCACAAGGGGCTTATCGCTGAATACGACCCCGAGCGACACCCTGTTATGAACAAAGGGCTGTACCCCGATATCATCAACGACGACGGGGTCGAACATGTCACCCGCATAACCTGTGACTTACAGCGTTTGGCCACAAAACGTATGACAGAGCTCTGTGTCGGCATTCCACCGAAGCGTATCTATCGCCCGCAGAACACCCAACAACAGGAGATCGCCGGGTGGCTCGAGAAAATCTATGACCGTGTGCGTATCAACAGCGTTAACGTCGAACGGCTGAATATGCTCTTTGCCTGTTGTGAGGTAATGACACTGTGGTACGCTGTTGAGGAGCGGAATAACCTGTATGGATTCGACAGCCCGCTGAAGCTTCGCGTCCGCAACTTCTCTCCCATGCTCGGCGATGATCTGTACCCGCTGTTTGACGAGTATGGCGACATGATAGCCATGTCGGTGGCATACAACCGCAAGGTGGCAAATAAGGCTGTTAATTTCTTCGACGCTTATACCAAAGACCGCCATGTCAAATTCAGTGACGCAAGCGGCGAATGGGAGATTGTCGAGGACGAGAAAATAACCCTGTTGAAGATTCCGGCAATCTATATGTGGCGGCCGCGTCCTATTTGGGAAAACATGTCAAAAACCGTCTACGAGATTGAGTGGGCGTTGTCACGCAACGGAAACTATCTCCGCAAGAACTCCAAGCCGCTGTTTATTGTCTTCGCTGACAAGATTATTCAGTATGGCGACGAAAAGTCGGAAAATAAGGAGTTTAAATCTGTTATGCAGTATCCTAAAGGGGCTTCCGCACAATACGTGACATGGGAACAGGCCATTGAAAACCTAAAATTCTATGTCAACGAGCTTCGGTCACAGTTCTTCACACAGCTGCAGCTCCCCGATTGGTCTTACGAGAAGATGTCACAACAGGCGTTATCGGGTGAGAGCCGCAAACAACTGTTCATCGACGCGCAGATGAAAGTCAAGGAAGAAAGCGGCCGCCTCGAGGAGGGCTTCGACCGTGAGGTTAATGTTGTCAAGTCGTTTCTAAAAGTTATGACAGGAGGCACATATAACGCTGACATCGACGCCTTGCCTGTTGAGAATAAGATCACTCCGTTCACTATCCGCGACGACCAAGAGGACGTTAACAGGCTCACGTCTGCCAACGGCGGCAAGCCTATCATGTCACAGCGTGAATCAATAGAGGAGTACGGCCACAGTGACAACGTCGACAAGACCCTCCAGGAGATTGCCAACGAAAGTACACAGGACGTATTCGAGCCGACACTATGATAAGAGCGAAACAACCTGTTAGAAACAGGCAAAGAAAACAGAGCGCGGCCGCGGGATATTATTGCCGGGACTGCGCCCACATGTACGACCCTCACAGCCGGGCACTCGACGGACATCTTATCCTCTGCCGTTGCCCCTTTGATGAAAAGTCAGAGCACGGCAAATGGTGTAAGTTCCTCGGCGACCCCGCCTGTGAGGATCATTTCAAATTAAGACAAGACAAGAAACAATGACGATTAAAAGTAACGACAACCGTTTCAAGGCCTACGAGAGGAAACATAACAGAAACCTCGCCACCATAGAGCGACAAATACAGGCGATTTTCGATACGACGGTACAATTATGCGCTGCACTCGGAATAAGGGCACAGAACTTAAATGAAGCGGCAAAAACAGCTTTTTTTCAACGTCCCGACATCGCCGTCGAGCTTGAAAAACTGTATCAGCAGCTCAATGGACAGTTGTACGCCTGTATTGTGAACGGAATAGACCTGTCGTGGACGCTTGCCAATAACAAGAACAACGAACTCGTCCGACAGGTGTTCGGCGGGCAGTGGGGGAAGCTGACCGAGGAGCAGCAAAGTCGTTACTTGAATAACAACGATGAGGCGCAGCGTGCGTTTATCAACAGGCGGCGCGACGGCCTCCGTTTGTCTGACCGTGTGTGGAACTATACCAAGCAATTCAAAACGGAGATAGAAACAGCCTTACAGGAGGATATCCGTGCGGGCATTCCGGCCGAGGAAATGACAAAGGACTTGAAAGACTACCTCAAATATCCCAACATGAGGTTTCATCGTGTCCGTGGAAAGGACGGGGAGCTGCACATGTCGAAACGACAGGCGGCGTTCCACCCCGGCCGAGGTGTTTATCGGTCGAGCTATAAAAATGCCCTCCGCCTCGCAATAACAGAGGGTAACATCGCTTACCACACGGCCGATTTCAACCGTTGGCAGCAGTTTGACTTTGTCGTGGGTATTGAGATACGCCTGTCTAAGAACCACCCCGTGCCGGACATCTGCGACGATCTGAAAGGACGCTATCCCAAGGATTTCAAATTTACAGGGTGGCACCCACACTGCCGCTGCTCTGTTATAACTGTCTTGAAAACACAGGGCGAAATGAAGCGGGATACGCAGAAGATACTCGACGGAGAGAAGACAGACACAAACAGCGACAACCGGGTGTCGCGGCCGCCTGTTGCTTTTAAGAACTGGGTTGGCAAGAACCTCGACCGAATAAAGCGGGCGAAGTCTTTGCCTTATTTCCTCCGTGACAACCCCAAATATTATAATTATGCGCTGAAAAAATTAGGTGTCGACACATCGGCCGCAGCATTAAAGACAATGGCTGTCAAACAGGCGCACACGACGTTCTACGACACTTATATGCAGAACGCAGCCTCGTGGACGGAAAAGGAAAATTACAGGTTCGAGCGAAAGACTAAGATCAAACTCAAAGACGGCAAGGAACACAGCGTCGAGATATACACAGCGCGCGGCGGTGCTGTTATCATTAAGCAAGCACGCCTCCCGAAAGACTATCATCTTGACGTTAAAAGCGTGGCCGACAAACTCGAATCATTGCCTGTTGAGCTGAAAGCACAGACACAGCGTATTGTCCTGTGTAATTTTTATAACCCGGCAGATGATTATTGGCGGAAACATTACAAGAATTTCACCCGGAGTTATGCCACAGGCGGCAACGGCACGATAACGTTTTATAAGTGTCCGAGTTATACGCATGATTTCGCTGTGGCAGACCTCCCGAGGACACTCGCACACGAAAACGGACACAATTTCGACCACATCGTTGGCAAACAGTTATATGGCGGCGATATAAGCAAGACAAAAGAGTGGCAACAGGCTGTGAGCCTTGACGAAAAGGTGTCCGGCATGAAGTCACCCACAACCTACGGAGAGAACGCCCCGACGGAGGATTTCGCAGAGAGTTGCAGCAAGTTTGTCACAGACAAAAAATGGTTCGAGAAAAACTTCCCGAACCGATTCAAGATTCTGCAACGCCTGTTAGGTGTCTAACAATCGGCGATTGTCCTCGCGATAACGACATCTTTGTCGTCGTACTCTACAATCTCCATGCGGCGGGCGACAGCCTTGTCACAGCGGCCGCCCTTGTCGTCCATGAAGTAAGCAACGGCATAAGCACCTCCGTTCGGGGTGCGGCCGTTGATACGTTCTGAAAATGTTTCCTTTGTCATAACTGTTTGCAAATATAAGTTATTTATTTCGAATTCGCGCCACGTCGGCCGATAATATTTTTCTCTTATAGTTTATTATTCCGCCTCGTTATCGGGCGACGTGGGCTTTTTGTCAGCCCGTCGGCGGTATAACAGTTCCCTCGTCACTGTACACTGCGCAGATCTGTATATCCCTCCGGCTGATATCCGTAGGTTCCATAGTCGTCCGATTCCGCAGCCTATCTGTTCGGGGGAGAAGATACGGAAGATCGCTGTCAGCGATGAGAAGAAATAATCCTTGCCGCCGAAGCCGAAAACGTTGTCAGCGAATCTCACCCGGTAGATGTATTCCCGGTTCAACGAGCCGCAGTGTTCTGCCTGTAACGCCTGTGTGATCTTTAGGCGGGCTTCAGCGGCCGCGCCTGTTGTTTTGTTGTTTGCCTGTGTCGTACTCATTTTGCCATTTGTTTTTGTTGTTATTCTTATTTTCGCCCCTGTAACACTGAATTTGGGGCGAGATGGACTATACCGTTAGGTATATATACTTTTCTTTACTTTACTTTCCTTTCGCGCGCGCGTGTACAGCGTTTTCGGGGCGGAAACCATCGCTACCATATAGTTTCCGTGACAGAAACCCTCGCAATATAGTGGTTTTCGGTGCAGAAACCCGAAAATTAACGTTTCAGTTGAACCTCTGTTTTTGTCCTTTTCGGTTAATAACAGGGGCGGATTTTGCCTCCCATTAACCTGTGTCCTTATGTTTTCGGGGCGTAAAACAGGGCTCAAATGAGTTTCTGTACCGAAAACAGGGGCATAGCCGGGGTTTCCGTGACGGAAACTATCTAAAACACTATATCCGACGCTTCGCATTCTCGAAAAGCTCTTTTTCTATTTGACGTTGCCTTATCTGTTCCCCAAGAGTTCGCCTCCGCGCATTCCTCGCAGCGATAATGTAGGTTGATGTTCTGTATTGCCATAACTGTATTGTTTTGACCTTAACAGCCGCCGCAAGGCCTGTATAAAGCCCTGTGGCGGCCGTTCTGTGCTGTTAGTGTATAATCTCATAGTCACGCATGAACTCGGCGAATGCCATGTTCTGCGGGAGGATAAGGTTGGTCTCGGCCGTGGCGGGCTTATACAGATTCGTGGCGGCGTTATACATTGACCATGCTGTTATCTGTCCGTGGTCTTTCTGATCAACGAGCAAGGCTTCGATCCATTTGTTGAGCTGTGATTGGTTCATCGGGTATATGTTCCCTTTGTACTTGATACGCTTGATAGAGGTATCGGAGGCCGTGCGGATAGTGGCTAACAGGCCGATGATCTTATACAGCGTATCAGCGTCGATAACGGTCGCTTTCATGCGGCGTATCATGTCACGCTCTGTAACAACGATGTTCTCGAGGTTTGTCAGCCAAGATCCTATCGTCTCGATAATGCCGTCGAGGCTCTTCTTCTCTATCTCTCCGCTCGCATACTTGAAATGCGTTGAGTAGTCGCTCACAAAGTTACCCCGGCCGAGCATGTTCTGATTGTGGCAGACCTTAACATTCGTGCCAATACCTACCTGTATGCCCATCTGCGTATAAGCCAAGGCCATGTTGGTTGTCGTCTCCTCGTCGTCGAAGTCCTTGATACGGATGTTGGCATACACGCGGCGGATAGTGTGGGCTTCAACAGCGCGCTCGCCATACTGTTTTTCGAGTTCGGGATACAGGCTCACGCCGGGCGTCTGCTTGTCACGGTTGTTAGTGGCGAACAGGTCGTAAACCTCGGGGTGGAAGCCGTGCTCGGAGGCCATGTCGAGCATCTTCTGTATCAGCGCGAAGTGATATATGCCGTGGGGCTGTGAGTTATCGTCTCCCCGGTTCTCGCGGTTCGTCCGCATGAGTTGGTCGAGTGTCAAGGGCTGCACCTTGTTCTGCTCGAAGTCAAGGAACTGGCGGTCGTCGCGAACAACGGCCGGAGCCTCCTGTGTCTGTACTGTAACCTGTGTCTGTGGCATAGTGCCGAATCCATTGATTTTCATAATTGCTGTTATTTTAAGTTGATAATATTATTTCTCTTGTGCCTCGACGGCGGCGGCCTCTCTGATATCTCGTTTTATGATGAAAAAGAACAGGGCGGCCGTGGCTTCTGAACCGTGAGCCTTTTCGGGCTGTTGTTTAATGAACTCCTTAACATCGGCGATTGTCACGTCGTCACAGAAAGGAAGTTCGCGGATGAACTGTGTAAACAGGCGCGTGGCCTGTTTTGTTAGCTCTGTGTCTGTCATCATCACTCCTCCTTTGTCACCTGTATGAGTTTGGCGTTCATCGCAAGCTCTCCGAAGAAAGCAAGCATGTCGGTGTCGTCTGCGAACTGATAGGTATAGTAGGGCGAACCGTTGCTGTACCATGTGATGAGCCATTTGGCGTGGCAATAAGGGGCTTTCCCCTCGTTGAGGTCGAGGCGGTAAACAGCCTGTTTGCCGTCCTTTGTTGTGAAGCTGTACATGCGCTTCTTGAAGCTGATTTGTAACATAACTGTGCTTATTTATTTAGTGAATTGATTGTGTCTAATAGGTTCTTTCGGAGGCCGCTGAAAGTGAAACCCTTCACGCCCTGTTCTGTGAGCCAGGCTGTGAGCTCGTCGATAAGCTCGTCTCCGTCAACCTCGAAAAGGTCAATCTCGAAGCATACAACGGCCGTGAGGTCGTTCTTTGCGGCTTGATACAGGCCGTACACGCCGTCTTCGGCGATGTGGCGGGTGTATGCCTGTGCGTCCTCAAGAGAGGCGAAATTACATATAACTGTGGCCGGAGATATTCCCATGGTGTTGTCCTCCTATCCGTTAAAAAGTTAAACTCATTGTCAGATACTCCTCGGCCTCGGCTAACAGGGCGTCGCCTGTGAGCTTGTCTGTTGAGGGTTTGAACCCGGCCATATAAGCGGCCTCGATCATGCTGTTGTTAATCTCTGTTGTCTTCATATTGCTGTTATTTTTGTGTGGTTGATAATCCTGTTATTTAACATAGAACGTAACTTTCAAGCCCCGGCGCAGCTTGCATACACAGCTGTCAGTGGTGTTCTTGAAACTCCGGCGGAGGAAGCTGTTTGTCAGCTCAACGCCGATCAGTTTCACGAGGCCGCTCACTCCAACGAGGGTGTTCAGCTTCTCGCCTGTTCCGTTAACCCCGGCAACCTTGATTAAGAAGTTGCGGTTAATCTCGCGTGTTGTATATGCTAACTGTGCCATATCTTTAACTATTTAGTTTATCGTTCACGGTGCAAATATAGTGAAGTTTTGCCGTTCAAACTTAACTTTCACGAATTATTTTTAACCAAACGGTTGATTTTTAGTTTATTTAACAGAAATCGGCTTGAAATCGCTAACTTGCTCATTATTTGGCTGTTATATGGTTATTTTTGCGCCCTGTGTTGACAAAGGAGCAAATTGGCCTGTAAACACTTTCGATTATTTTTCCTAAATTTGTGGCATTGAACTGAATAGTATACTAAATCAATCGATTGTATGAATTACTTACAGCAAATTTTGGAGGCGCTGAAAGCCAAATTCCAGGGGGTCAGTGAATCCGTACTCAACAGGATAGCCAAGTCACTGGCGAAGACTGTTACAACAGAGGATCAAGTTAAAACCGTCGTTGACGGGGTTACCTTGCAGAAAGTTATCGATGCCTATGGGGACAGCCGGGCAACAGAGGCGCAGCAGACAGCCGTACACAACTATGAGCAGCAGTACGGT